>Ga0190358_1000671_pt1 | contig 9575 bp, 10 predicted proteins | sample 48721812_MG_FD_161666 | JGI IMG/M metagenome (GOLD analysis project Ga0190358, IMG submission 161666) | Hydrothermal vent microbial mat bacterial communities from Southern Trench, Guaymas Basin, Mexico - 4872-18-1-2_MG | ecosystem: Environmental > Aquatic > Marine > Hydrothermal vents > Microbial... | reverse complement strand
ACAGGGGAATGATCCCTAAAGGAATGCCTGCTTATGGCGAACAAGCCACTTATGGTTATCATTATAATCCTGATAAAAGCCGTGCTTTAATTGGGCAGTTGAAAGATGAAGGATATACATTACAGGGTATTCAACTGGTTACTACCTCCGATTACCTCGATCTGTGCAAGTTTGTGCAGGCGCAGTTGGATGAGATTGGTTTGCAAATAGAAATTGAGGTTGTGCCTCCGGCTGTTGCCATCGAATTGAGAGCCCATTCGCGGGTGAATTTCTTCAGGGCTTCATGGATTGCAGATTATCCCGATGAGGAAAATTACCTTTCGCTGTTTTATTCAAAGAATTTCGCTCCGGACGGACCAAATTATACGCATTACGCAAACTTACGGTTTGATAAATTGTTCGAACAGGCTTACCTGGAAAACGACCGAAAAAAAAGAAGCGAATTATACAGGGTTATGGATAGCATCGTAATGTCAGATGCTCCGGTTGTTGTCTTGTATTATGATGAAGCGGTACGTTTTCTTAACAAAGAGGTTAAGGGTATGAGGGTCAACCCGATTAATCTACTGGACCTGAAGGAGGTAGATAAAATAAATTAACCTGCCTGTCTCATAATCTTTCTCTGTAAAATAGTATTGACAAGTATGATGTCTAAAATCATAAAATTCTTTCTCTATTCGGTTGGTTTTCAACAGTAATTTTGTACTTTTGCAGCCAATTTTTCGCATAGGTAAACTCAGAAATGATAAATATAAAACTACCGGATAATTCAGTAAAGCAATACGAAGCAGGTATTACACCACTTGAGATTGCCAGGGATATAAGTGAAGGCTTAGCCCGTAATGTGTTGGCAGCTAAAGTAAATGGCGAAGTGCAAGACGCGACGCTTCCCATCATGGATGATGCTGATCTTCAGCTGTTAACCTGGCGGGATGAAGAGGGGAAAGCTGCTATGTGGCATTCATCGGCACACATAATGGCAGAAGCGATTGAATTACTTTATCCAGGTACAAAATTTGGTATTGGTCCCGATATTGAAAACGGTTTTTATTACGATGTTGATTTCGGTGATTATACTGTTTCGGAAAAAGATTTTACCCGAATTGAGCAAAAGATGCTGGAACTGGCGCGCGAAAAGCAACAGTTTATTCGTGAGGAAGTGTCGAAAAAAGACGCTCTGTCTTATTTTACTGAAAAAGGGGATGAGTATAAACTGGAGCTGATAAGTGAATTACAGGATGGTGAAATTACATTTTACAAAAGCGGCTATTTCACTGATCTTTGTCGTGGGCCGCACATTCCCGATACATCATTTATCAAAGCGGTAAAATTGATGAAGATAGCCGGAGCATACTGGCGCGGTGATGAAAACAGGAAACAGCTTACCAGGATATATGGTATTACTTTTCCCAAAAAGAAAGAACTGGACGAATACCTGGTGTTGCTCGAAGAAGCTAAGAAGAGAGATCACCGGGTGTTGGGAAAAGAATTAGAGTTGTTCACTTTTTCACAGAAGGTTGGAGCAGGTTTGCCCTTATGGCTTCCTAAAGGAGCTGATTTGAGGGAACGTCTTGAACTTTACCTGAAAAAAGTACAGAGGGAGAGTGGATATGAGCAGGTGATCACGCCACACATTGGTAATGTAGAGTTATACAAAACTTCGGGCCACTACCAGAAATACGGGGAAGAGTCGTTTAAACCAATTAAGACTCCTGCCGAAGGTGAAGAGTTTTTCCTGAAACCCATGAACTGTCCGCACCATTGCGAAATATACAAAGCAACTCCTCACTCATACAAAGATCTTCCGGTGCGACTGGCCGAATTTGGAACAGTTTACCGGTATGAGCAAAGCGGTGAGTTGCACGGGCTTACCCGTGTACGTGGTTTCACACAGGATGATGCACATATTTTCTGTACACCTGAGCAGATAAAAAGCGAATTTAACGGTGTTATTGATATTATAGAACGGATATTTAAAGCATTGGATTTTAAAGATGTACTTATCCAGATATCGTTGCGCGACAAGGAAAACCGGGAAAAATATATCGGAAGTGATGAGAACTGGGAGAAAGCGGAACGTGCTATCCTGGAAGTTGCTGAAGAACGTGGTCTGAATGCCACTATTGAATACGGTGAAGCAGCCTTCTATGGGCCAAAGATGGACTTTATGGTGAAGGATGCTATCGGAAGAAAGTGGCAGTTGGGAACTATCCAGGTGGATTACAATCTGCCTGAACGGTTTGAACTGACCTATGTGGGGGCTGATAACGAGAAGCACAGACCTGTGATGATACACCGTGCCCCGTTCGGATCGATGGAACGTTTTGTGGCTGTTTTGATCGAACATTGTGCCGGAAACTTCCCTTTGTGGCTTACACCTGATCAGTTTATCATCCTGCCCATCAGCGAAAAATATCAGACTTACGCCGAAAAAGTATTAAATTTGCTTAAAAAGTACGATCTTCGCGGCTTTATTGACGGGCGAAGTGAGAAGACAGGCAGGAAGATCAGGGATGCCGAATTGAAGAAAATCCCATACATGCTGATTGTAGGTGAGAAAGAAGAGAAAGAAGAGAAAGTATCGGTACGAAAGCACGGAAAGGAGATTTAGGCACACATGAAATTGCTGATTTTGCGCGGCTTATCACGGAGGAAGTAGAAAAGTTGCAACAGATAAAATAGACATATTAACTAATATAGGAGGTTTTTAAAATAGCACAGTTCAGAGGCAATAGAAGGGGTCGGAGACCTTTTAAAAAAAAGGAAGACCCAAATAAAATCAACGAGCATATAACAGCGCCTGTTGTCAGGGTTGTTGGTGAGAACGTTGAAACGGGTATTTATCAATTACGCGATGCACTGGTGCTTGCTGAGGAGCAGGAACTGGATCTTGTGGAAATTTCGCCTAAAGCAAATCCGCCCGTTTGTAAAATAATGGACTACAAAAAATATCTCTACGAACAAAAAAAGAAACAGAAGGAGATAAAAGCAAAAACAGCTAAAATTGTTGTTAAAGAAATAAGACTGGGTCCGAATATTGATGAGCACGATTTTAACTTCAAGTTAAAACACGCCATAAAGTTCCTGCAAGAAGGAGCAAAAGTAAAGGTGGATGTGTTCTTCAAAGGCAGATCAATTATATATAAAGACAAAGGGGAATTTGTGCTTTTACGGTTTGCACAGGAACTTGAAGAGTATGGAAAGGTAGAAAGGCTGCCCAAACTGGAAGGAAAAAGGATGATTATGATCATCGCCCCTAAAAAGTAAAAATTATTCATTAATCAAATAAATTTTAAGTAATGCCAAAAATGAAAACGAAATCCGGAGTGAAGAAAAGATTCGTGTTGACGGGCTCCGGGAAAATTAAGAGGAAGCATGCTTACAAAAGTCACATTCTGACTAAAAAATCGAAAAAACGTAAACGTAACCTCGGTTACTTTACCATTATCGACAAAGCTGATGAGAAAAACATCAGAAAAATGCTTCGTAGCTAATTAAATTATTGTTTAACGTTTGTTATAGCCCGTTAAGTTTTCTAAATATTTAGAAACGCTATAATGAAGTAAAAATTAAAGAAAATGCCAAGATCAGTAAATTCAGTTGCCAAGAAGGCACGCAGGAAAAAGATCATGAAGGAGACCAAAGGTCAATTTGGTCGCAGAAAGAATGTCTGGACGGTCGCAAAAAACGCTTATGAAAAAGGCATGCAGTATGCCTACCGCGACAGACGAACTAAAAAACGTACATTCAGAGCTCTGTGGATCCAGCGGATCAATGCAGGAGTGCGCGAGTACGGAATGACTTACTCGGTATTTATGGGTAAGCTACACGAAAAGAACATCGAAATCAGCCGGAAAGTTCTGGCAGACCTTGCTATGAATCATCCAAAAGCATTTAAGGCTATTGTGGATGCGGTAAAAAAATAAATACTTATCTTTAGTAATGATGCCCCGGTTATAAACGAATCGGGGCTTTTTTTATTTATAGCGTTTTTCGCCTGCTCTTATGGATACGTTTAAGTCATTCTCGAAGGGTACAAGAGGGCATGACCACCGGGAAGAATAAGCGCAATACGGATTATATGCTTCGTTGAAATCAAGAAGAATGGAATCGCTTTCCGGAATCGGGACATCCATGTACCTGCCGCCTCCATATGTATATATACCATTTGTATTGTCCATAAAAGGAAGAAACAGAGTGTAATCATAATCAGCACTATTCTTAAAATCCATATTTTGATATACAGTCAGCTTGCATAGTGTATCATGGATGTTGAAATGCACATATCCGTAAATGCGGTAATTTGGCGTTCGTTCCGTATTTGTCGGAAACGGAAAAACAGCCGTACTTGTGTCGATTGTAAAGTCAGCCATCACCCGGTAATTCAAATCAGGTTCAAAATACTGTAGCCCTTTTTCTATAAAATGTGCGCGTTCTTCCCTGTGGAATCTGGATATGGTGCTGTCGGTAATTTCCTCATCTATTTTAAAACGCTCTTCACGAATTTTAGCAATGTAGGCCGCGGCTTCTTTTTGTTTGTTCGCCTGCTTACCCGGAGTTGGTGAATCCTCTTTGTCGATAAGTAAAAATACAACAGCCAAACCTGCTATGAGTATTATAATAGCAAAATAGATAAGGTTCCTATTTCGGGGGATTTCCGTTTTCATGTGAATTTAATTAAGCAGTTAAGTTTTTTAAATTTGATTATGAGCATTAGTCTGTGATACCCTTTACGTCAATATTTGGCATCCCCTTTTTGTTGGTACCCTGTTCTCTGTTTGCCAGTTCATTCAGGTCTTTAACAAATCCTTCTACCTCCTGATTATTGAACCCTTTTTCTTTTGCTGCATCTTCCAATGTGCCCCAAATTGCTTCTCCACATACGATGCATCGGATTCCCTGTTCCATTAAATAACGTACTGAAGAAGGATATTTCTCCACTAATTCTTCAATTAATATGTTTTTGTTTATGCTCATTTTACTTTTAAAGATCGAAAATACGCAAGAATTGCTTAGTGAAAATATAATGCGATTTATTATTTCTTAGAAATGACTGATTACGGTGAAAAGTATGTCCCTTAAAGCTTTTACTTAGATAGTTTAATCAGTTCAAAAAACCAAATAATTGATAAATGTCAATAAATTACGTATCTTTGTTGTAAACAGGCTTTAATGATACATAAGGATTTTACCGATTTATTAAAATCACTTGCACCATTCACGGAGCAGGAATTGAAGGATGCTGACGGTTTTTTTAAAATTGAAGAAATTAAAAAAAATGATTTCATTTTAGAAGCTGGTCATGTTACAGGAAAAATCGGGTATGTGGTGAGCGGTATCTTACGTACCTATTATGTCGTGGGCGAAAGAGAAATCACAACCGATTTTTTAATACCTGGCTCAATAGCTGCCGGAATGCTGAGCTTCTCGTCGGATGAACCCCAGAATGCCTATATTGTTGCGTTGGAAGATGCTCTGCTGACTACCATTACAAAAAAAAACCTATTCGAACTATATCATGAGAACTGGAAATGGCAACAGGTAGGCCGCCTGCTAATGGAATTTAATTATATGCGCATCGAGGACAGGTCTATTTGCCTGCAGACATTAACAGCGCGCGGACGCTACGAGCATCTGCTAAAAAGAATGCCCGGGATCATTGAGCGGGTACCTTTGCAATATATAGCCTCTTACCTTGGGATGAAACCCGAAACTTTCAGCCGTATCAGAAATAAATAAGTAGTTACACCGGCTGATGCTCTTTTCTCAATAAATCATTGATTGTTTTTACCGGGTTGAATGTGATGAGCGGTGTTTCTACGAAGATAGTAATCCAGTCAGACATCGCACCGTTCCATAATCCGGGCAATTCCTGGGCCTTCAAATCCTTTCCGTTTTGCGATTTCAAAGAAATGAACCCTGTCTGCGGATCAACATACTTCTTCAGATCAAATTTATCTCCTTTGTAATCTTTTATGCCACAAACAAGGTCAACAGGGTTAAAATGAGTCGCTTCACTGACAATCTTTGCTTGTTCAGGATTGTCGAGGTCCATCTGCGATGATTCCACAATTTGTAAAGAAAGCATATCATTCTCATCTTGCACCCAATAGGGGCCGCCTCCCGGTTCTCCTTCGTTTTTCACCATGCCGCAAACACGCATGGGCCTGTTCAGCTTGTTGTACAGGAAATCTATCTTGTCCATTTTTTCATACCCATCATAGGCATCCGGGATGAAAATCTGTAGTTCATTTTCGGCAAATTTTCTGACTTCCTCAAGTTCATTGTCTGTCAGATTTCCTCCTTCCAGTAAATCCAGATAGTCAAATGTTTTTTCCTGTAAACGGAACAATAACCCTCCAATGACTTTCTTGTAAGTGTACGTCGTTTCTTTCAGCCGGTCGGGGACTACATTGTCGATGTTTTTGATGAAAATAATTTCTGCATCCATTTCGTTCAAATTTTCAATCAGTGCACCATGACCTCCCGGGCGGAACAGCAAGGATCCGTCTTTATCTCTGAAAGGTTCATTGTTCATATCCACAGCAATCATATCGGTGGATGACTTTTGCTGCGAGTATTTCAGGTTAAAAGTAACTTCATGCTTATCCTCGTACTTCCCTTTTCTCTCCGCAATAGCGTGTTCAAATTTATGCTGATGCTCGGGAGAAACTGTCAGGTGAATATGCGCAGTACGGTTTTTATCAGTGGCGTAATGGATTCCTTCAACCAGGTGCTCTTCGACAGCCAGCCTCGGGCCGTCATTGTAATGGTGAAACAAAAGCAATCCTTTGGGAAGAGAGGCATACCCTAAGCCTCTGTCAGTCAGGAAATATTCAAGAATAGTGTTAAACTCCTTTTGTTGGGTCAATTCTTCCAGAGAGAAACCGCCTTTTGCCAAAACATTTTTCAGCTCATTGTAAAAGGCAAAAAGACGCAGGTTTGAGAAAAAATGATAGGGCGAATTAAACGACTTATCGGCTTCGTACTGTTCTGTATCAGCATCTGTACCATGATAAGACTCCATAAACTCAAACAAAACTTTAAACATGCGGCTTGCCGCCCCTGAGGCAGGAACAAACTTCAAAATATCATAATTCGTGTAATGATCATCGAACCATGAAGTCAGACTGGCGATCTCCTGTTCATTAAAATGCAGGATGCCATTATTAATTGTAGCCGGAGCTGATAGTTTTACAAAAGGAAACCCTTTTTTGAAATTTTTTATTTGCTTTTCAACGGTTTCAGGGGTAATCTTTTTCTCTTTGATCTGCTTCAGGTCTTTTTCTGTGAACATATTTCCGGGGTTTAATTCATTGTGCAAAATTAGAAAAATACGTATCGATTGAAAAAAGCTTATGCTAAATGAGTGTTAAATGAGAATAAATATTATTTTTGCAGCCGCTTTAAAGCCCAGGTGGCGGAAATGGTAGACGCGCATGGTTGAGGGCCATGTTCCTGTAAGGGAGTGCAAGTTCGATTCTTGTCCTGGGCACGAGGAAAAATCCCGGGGTTGAAGAACCTGCGAACAGAAAGGTTTTAAAGCATACTGTGGGATTAAATTCTCAGATTAATACAGGCCCAAGTGGCGGAATTGGTAGACGCGCTACATTCAGGGTGTAGTGACCGAACGGTCGTGAAGGTTCGAGTCCTTTCTTGGGCACAAAAAGTCATCTTTTTAAGGTGACTTTTTTTGTTTGGCAGAACGAACAATGTGCTTACATCCCAAATTTTAAAACACTTAATTCTTAATTTCTTTGTATAAGGGGCTATTATTTGAGTATTAAAGTTTCATTTGATTTTAAAATAAATTGTATCTTAGGTGTTATTAAGTACAGTCTGATTATTTCGATAAAAACCTTATGGAAAAACAAAAAAAGGAAAATGTAGTTGATCTTTTCTGGACTGGAGGTTGGGATTCAACATATAGGCTGTTAGATTTGATTTTAGTGCATAATAAGAAAGTGCAACCTCACTATTTAATTGATCCAAACCGAAGATCAACACGGCTGGAGTTAAAAGCGATGAGAAAGATTAGAGAAGAACTGTTGAAAAAAGATGCAAGATCACATGAATTTCTTTTTCCGGTCAAATACGCAGAAGTTAATTCTCTGAAAGAAAATAATGCAATAACAAGTGCGTATGAGAGATTAGTTAGAAATGTTCCGTTGGGAATACAGTACGAATGGATGGCAAGGTATTGTAATGAGAACGGAATAGAAGAGATGGAATTGTCTATTGAGCAGGGAGATAGTAAATTCAACAAATTTATTGAACCGTTGGTTTCAAAGATTAATTGGGATTGGAGTAGCTTTTCATACAGGGTTGATGACATACATGAAGGAGAAGATGAATATGAAATATTCAAATATTTTAATTTCCCAGTATTACATTTAAGCAGGTCTGAAATGACCGAATTATCAAAGGAAAAGGGATTCTTTAGTCTATTAGAGCAAACATGGTTTTGTCATAATCCGATTAATAATAAACCATGTGGTGTTTGTGATCCGTGCATTACAACGATTAAAGAAAAACAAAAGTGGCGTATTCCTTTAAAAAGCCGGATTCGTTATTACCTCTATGTACAGACTGGGTTGAGAAAGCTTCGAAAGAAATAACTTGTTGGAATTAAGTAGCTGAACAGTTTAAATTAATATTTAACAAAACTTGAAAAACAAGAGTAATAGTGTAGTTAACATCTTCTGGACAGGAGGGTGGGACTCAACATTCAGAATTCTACAGTTGTTAATTACTAAAAAAAGAAATGTCCAGCCTTTCTACATAATAGACCAGGAAAGAAAGTCTCTGAATGCAGAGTTTAAGGCAATGAGTGCGATTAAATCGGCTCTGTTTGAAAGATATCCTTATACAAAAAAACTACTAAGACCCACAATCATTAGAAATTTGTCTGAGATGAATTCCGATCAGAATTCACTTTCTGATCTAAAACAAATAGCAAAATCATATTCTCTCGGATGTCAATATAGTTGGCAAGCTTATTATTGTAATGAAATTGGGGTTAATGATATGGAACTATCTACTCAAAAACCTGGAAGTACATACGAACTAGTTAGTAATGAATCAATATTATTGACAGAGGGAGATGACTCATTTTATGCTATTGATAAGCAAAGTAAAGAATCAGACTTATATACGTTATTAAAATATTTTAGATTCCCGCTTTTGGAATATACTAAAATAGAAATGTATCAGGAAGCACTTGACTCGGGATATGAAGATATATTGGAATTAACCTGGTTTTGTCATCGGCCAATACATGGAAATATGGCATGTGGTACATGTCGCCCATGTTGTATAGTATTAGAACAGGGCTTAGGGAGAAGAGTATCACTTCTCGGTCGCATCAGATATTATTTAATTATAAAAACTGGTTTAAATAAATTGAGACAACACTCTTAAACCTCAAAAGACATAAATACAAAGATTAGGGGAGTGTAAATTAAACTCTGTCTGGTTAATATTTCTGTTATTTTCAAAGTTATATATTTTATTGATGTGCTGTTGGAATGTGGTTAACTTTTAGCGAAGCGTTAAAAAAGTTATCCATATTTCAA
>Ga0190358_1000670_pt1 | contig 9577 bp, 6 predicted proteins | sample 48721812_MG_FD_161666 | JGI IMG/M metagenome (GOLD analysis project Ga0190358, IMG submission 161666) | Hydrothermal vent microbial mat bacterial communities from Southern Trench, Guaymas Basin, Mexico - 4872-18-1-2_MG | ecosystem: Environmental > Aquatic > Marine > Hydrothermal vents > Microbial... | reverse complement strand
ATTCGTCATGGTGGTTGACGACCGGGGAAGGCTGGTGGCCCACCCCGACCGCCGCCAGGCACGGTCCCGGCGCGATCTCAGCCACCTGTCCCTGCTCAAGGGACACCTGGGTACCACCAGTCCGGCCGTCGGCAGCTTCGTGATCGCGGGCTACGGAACCATGCTGGGCGCATTTTCCCCGGTGCCCCACTCGCCCTGGGCGGTGGTGGTGGCACAACCCGTGGAGGAAGCCCTGCAACCGGTGCGCCAACTGGGTTGGCGACTGGGAGGCTGGCTGGTGCTGTCGCTGCTGGTCGCCGTACTGACCGGCATGGTCCTGGCCAGACGCATCACCAGGCCCATCCAGTCCCTGGTGCGGGAAGCCAAGGAGATCGGCCGCGGCAACCTGGCGGCGCGAATTCACTATACCGGCAGCGACGAGATCGGCAACCTGGGCTCGAGCTTCAACAGCATGGGAGAGCAGTTGCAGCGGCAACGCGCCCAGATAGAATCCCAGACCGAGGAAATTCGCCGCTGGAACCTGGAATTGCAGCGGCGGGTGGAAGAGCGTACCCGGGAACTGCGCCAAACCCAGGAACAACTGGTGCAGGCCCAGAAGATGGCGGCCGCCGGCGAGCTCGGAGCAGGCCTGGCCCACGAGGTCAACAACCCCCTGCTGGGCGTGCTGGGTTGCGCCCAGTTGCTGCTCATGCGCCATCCGCCCGGCGATCCCGATCACCAGATGCTCGCCGACATCGAGCAGCAGGCCCAGCGCATCCGCCTCCTCATCAGCCGCCTGCTGGAGGCCTCGCAGGGCGGGGGCCGGGGACGCGGCCGGCTGTACATCGGCAAGCTCCTGGAAAAGGTACTGGATGAGCATGCTCCGGAGCTGCAACGGCACTCGGTAGCGGTTGAATTGCAACTGGCAGATGACCTGCCGCCTTTGCTGGGGAGGTCCGTTGACCTGGAGCGGGCCATCGGAGAACTCATCGACAACGCCTGCCAGGCCCTGGCCTCCGGCGGTCGGCTGCGCCTGAGCGCCACCGGCCAGGAGGGCAAGGTCGTCACCCTGGTGGTGGAAGACGACGGGCCGGGCATAGCCCCGGAGAACCTGGACCGTATCTTTGAACCCTTCTTCACCACCAGGCACCACCAGCGTTCCCAGGGGTTGGGCCTGGCGGATGTCTACCGGGTGATCAGCGACCACGACGGCAAGATCGAGGTACAGAGCGAGCCCGGCCGCTTCACCCGTTTCATCATCAGGTTGCCGGCGGCGCGCCGGGAGACCCACCTGCGCTGAAGGCACACGGCGGCCAAAATCTCCCACTTCATTTTACGGATTTTCCAGATCGGCCGTGAGATCAAGGAGCCGCGAGAAAATGGCCGCAGTCGTAGTTCACCTACGTCGAGGACCATTTTCGAAGCGGCGACGCAGAGATCGCGGCCGAGGTGGAAAATCCAGGGCGGCGGTGATGGTTGCACCGGCCGGCACTACGGGGTATGTTGTTCGGGCACTGACAAGCTGGTGGTGAAACCACCCGAGACAACAAATGACACCACAAGCAGCGTCACGGTTGAAGGAACTGCTACAATCACTGCAGGAGCACCTGCCGGCCGGTACTGACCGGCAACTGCAGGCCCTGCTGCAGGCCGCGGTGGAGGAAGGCGAGAGACTCGAATTGCAGCGGAGCCAAGCCGAGGAGAAACTGGCCCAGGCCGGGCGCCTGGCCGAGTTCGGCCTGATGGCAGCAGCCATCCTGCACGAGATGAACCAGCCCCTGCTGGGGCTCAAGGGATTCTCCGCTCTCATCGGCGAGGCCCTCGCCAAACAGCAGCAGGAGAAAATTACCGAGTGGCTGGACGAGATCCGCAACCAGGTGGATCGCATGCACGAGTTGCAACGCCAGGCCACCAGCTTCCTGCGGGGCGACGGGCAACAGCATTCCTGCCAACTGACCGAGTGCCTGCAAAGGGCGCTGCGGTTGTTTGCCCAGCGAATGCGACGCCGGCAGATAGCAACCCAGGTAACCCTGCCGGACGACTTGCCGGAATTGAAAATCTCCGCCTTGCACCTGACCTCGCTGCTGGTCAACCTGATCGGCAATGCCGTCGATGCCATGCCCCAAGGGGGTCAGCTGCTCGTTACCGCTGCAGCAGGTCCCACCGGCGATACCGTCGACATCTGGGTAGGTGACAGCGGCAGCGGCATCCCCCCCGGGCAACGGGAACGCATCTTCGAGCCGTTCTTCACCAGCAAGGGAGACCAGGGGACCGGCCTGGGGCTCTACCTCAGCCGCCGCCTGGCCGAACTGCACGGCGGCAGCCTGGAGCTGGCGGATCCCGGCCAGTTGCCCGGCCGGTTTGCAGCCAGCACCGTCTTCCTGGTGCGCCTGCCCGTCGTTGCTCCCGCCCCCGAACAGCAGGCCCGGACGGCCGTATCCGCTGACGACGCATCCGCCGTCCCGGCGGCCACCGCCATCAACCAGCGTCTCCTGGAACACATCCGCACCCTGCAGGTAAGCCAGCGGGTGCTCGTCGTCGACGATGAACCCGTGGTGCAGAAGGTGCTGTCCGAGTACCTGGCCAGCCACAACATCCTCTGCGATGTCTGCAACCTGGCCGAGGAGGCCAGCGAACGCCTGGCCGACCAGAACTATGCCGTGCTCCTGGTAGACAAGAACCTGCCCGGCATGAGCGGGCTGGAGCTGCTGCAACGGGTCAAGGACACCCATCCCGCCACCGAGGTGATCATCATCACCGGCTACGCCTCCACGGAATCGGCCCTGCAATCACTGGCGGCCGGGGCCTACGATTACGTACCCAAGCCCTTTCCCAGCCTCGACCACGTGGGAACCAAGATCAAGGGAGCGCTGGCCCGGCACGACTTCGAGGTGCGCATCGGCTCGGTCATCGGGTTCCTCAGCCGCACCTGCCAGCAGATGCTGAGCGAACTCGACGCCGGGGCGCAGCGCGACAGCCTGCTGGCCCTGGAGCGGGCCCTGCAAGAACAGGATGATTGCCCGGGCTCGGCGCTACTCGTCTGCGGACCCAATTCCATGGTCAACAGCGTGCGCCAGCTCGGCTACCAGACCAGCCAGGTGAACGACCTGGAACAGTTGCACGACAAGCTGCAAAGGGGAGAGGCCCAGGTGGTGGTCTTCGTGGAGGAGGAGACGGGTCCCCGCGGCGCCGAGGCGGTCCGCACCATTCACGGCGCCAATCCCGACGCCGCGGTGCTGGTGGTGGCCCGCGAGGCCAGCTTGCAATCGGTGGTCGAGGCCATCGGCGTGGGCGTGGGCGATTACCTGGTTCGTCCCCTGGAGGGCCGCGATTTCCTGGCCCCGCGCCTGGAACGCCTGATAGAACGCCAGCGGCGCCTCAACCGTTACCGGCGGGTCATCGAGTCCCTCAAGCGTCTCAACATCGATCTGCAGGGCATCGCCGGTATCAAATCCTGAAGAAAGGTGTGTGACTTGCCCGACGATGGCGACATCCTCGATTTCCGTTCCGATACCATCACCCGCCCTTCGGCCGGCATGCGCCAGGCCATGGCCCGGGCCGAGGTCGGTGACGACGTCTTCGGCGAGGACCCCACGGTACGACGCCTGGAGCAGCGTGCCGCCGAGCTATGCGGTCGCGAGGCGGCCCTGCTGGTGCCCTCGGGTACCATGGCCAACCTCATCGGCCTGGCCTTGCACTGCCAGCGCGGCGACGAGGTGATCCTGGAACGGCGCACCCATTCCTTCTCGCACGAGGTGGGAGGCGGGGCGGCGCTGTTCGGCATCCTGTTTCATCCCCTGGAGAGCGCGGACGGCCGCCTGCTGCCGGAACAGGTCGAGGAGGCGATACGCCCCGTCGATGTCCACCAGCCTCGTACCCGGCTGGTGGTCGTGGAAAACAGCATCAACCTGGCCGGGGGCCTGCTCTATCCCTTCGAGTTGTTGCGGCGCCTGCGCCAGCTCACCCGGCAACGGGGGCTGGGCCTGCACCTGGATGGTGCCCGTATTTTCAACGCCGCCGTGGCCAGCGGCGTCGAGCCGGCCACCTGGGCAGCCCAGGTGGACACGCTTTCCTTCTGCCTCTCCAAGGGATTGGGCTGCCCGGTAGGCTCCCTGTTCGTGGGCGACCGGGAACAGGTCGACCAGGCCCGCTGGCTGCGCAAGATGCTCGGCGGCGGTATGCGCCAGGCCGGCATCATCGCCGCCGCCGGCCTCTACGCCCTGGAGCACAACATCGCGCGCCTGGCCGAGGATCACGCCCGGGCCCGGGAACTGGCCGCGGGCCTGCGCCAATGCCTGGACGAACGCTTCCGGGTACAGCCGGTGGAGACCAACATGGTGCTGATACATACCGACAGTGCCGCCACCACCGAGACCACGCTGGCCTCCTGGCGCCGGGCCGGGGTGCTGGCCCTGGCCCCCTCGCCCACCACCATCCGGCTGGTGACCCACCTGGACATCCCCGCCGCCGGCGCCCGCCAGGCCGTGGAACGGATATCCAGGGCAACCCGGGAGCAAGGCTGATGCTGCGAAGAACCGTTGCCTGCTTGCTGGCGGTGCCGCTCCTGCTGGCGGTGCCGGCCCGGGCCGACGACTCGGGGCAGGTCATCAAGGTCCACTTGCAGGACCGGGTTCCCGCCGGGCGGCAGCCGACGCTGACGGTGGCGGTGTTCGCCGACCTGGGCCGGCTGGCGGTGACCCTGCAGCGTGACGACGGACGAAAGTTCGCCCAGCAACTGGTCAACGTCCCCCGCGATTCCCGGCGCACCTTCTACCTGCCGCAGCGCAGCGGCCGGCACCGCTGGCGGGGCAGCCTGGAGGTGGAACTGGCCGGCGGCGGCGAGGGCGGCCGCATGAACCTGGACTTCGCCTGCGAGGTGGTCTCCAGCCTGGGACTGGTGGTCTCGCGCTCCGACCTCGACATCCAGGCCCGGCGGCTGGTGCTGCGGGCCCGGCGCCCGCTGCAGCGCGTGGACCTGAGCATCACCAGCGACGACGGCCGGCAGGTCCACCGCGCCAGCCACAAGTTCGAGCAGGCCACCCGCCGGGTGGTGCTCGACTGGCCGCCGCACCCGGGCCGGCTGATGAAGATCGACCTGGAAGCCCACGACAGTTCCGGCATCTCCGAGCGCCTGCAGCTGGTGCCCTGGCACTACGCCATTCCCCACCAGGAAGTGGAATTCGACACCGGGCGCTGGGAGATAAAGCCCGACCAGCTCCCCCGGCTGGAGCACAGCTACCGGCTGCTACAGGCCGGCCTGAAGAAATACGGCCGGCTGCTGGAGGTGAAGCTGTTCATAGCCGGCTACACCGACACCGTGGCCGGGGCCGACTACAACCGGCAACTGAGCGAGAAGCGCGCCCGTGCCATCGCCGAGTACTTTCGCCGGCAGGGCTTCGCCTATCCCATCTACTACCAGGGATTCGGCGAGAAGGGCCTGAAGGTGCCCACCCCGGACGAAACCGCCGAACCGCGCAACCGCCGGGCCGAGTACGTGCTGGCGGCCGAGCCCCCGCCGCTGGAAGTCGCGGGAGCGGAACTGCGCTGGAAGAGATTGCAGTAGCCAGCGGCAACTTTCGGCAAGGGTGCTGGGCGGGGAAAAGTTTTTTCCTCTCCCGCCGGGCATGCTAGGCTGACCGTACGATCAGGGGAGGAGGACCATGGCAGGCAAGAACATCGGCAGTCTACTCGTGGAACAGGGCGTGGTATCGGTGGAACAGCTGAAAACCGCGCTGGAGCGGCAGCGCCGCTTCGGCGGGCGCCTGGCCACCTGTTGCCTGGCCCAGGGCTATGCCGATGAGAAGACCCTGGCCCGGGTGCTTTCCCGGCAGCAGGGCGTGCCCTACGTGGTGCTGTCGCATTGCTGCATCGCCCTGGAGTTGCTGGAGCTGCTTTCGCTGGAAGCGGCCCGCAAGCTGCAGGTGCTGCCGGTATCCCGGCAAGACAAGGAGCTGCTGCTGGCCATGGCCGATCCCACCGACATGGCCCGCATCGACGAGGTGCGCTTCAGCACCGGCCTGCGGATCATCGAGCACGGAGCCCTGGCCGGCATGCTGGAAGACACCATAGAGGAAGCCTACCGGCTGAGAGGCGGTAGTGCCCGCTTCTGGCAGGGCCAGGACTTCGACCCTTCCCAACCCTTCGGCGAGGCCGGCCACGTGGAGATCGTCATGGCCGGTGACGAACGCACCGCGCAACTGACGCCGGCGCCCCTCAAGGTGGGCCCCGATCCCGCTTCCTGGGTCGAAGACCTGCAGCAGAAGCCGCCGGCCGCACCACCGTCCGGACAACGACGGACGGTGCTGGTGGTCGACGACGAGCCCGAGATCAGGCGCCTGCTGACCACCTTCCTGGGAAAGGCCGGCTTCGAGGTCTGGCAGGCCGCCGACGGCAGCGAGGCCGTCAAGCTGCTGGCCCAGCGCCACCCGGCGGCCCTGGTGCTGGACGCCATGCTGCCCGGGGTCCACGGCTTCGACATCTGCCAGCGCGTCAAGAATTCCGCGGCCACGCGCCACATCGTGGTGGTGATGATCAGCGCCGTCTACCGGGGCTGGCGTTACGCCGAGGACGTCAAGCGCCTGTACGGGGCCGACGCCTTCCTGGAAAAACCGCTGCGGCTCGACGAACTGAAGCACGTGCTGGAGAAGGCCCTGCAGGGACAGCGCCCCGACGGGGAAGACGACCAGCAGTTGGACCAGCAGGCGGCCGGCCTGCTCTACCAGGCCGCCGAGGCCTTCCGGCGCGGCGAACTCATCCAGGCCATCCAGTTGCTGGAGCAGGCCACCGGCATCTCTCCCTTCTCCGCCCACCTGCACCACCGCCTGGGTCTGCTCTACGACAAGCTGGGCGAGTCCTTCCGGGCCCTGGCCTCGCTGGAAAGAGCGGCGGAACTGGAACCCGGCCTGCAGGTCCTGGTGGCCCTGGCCCGGCTTTACGAAAAGACCGGGTTCCGCGCCAAGGCCTACGAAGCCTGGGAGCGGGCGCTGCGCCTGTGCGAGGATCCGGCCGAGTCGGCCAGCATCAAGGCCATAATGGAAAAGCTGCTCTGAGACCCATTCAGTGAGAGCGCCGGCCGGGCTTGACGTTCCACAGGCGGGCCATCACCGCGGCACCCACCAAGGCGAAAGGAATGGGCCACAGTTTCCAGTACTGCCAGCCGTAGTTGGTGGATATCCAGCCCACCGCCAGGCCGGTGAAGGATGCGGCCAGGTACTGCATGCCGTCGAAAAGCCCGGCGGCCGTGGCGGCAGCCTTCTTGCCGCCGAAATCCATGGAGGCCGCCCCGCCGATGATGCCGTGGGCACCGTTGACAAAGAAAGACAGCAGGACGATGGCGGCCACCGAGCCGGCCACTCCCAGGTCCACGGCGTCAACCAGGTAGAAGAGGCCCAGGCTGAACATCATGCCCAGGAAGCCGAAAACCACCACCGGCGCCCGCCGACCCTGGTAGACGCGGTCGGACATGATGCCGAAGGCGAATCCCCCGGCGATACCCAGCAGGGCGATACCCCAGGCCGCCACCTGGTAGGCGATGGCCGTCTTGCCCACGCCGTGGACCTCGTTGAAATACAGCGGCCACCAGGCATCCACCACGCTGCGGCGCACGATGCCGATCATCATGGAGGCAACGGCAATCATCCACATGGTGGGACTGGCAAATACCTTGCGCAGGACATCGGCCACCCTTACCCGTCCCTCCTCCTCCGGGCCGCTGGCATCGCCGGTATCGTGCACGTCGAAACCGGCATCCCGGGGGGTTTCCGCCACGAACAGCAGGTTGCCCATAAACAGCAGGAACACGAATCCCGCCGGCAACCAGAAGGCCCACTGCCAGGGCAGGAAGGCCACGATAAGCGGGGTTCCCGAAAACGCCAGGATCAACCCGAAGCGGATGAGCACCCCGAAGATGGCGCCGAAGGTGCCCCGCTCCTTGAGATGGAACCACTGGGCGTTTATCTTGACAATGGAAAGCGCCCCGAACGACTGGAAGTAACCGTTGACCCCCCAGAGCAGGGCCATGGTCCAGGCCAGCCCCCGCAGGGAAAAATCACCCGTGAGCTGGGCGGGCTGCAGCAGCAACTGGCCATGCACCATGTTCGGCAACAGCGGCTGCAACAGCGGTGCCAGGTTGCCCAGGTCGAACCACAGCGCCGGCTGGCTGGCGGCCAGGTGGAAGGAACCGAAGACCAGGTTCATCACCACCACCCCGACGGCGCCGAACAAAAACGCCTTGCGCCCGCCGATGCGGTCGGCGATGGGGGCGTTGACCACCACCGCCAGCCCGTAGATCAGGGGCATGATGAACTCGAACAGGCCCAGGTCGGACTTGCTCCAGCCGAAGAAAGTCTGCAGCGTGGGGGCCACGGCAGAGAAGTTGTAGCGGGTCATGTAGAAAAACGAGTACATGAGCCCCACCAGCATCCAGTTGCGTCCGCGGCGCAGGCGGTAGTTCCACTGGCGGAACTCGGCCGGTACGTCCAGTGCAGCGCCCATGGCAATCGTCCTTTCTGGCGGATATGCACCGCCGGATCGCGCCACGCTAGCAAAGTCGTCCTCGATTGACAACCCGACAAAGGATACATACACTGCGCGCGGAATGATGCCCCGCCAATACACAAAGCCCCACATCGATATTCAGAACCAGCCGGATTTCCGCCAGGTGGAGATCGACAAGGTGGGGGTCCGGGACATCCTCTATCCCATCCGCGTTCTGGAACGCTCCGGGGGTATGCAGCACACCGTGGCCCGGGTGGACATGTTCGTAAACCTGCCGCACCGCTTCAAGGGCACCCACATGAGCCGTTTCGTGGAGTTGCTCAACGAGACCTGCTCCGACATGTCCACCGCCAGCATCCCCGGCCTGTTGCTGGAGATGCGACGCCGCCTGGTGGCGGAACAGGCGTTCGTGGAGGTATCCTTTCCCTTCTTCCTCAGCAAGCGGGCGCCGGTTTCCGGAGCCGAGGGACTGATGAACTACCAGTGCTCGGTGCGTGGTTTCGGCAACGACGAGGTCACCCTGGAAATCGAGGTAAGGGTGCCGATAACCGCGCTCTGTCCCTGCTCCAAGGCCATCAGCGACCAGGGTGCCCACAACCAGCGCGGCCAGGTGACCGTCTGCTACCGCCAGAATTGCTTCGTCTGGATAGAAGAGATCATCGAACTGGTGGAGGCCTCGTCTTCCTGCGACGTTTTCTCGGTGCTCAAGCGCGAGGACGAGAAGTACGTCACCGAACGGGCCTACGCCCATCCCATGTTCGTCGAGGACGTGGCCCGGGCGGTGGCGGTGCGCCTGGACGAGCACCCGGGCATCACCTGGTACTCGGTGGGGGTGGAAAACTACGAATCCATCCACGCCCACAATGCCTATGCCTACCTGGAACGCGACAAGGGCCGGGAGCCCGGGCGCGGAGAGGAAAAAGACCATGTGTGAATCTGCGGTCTACCTGGTCGACAAGGACGACAACCGGCAGCTGCTCATGGACGAGGCGGTGCTGGTAAAGCGGGACGGCGACAACATCGTGCTGATGAACATCATCGGCGAGAAGCAAACCATCCCCGCCAGCATCGAGCATATCGACCTGCTCAAGCACCAGGTCCT
>Ga0190358_1000668_pt1 | contig 9585 bp, 13 predicted proteins | sample 48721812_MG_FD_161666 | JGI IMG/M metagenome (GOLD analysis project Ga0190358, IMG submission 161666) | Hydrothermal vent microbial mat bacterial communities from Southern Trench, Guaymas Basin, Mexico - 4872-18-1-2_MG | ecosystem: Environmental > Aquatic > Marine > Hydrothermal vents > Microbial... | reverse complement strand
TCTCTGTCCTCTAGAAGGAAGTCCACTTGCATGTCTATAGCCTCTATAACTTTTTATTTTTTTGAGTCTTTTAATATCAAAATCTTTTCTCAATTCCAATTCGGCACCAGTTAAATGTTTATCTTTTCCTGTTTCAAAATCTGCTCTTCTATTGCGAAGATAAGAGGGAAGCTCAGGATTTTTTATAAAATTAGATATTTTTTCAATTTCTTCTTTTGTAAGTGAGCCAATTTTTCTATTCTTATCTAAATTTAAAACTTTACAAATAGCATTTGAAAAAGTCCAAGAAACTCCTTTAATTTTTGTTAATCCAGGATAAAGTTTCATTCTTCCTTCTATATCTCTTGATAGAATTCTAACTATTTTTTCGTCATATTCATTATTTGTTTTTGGTTTTTCAGCCATTTTTCTTACATTTGATGAAATAGATTATATCTTTCCATAGTAGTTAATTCAATAAAGATTCTTTTTTCAACTGCTTTTTCAGGATCTGGAAGATTTTGAATTCTTTTTTTCATCTCTTCAAAACTTTCAAATTCTTTTTCTTTTCTTTGTTTTAATATTTCTTGCATATGTTTTTTTCCTATTCCTGGAAGAAGTTCTATTTGATGAACTCTCTTATTTATTGCCTCAGCTTTATTGAAAAAATCAATAAATCTTTTACTATTTTCTTTAACTAAGGAATTTATAAATTCTTTTAATTGTTCTTTTGCAGTTTCAGTTAATTTTTCTCTACGTAGTCTTCCTAGAATGTAATATATCTTGTCTCTTTTTCCTTCTCCAATATAAACTTTTTCTCCAAGATTTAAAGAAATTCCTCTTCTAGGCACTAATTCTAGTAGAGTTAAATTTGTAGAACCTATTGCCTGAGCTAAAGGCATCATTTTCTTTTCCAAAGGATATCCATTTGGTAAGTATTCTAGTATTATTGCATATTCTTCTTTGCTCATTTTTTTTATTTGAATTCTTTAATAATTTCCAATATTTTTTTGATTTCATCTTCATTTAAATTAGCATCAGAAATAATTTTATTTACTTCTTCACTATTTTCTGGAAGAAAATCTATAAGTTTAGCAATAGAATTCTCATTTAATTTAATTAAATCTAATTTTTGAAGATTTTCTCTTAATTTTTTGGATTCAGCAGGTTTTATTTTTGTAAATTTTTTAATAAATGCTAAAACTTCTTTTCCTTTTTCATCAGATTTGTCAATATATTCTGTTGCTTCTGCCATGCTTAGAGGTTCACTATTTTTTATCATTTTTAGTTTCTTCCTTTAATTTACTTGTTTGCTTTATTTTTTTTAAATGTATTGGCTCAATTAAAAACTTTTTTTCTTTATTAGAGTCTTTAATTTTAACTAAATAAGCTTTTCCTTGTTTTTTTTCAATTTTTCCTGTTCTTCCTTGCAATCTAGTAGGAAAACTTGATTTAATTGATTTTTCCTTTTTTACTGCTACAGCATCGCCCTCTTTAAATTGTTTAAAATATCTACTAAGTTGCAATTTTCCACGAGTTCTAATTGATTTTCTTCTAACCATAATCTACTCAGAAAAATTCTATTTAAAAAACTATCTAATCAAATGTAGGTTTAAATTCTCTTATTTCATCAACTCGACTATGACACAAATCTCCGTTGCTTCTTGCATGATTCATGTTCTCTACAATAGCATTAAACATTTTTTCTCCCCAAACTCCTTTTCCACATTTCTCACAAAAATCTATAACACTATCTTTTGGAATTTCTGCTCCACAATATATACATTTTTTTGTCATCTGTTCACCAATTTTCTAATTGAAGAATTATAAAAGGCTAATTGATTTTTAAAGATTTGTATTTATTTGAAAATTATTCATATCTTAGAGCATCAGCTGGTTTTAATTTTGATGCTTGCATTGCAGGAAGAATTCCTGAAAGAGTTCCAATAATAAATGAAAATGCTAAAGAACCCAAAATTAGATATGCTGAGATAGAGGCTTGCAATAAACCTTCAAAACCTCCTGAACTTAGAGAATATTCAACTGCTTTAGCTAATCCAATTCCAATTACTACTCCAATAGCTCCTCCAACTAAACCTAATAAACCAGACTCAAATAAAAATATTTGAAGAATATCTGAATTTTTAGCACCAACAGCTTTCATTGTTCCAATTTCTTTTGTTCTTTCAATAACAGAAGTATACATAGTATTCATAATTCCTATTCCTCCAACAATTAGAGAAATTGCAGCTATTCCAACTAAAACTGCTTGAACAACTCCAAAAATGTTTTGAAAACTTTGCAATAATTGTTCAGAGGTTTGAACTTTAAAAGTTTCTTGCCCTTCTTTTTCATCTCTAAAATTTCTCAATTTTCTTTCAATTGTCTCTGCTACTTTTTCAGGAGAATAATTTTCTTCTGCTTTAACTAGAATAGAACCCAATTCATTTCCTGGAGATAAAATTTCTCTTGCAGCCTCTTTTGAAATATATATACTTGTATCATCATATTGGTTGCCTATTTTTTCTACAATTCCAATAACTTTGAACTCTTGATTTTCTATGAGAAGAGTATCCCCCATTTCTACTTCTCTTTTCCATAAATCAGAATATCCATGATCATATCCAATAACAACTTTGTATTTGTCTCCTGGCTCTATCCATCTTCCATCTTTTATTTCAAAACTTTGAATTTCAGACATTAATTCTATATCTTCAGGCTCAATACCAATAATATAAGCTATTTGTAGTTCTTTTTTAAATTCAATTTGACCTAATTTAGAAATCATTCCAATTGCCCATTCAACACCATTTATATTTCTTACAAGACCTAAATCATTTTCTGTTAATGCAAGAGAGGAACTTGTAGCTTGATTTGGAGACCCAAAACTTTTGGATTGAATAATAATCTTATCTTTTCCAAGTTTTTCAAATTCTTCATTAATATAATTTTGCATTCCTTGTCCTAAAGAAATTAGAGCAACAACTGCAGCAATTCCAATGAAAATACCAATCATTGTTAACCAACTTCTTAGTTTTCTTCTTTTAAGATTGTTAAATGCAAGAAAGAAATAGTCTTTCATGAAATTATCTCCTTTTCTTTTTTAATTTTCTTTTTTTAAGAATTCTATAAACAATATAACCTACAACACTTAAAACTATAATTACTGGAATTAGAATTTTTGGTCTTTCTACAAGTCCAAGTTCTGCAGCTTCTTGAAAAGAATAAGTTTTTAAAATTAAATTTGTATTTTCACTAAACTCTTTGTTTGTAGAATCTCTAAAAGTTAGAGTAATTGGAAGAGTTATGATATTGGGCGCATTTTCACCAATAAGAACATCATAATCAACATTGTCAAAATCATCGCTATCAATATCTCCTAGATATTGTTCTCTTTCATTTAGAAATTTTATATTAGGAGTTTCTGCTACAGAAACATATAAAAATTTAATATCAGATAATCCAGAATTAATAACTTTTAATGTAAATATTTCTTCTCTTCCTCTTATTAATACAACAGAATCATCTAAGGCTATTTTTAATTCTGGTTCTGAATTAACTGTAATACTAATTAAATCAGATTTTTTTCCTTGAGAAGTCATGTTGATAGATTCATAGTTGTAAGTTATTTCTACGGGTATTTTATAAATTCCAGTAGTAGTTTCTGGAAGAGTTATTAACTGAAATTTAAAATCTTCCTCATCGCTTTCATCTAATTCTTCAATAAATTTTTCAGAACTAGATTCATAAGGAGCAAATGGAATTTCTTGTTCATTTAGATTTAATTTTACATTAAGATTTGTAACATCATAATCAAATATATTTTCAATTTCTATTGTAATATCTATAATTTCTCCTGGAGCAACCTCTGAAGGAGAACTTGAAACATCAGTTATAGAAATTGCACTAATAAGGTTTAAACTAAGAAAAACCATACAAAACAGAGTTAATATTTTTTTATTCATTTTTTTTCTTTTCTAATTTCCCATCTTTCATTTTTAAAACTTTCGAAGCATATCTTATTAGACTCAAATCATGAGTTACAAGAATTATTGTTTTTCCTTTTTTATTTAATTCTTGAAAAAGAGACATTATTTCTAATCCAGTTTTACTATCTAGATTTCCAGTAGGCTCATCTGCTAGAATTATTTCTGGATTATTAGCTAGAGCTCTTCCAATAGCAACTCTTTGTCTTTCACCACCAGACAATTCTTTTGGCAAATGATTTCCTCTATGGCTTAATTTAACATTTCTTAGAATTGTTTCTACTCTTTGTAATTTTTCTTCACTTTCCACTCTTTGAAATATCATTGGAAGTGCAATATTTTCTCTTGCAGTTAGAGTAGGAATTAAATTAAAAGTTTGAAACACAAAACCAATTTTTTTACCTCTAATTTGAGCTAAAATAGATTCTGCATATAAATCAATGTTTTCTCCCTCAAGACAAACATGCCCTTTTGTAGGCAAATCAAGAGCTCCAACCATGTTCATCATAGTGCTTTTTCCAGAACCACTTGGCCCAACAATAACAACAAAATCTCCAGAATTTATTTTTACATTTACTCCATCAAGAGCTCTAACTAGAACATTTCCCATTTCATAATGTTTTTTTACATTTTTTAGCTCAATTAATGTTTTTTCAGTCATTTCAAATTTCCAGAATTAGGTTTCTGAACTACCAGCACCTCAAAACTAAAGGAATCTTAGGTTATTTAAATATATTGTATTTTAAACACAAGTTTTAAAAACAATCTTTAAGCATTATTATTATGATAATTCCAGTTAGATGCTTTTCATGTGGAAAGCCAATAGGACATTTATGGGAAGAATATAAAAAAAGAATAGCTGCAGGAGAATCTCCAAAAAAAGTTTTAGATGAATTAGGCTTAGAGAGATATTGCTGTAGATCTGTTTTTCTAGGACAAGAAGACTTCATAAAACTAACTGGCAAATTTAAGAAATCCTAAAGAATATTTTTGACTCTTCAAAATTAAAATTTAAAGATTTAAAAAATCTCAGGACTTTGTTTCTTTATGTTAAGAAGATTTTTATTATTACTTGTTATAACCCTATTTATAATCTTTTTTAGTGTAAATATTTCAAGTTTTGAAGATAATTCAATGAAAAAAGAAATAAATTTATCAGAAATGACTCTTTCAGAAAAAATAGGGCAATTAGTGATAGTTAAACCCAAAAAATTAGATAACAGATATTTAGAGAAATTACAGATTGGAGGAATTTTTTTAAATGATAAGAAAACAAAAGAGGATTATTTAAAAACAATAGAATTTTATCAAAATAATTCTAAAATAGAATTATTTGTAGCAACAGATATGGAAGGATATTGGAATCCTTTTAATGAATTTTATAAGAGTAAAAATTTTGGAGAAATAAATTTAGAATCAGAAGCTTATGAACTTGGAAAAGAACATGGGAAAATTTTAAAGGAATTAGGATTTAATTTAGATTTTTCTCCGATTGTTGAGATTAGAAACAATATTTGGCTTGGAAGAAGTTTTACTGGCTCAGAAAAAGAGATTTCAGAGAAGATTTCAGGATATATAGAAGGGCTACATTCTGAGAATATTTTAGCAACTGCAAAACACTATCCCGGAGGCAATTTAGTAAAAAATCCTCATTTAATAAAATATAAAGTCAATGCAACAAAAACAGAATTAAATATGTTTGATACAGCAATAAATTCAGATGTGAATTTTATTATGATTGGACATCCAGTAATTTATGGAGAACTAAATTCAAATGGAAAATCAGCCACAATTTCACCTGAAATAATTTTGCCTTTAAAACAAAAATTTGATGGATTAATAATTACTGATGCAGTAACAATGCTTGGATTAAGAACTTCTTATTTGTTTAATTTTAGAAAAATTTATTCTGATTTAATTTTGGCAGGAAATGATATTGTTTTAGACACACATATTCAGTCTGGATATAGGGCAATAAAGAGAAGAATTTCAAAATTAGAAAAAGCAGTTCAAAAAGGAAAAATTTCAGAACAAAGAATTGATGAAAGTGTAAAAAAAATTCTAGAAGTAAAAGGCTATTCAGTTATTTAATTTTCCATTTGCTAGTATAATCGCAATTTCCACAATTTATTCTAATAAAACCATTTTTTATTCTTATACTAGGATTTTTATGTGGAGAGAGGCAATTTTTACAAAATAATTTTCTTTTTTCTTTTAAAGAAATATTATATTTCATTGCTAATCTTTTTATTTTTTTAATTTCTTTTGGAGACTTTTCATTAATATTTTCAAAAAAGTTTTCTATTTGTTCTTTTGCCTCTGTTTTTGATATTTTCTTTTTCATAATTAATTAAGAATTTTAGATTATATAAAAATAGTGAAAGACAGCTTATGAGTTTGGCAGCTTTTCGGCCACTACTGCTCACAACATAGGAAGCTTAACTTCTGTGTTCGGAATGAGAACAGGTGTTTCCAACCTATTATGGCTGTCTTCAAAAATTAAGACAAATCCAGATTTATAAAGCTTTTTATATTGGAAATTTGTGATATTTCTATCAGCTCTGAGCAGTATTTTAAAGGAAAGTTTGATAAAGGTAAACCTTGGTTGTTGATTAGCCTTAAGCGCAATTTTAAAGGAAAGTTTGATAAAGGTAAACCTTGGTTGTTGATTAGCCTTAAGCGCAATTTTAAAGGAAAGTTCGATAAAGAAAACCTTGGTTGTTGATTAGCCTTAAGCGCAATTTTAAAGGAAAGTTTGATAAAGGTAAACCTTGGTTGTTGATTAGCCTTAAGCGCAATTTTAAAGGAAAGTTCGATAAAGAAAACCTTGGTTGTCTTTATGCAGGGATGCCGGAGTGGACAAACGGGCGAGATTAAGGCTCTCGTGGCTTAGTGCCTGCACAGGTTCGAATCCTGTTCCCTGCATAGTGCCCGGGTAACTCAGCTGGATAGAGTGCCACCCTCCTAAGGTGGAAGTCAAAGGTTCAAATCCTTTTCCGGGCGTTGAGATTTGATAAATCAGTTTATTTTTTTTGAGCGTAAGCTTTAAAACCTCTTTCTTAATATTTATTATATATTCAACAGATGCGTAGGTAGTATAGTGGCAGTATCTCTGCCTTCCATAAGCTTCTTTGAAGATAGCAGATGACCCGGGTTCGAATCCCGGCCTGCGCATTGAATTGAAATTAGTAAAATATGGAAGAATCAGCAGAAAAAAGCAAAAAACACTGGCATGATAGATATTATAAATATTTATTAATAATTCCTCTAATTTTAATTTTATTTTCTATAGTTTATATGATCTCTTTTTATCAAAGTAATGGAGATATTTTTTACAAAGACATTTCTCTTACAGGAGGAACAACTCTTACTATTTCAGAAAAATTATCTGCCAATACACTTTTAGAAGATTTATCTGGAAATTTAGAAGATTTAAACACAAGAGAAATTTATGATTTAATAACAGGAGAACAAAAAGCAGTTGTTTTAGAAACTAAAACAGGCTCTGTTGAAACAAAAGAAATTGTAGAGAATTATCTAGGATACCAATTAACAGATGAAAATAGCAGTTTAGAATTTACAAGTTCTATTTTTAGTGAGAATTTTTACAAACAATTGTTAATAGCAATTTTAATTGCTTTTGTTTTTATGGCAATTGTTGTTTTTATTATCTTTAGAAATTTAGTTCCTTCTGTTGCTGTTATTATTTCTGCTTTTGCAGATATTTTAATGACTCTTGTTTTAGCAAATATTCTAGGATTAAAAATGTCTCTTGGAGGAATAATTGCTTTTTTAATGTTAATTGGTTATTCTGTTGATACAGATATTATGCTTACAAACAGAATTCTAAAAAGAACAGAGGGCTCTTTAAATGAAAGAACTTTTGGAGCATTTAAAACAGGACTGACAATGACTCTAACTTCTTTATTTGCTTTTGCAATTGCACTTATTTTAGTAAATTCATTTTCAAATGTTTTAGCACAAATCTTTACAATTTTAGTAATTGGATTAGGATTTGATATTCTTAATACTTGGATTACAAATGTTTCAATAATTAAATGGTATATGGAGAGAAAAAAGCCATGAAACTAAAATTAGGATTTAAAATTTGGCTAGTAATTATTATTGTAATGCTTTCACTAATCTCAATTTTTATTACTCCTCATTTTATGAAAAAGGGAGTAGTTATTCAAAGTGTAGAGGCAAATTCAACTGCTTTTATACAAGGATTAAGACAAGAACAAGTAATTACAGCAATAGATGGCAAAAATATAGAAAATCTAGATGATTTTACTCTTGCTTTACAAGGAAAATATGAAACTAATGAAAGCGTAAAAACTATTTTCACAACTTTAAATTCAGAAGTAATTCTTTATACAAATAAAGCTCCAGAACTAACTGTCTCAGAAATATCTAAGACAAACCTAAAACTAGGATTAGATTTAGCAGGAGGAGCAAGAGCACTTGTAAAAGCAGAAAATAAAAAACTTAGTGCAGAAGAAGTAAATGATTTAGTAGATATAACTAGAAATAGATTAAATGAATTTGGATTAACTGATTTAACTGTTCGTCCTGTTTCTGATTTAGAAGGAAATCATTTTATGTTAATTGAGATTGCAGGAGCAACACCAAATGATTTAGAAGAAATGCTTTCTCAACAAGGAAAATTTGAAGCAAAAATAGTAAATGAAACTGTTTTTATTGGAGGAGAAAGAGATATTGCATCTGTTTGTAGAAATGATGCAACTTGCGCAATAATAGAAGGATGCCAACAATCTTCAGATGGAAATTATTATTGTAATTTTAGATTTTCAGTTTATTTAAGTGAAGCTGCTGCAGAAAGACACGCAGAAATAACAGACACTTTAGAAGTAAATTCAACTGCTCAAGGAAATTATTTATCTGAAAAATTAGATTTGTATGTTGATGACAATTTAATTGATAGTCTTTTAATTGGAGAGAGTCTAAAAGGAAGAGTAACAACTCAAATTTCAATTTCTGGTTCTGCTTCAGGAGAAACTCAAGATGTTGCTTATGATAATGCACAAAAAGAAATGCATAAATTGCAAACAATATTAATTACAGGAAGTCTACCTTATAAATTAGAAATAACTAAATTAGATACAATCTCTCCAAATTTAGGAAAAGATTTTGTAAAATTCATTCTTCTTGCAGGAATTGCAGCATTATTAGTTGCTTCAATAGTTGTTTTTATAAGATATAAAAAATTCAAACCTTCTTTAATGGTTATTTTATTTAGTTTTTCAGAAGTAATAATTATTTTAGGAATTGCTTCTTTAATTAAGTGGAATCTTGATTTAGCAAGTATTGCAGGAATTCTAGCAACAATTGGTACTGGATTTGATGATCAAATAGTTATTTTAGATGAAGCCAAGCAAAAAACAATTTTGAGTTTAAAGCAGAGATTAAAGAGAGCTTTTACAATTATTATGGGAGCATATTTTACAGCAGTTGTTTCTCTAATTCCTCTTTTATGGGCAGGAGCAGGATTATTCAAAGGATTTGCAATAACAACAATTATTGGAATAAGTGTAGGTGTTTTTATAACTCGTCCTGCATTTAGCCAGGTTATTAAGAGAATAGAAAAGTGATTTCTAAT
>Ga0190358_1000667_pt1 | contig 9608 bp, 12 predicted proteins | sample 48721812_MG_FD_161666 | JGI IMG/M metagenome (GOLD analysis project Ga0190358, IMG submission 161666) | Hydrothermal vent microbial mat bacterial communities from Southern Trench, Guaymas Basin, Mexico - 4872-18-1-2_MG | ecosystem: Environmental > Aquatic > Marine > Hydrothermal vents > Microbial... | reverse complement strand
AAGTCTTAGATACAAGATATTCTCATTTATCAAACTTCACAGATGATATTTTATGGACAAATACATTTAATGCAACAGGTGATACAAGATGGTTAGGAACAGGAGATATTACTGATAAAGTAAGTTGGACTGATTTATGGACACAAGTATACAATGAAACAGAAGTAAATGCAATTAATACTTCAATGGAAAACTTTGTATTAAACACAAACACTTCAATGAAAAATTATGTTGATACTCGAGGATATTTAACAGATGAATCAGATCCTTTGTGGAGTGGTAATTGGACAAATGTGGCATTTACAAATATTGATGAAGTTTTTGATGAAGATTTAAATATTACTGGTAATGTTACAATAGGTTCTGGAACATCTAATTTAGAAATATATTATAGCGGAACTACTAATATCTTTGATACTTTTACAAATAATGCCGAATTTACAGATAACTTAACTGCAGATTATTTGTTTGGGACAGAAGATGTTTGTATTGAAGGAGGAAATTGTTTAAGTGATGCAGGAACAGGAGATATTACAGCAGTTACAACATCAAGCACACCTTATTTAAGTGGAGGAAGTAGTTCAGGAACAGTTAATTTAGATTTTGATGATTCTTTATTAAATGCAACAATAGATGCAAGAGATAGTGATACAACTTATACAGCAGGAGATGCTTTAACTTTAACAGGAACTGATTTTGATTTTGATGGGGGTGCTTCTCCTGGAGGAGAATTAGGAGGAACTTGGGCTTCTCCAACAGTTGATTCAGGAATACACGATGATGAATACATTGAACTAGGAGATAGTTTTGGAGGAGAAGTTTCTGGAACTTATAATAATCTTGTAATAGGTAATGATGTTTTAGATGACCAGTACTATGATTCAGAAGCTGATTTAACTGCATTATTAAATGATAATTATGTTGATGTTAGTGGAGACACAATGACTGGTGATTTGACTTTAAGTTCAGGAAATGAAGATAGATTTATTGACTTTGATTATACTAGTGGAGGATATGGTTGGAGATTAGGTTATTTAGGAAGTGGTTCAGGAGATGCAAATTATTTTACTATTCAATCTGAAGATACATCTGAAGGAAGTTTCACAGATGTTTTATATATGGGATTAACTAGTTATGATGCTTGGTTTAATAGTGATATTTTTGCAGGAGGATTTGTAAATGCAACAACTGATGTTTGTATTTCAGGTGGAAATTGTTTGAGTGGAGCATCAGGAGATGTTACTGATGTTTTGGGAGGAACTGCAATTACTGTTACTAATTCAGGAGGCCCACAACCAAGTGTAGCAGTTACGGATGATTCAATTGGAGATACTCAATTAACATATAATACAGGGCAACATCTAACAACTACAAGTGCTCCTACTTTTGCAACAATTGATACAGGTTATGGTGCAAATGAATTATATGATATGAATCAGCATGTTTTAACTTCTAGTGCAGTAACTTTTGCAACTGTTAATACTGGTTCAGGTGCTAAAGAATTAGGTGATGCTTCAATTGTAAATGGAGATACAAATTCAATTCCAACAAGTGACCAAGTCTATGATTTTGTTACAGGATTAGGATATATAACAGATGATACTTCTGTTCCTAAGGATGACTTAGCTAATTCAGGAACACTATCTTTTGATTGGGTAGATAGTGAAATAGCAAATACTTTGACTATTGACACTTCTAGTACTGTTGCAGGAGATGCAATAATAGATGGAACAATAGACCAATCAGAGATACAAAATGATATTCTTGATTTTGTAGATTTCCAAGACACTCTTGATTTAGATGCAACAACAGAGATTAATCTTGGAGGATATAATTTTAATATTGATTTAAGTAATACAGGAGATTTCCAAATTATGGATGCAGGTTCTGTGCACCATATTTTTTATGATAATGGAGATGTTAGATTAGGAAACAGTAATGAAATATATGTGGATACTAGTTCTGGTAAAGTTGGAATAGGGGATTCAAGTCCATCATATGAGTTAGAAGTTTCTGGTTCAGGACTTTTCTCTTCAAATGTAACTGCTTCTGCATTTTATTATAGTTCTGATGAGAGATTAAAAACAAATGTGGTTCCTATAAATAATAGTTTAGAAAGAATTAAACAATTAGAAGGAATTAATTTTAATTGGATAAATAGTGGAGAATATTCAATGGGATTAATTGCACAAGATGTTGAAAAAGTATTTCCAGAGATAGTTGGAGGAAGAGGAGAGGATATGAGAACAATTCAATACGCAAATTTAATAGCTCCTGCAATAGAAGCAATTAAAGAATTAGATGCAAAAGATAAAACATATGAGCAAGCAATTGCAGAATTAAGAAATGAAACAGAATTAATAAAAAATCAAACTCAGAACAATTCTAATTATGATAAAGAAATAGAAGAACTAAGAAAAGAAATAGAATTACTAAAAGAACAAATAGCTTCTTTATCTGGAGACTTAAGTACTAATTTAACTATTTCTTCTGAATCAGAAAACTTAGAGAAAGATAGAGAAGAAGTTCTTATTCAGAATAAAAATATCTTTTCAAAGTATTTTTATACTTTATTGAATAATGTGTTTTAGAAAGAGAAAAATGAAAAATAATAAAAGAGGGATGTTTACAGTTGTAACTACTTTAATTATTATTTTATTGACAATAGTTGCTTTTGGAATTATTTGGGTAGTAGTAAGAAATGTTTTAGATGAAGGAAAAGAAGAAATAGATTTATCTAAAATAACTGTGGATTTAGAGATAAGCAAAGTAATTGTTGAAGAAGGAAATTTAACTATTGGAGTGAAAAGAGAAAAGGGAGAAGGAAATTTAATTGGAATAAATTTTATTTTTAGTGATGGAGATAATTCTATTGTTCTTAAAAGAGAGACAAATATTAATGAATTTGAAATGAAAAGTTTTGATTTTGTTTTAGAAAATTTAGAAATTGGAGATATAAGAAGTATTGAAATTGTTCCAATTTTAGAGTTAAAATTAGGAAAGAAATCAATTCCTTCAGAACCAATTGATAAAATTATTTATGAAGAAGGAGAATTAAGTTTTAGAGAATTAGAAGAAGAGCAAGAACTCTTATATTGGAATATTACATCAGAACAATATTGTACTTTTGTAAATGAAATAGTTCTTTATAATACTAGCTCTTTAATTTTAAACCTCATCAATTCTGATTTTGAGATTGTTTCTAGAGAAAATACTTTTATTTATCCGTCTATAATAACTTATGAAAATAAAAAAGGAACACCAGAAGATTTGCTTAGATTAATTTTAACTATTCTTCTTTTTAATCAATGGAATGGAGTTTATTTTGTTTATGAAGAGAATTCTAATTTAGAAGCAATTGTTCCTTTTAGAGATTTAGAGATTCATGAGTCTAGATATTTTTATTTTGAAAATGGAATTTTTAAAATTGCTTCTGCTGGAGAGTCTTTTGAAGATATTTTAAGTTCTGAAGAATTAAGACAAAATATTTTAATAGATAGATATGGTATTATATTTGAAGGAGATATTTCAACACCTTATAATTTAACTAAAAGTGGAATTCAAGAATGGTATTTAAGATAAAAAATATTTTAATTGGAGGACTAATTTTAATCTTCTTAAGTTTAGTTGTTTTTGCAATAAACTCAACTTATGAGGGATATAGAGTGGATAATGATGGTCTAGTAGATGAAATAGATGAATGGAGTGTTTGCAGAGAGGTTACTAATAATTGTGATGCTGATTTATTTGTTCCTACAGCAACTTCAGGTGAATGGGAGTCTTTTAGAACTTATTATCCTTCTGGATGTGCTAGTTGCACTGATACTTGTTCTGAGTGTGATAATGCAGCAGATTGTGAAACTATTTATCCTTCTTGTAGCCATCTTATGGATTGTAGAAGTGGAGAATGTTGTGATGAAACAGGACCTTTCGATCCGAATTGTCCTGCTACATGTCCTATTTAAAATTTATATTCATTAAATTTATTAAGATAAAATCTTTAATTTTCTTATGAAGAGATTATTGTTAATTGCCTTATTATTTAGTATATTAATTCCTTTTGTTAATGCAGATGTTACTTCTCAAGATTCAGGAGGGAATGAGGAAATAAGTATTGGTTCCGATAGATATATTGAGGGGTTTTTTTTTGGAATCCCAAGTCCAACTGTAGCAGCTGTATGTGGTAATGGAGTGATTGAGACAGGTGAAGAGTGTGATGATGGAAATGTTGTTGATGGTGATGGATGTTCTTCTACTTGTCAAACAGAAGCAGAAGGCCCGGGTGGTGGAGGAGGTGGAGCAGAAGAAGCATTAATAACTGTTTCTCCAACTGAATTTAATATTAATCTTGCTGTAAATACAAATGTTGATAGAACAATTACAATTAAAAATATTGGAACAAATTCTATGACAGTTTCAATTAATCAAACTGGATTAGATACAAATGTAATTCTTCCAGTAAGTTCATTAACTCTTTCTCCAGGAGAAGTAAAAAATATTACAGTTACTTTTGTAGGAAGAAGTAAAGAAGGAATTATTACAGGAACTCTTAATATTGGAGGGATTGTTATTGGAGTTTCTTTAAATGTGCGTTCAAAATTATTGCTTTTTGACTCAAACATTATTGTATTAAATGAAGATTATCTTGTTGAACAAGGAGACAGATTGAGAACTCAAGTAACTCTTGTTCCTATGGGAGAAAAGGAAAGAATGGATGTTACTTTAAATTATGTTATTTAAGATTATCAGGGTAAAATTTATTTAACAAAATCAGAAACTCTTTTAATAGATGAAAAAATAGATTTTAAGAGAAATTTTGCTACTGGTTCTCTTCCAATACAAAAATATATTGTTGGATTAGAATTAGTTTATCCTAATGGAGTTGCACCTTCGAGTGCTCATTTTGAAGTTATAGAAAAAAAGAGAGCTCCTTTCTTGGGTAGATTAATATTCTGGTTGATATTATTAATACTTCTTGTATTAATTATATTGATATTATTATTAATTAAAAGAGAAAGAGATAAAAAGAAAAAAGAGGAGATTAAATAATGTTAATTGGATTAGTAGGAAAACCATCTGTTGGAAAGAGCACTTTTTTTAAAGCAGCGACTTTAGCAGAGGTTGAAATAGCTTCTTATCCCTTTACAACAATAAAACCAAATACAGGAATTGGATATGTTAGAGTTGAATGTATTGATAAAGAATTTAAGACTAAATGTAATCCAAGTCATGGTTTTTGTATAGCTTCTCAGAGATTTGTTCCCATTGAACTTATGGATGTTGCAGGATTAGTTCCTGGTGCAAGTCAAGGAAAGGGATTAGGAAATCAGTTTTTAGATAATTTAAGGCAAGCAGATGCTTTTGTTCATATTGTTGATGTTTCTGGAACTTTAAATGCTGAAGGAAAACCTACTGAAAACTATGATGTGTGTAAAGATATTGGGTTTTTAGAAGAAGAATTAAATAATTGGTTTTATAACATCTTTATGAAAGTTTGGAAAAGCTTTGCAAGAAAAGCAGAAATAGAGAATATGAAATTTTCAGAGGCAATTGCAAAACAATTTTCAGGATTAAAAGTTAAAGAAAAGACTATTAAAGAAGTTTTATTAAAATTAAATTTTTCTAATAAGCCAAGTATTTGGACAGAAGAGGAATTGAAAAAATTTTCTAGGGAGTTGAGAAAAAAAAGTAAGCCAATGATTATTGCTGCTAATAAAATAGATACTGAAAAAGGTGAAATAAATTATAAAAAATTAGTAGATAAATTTCCAGAATTAATGATTGTTCCTTGTTCAGCTGATTCTGAATTAGCTTTGAGAGAGGCAGCAAAAGTAGATTTAATAGAGTATATTCCAGGAAATAATTTCTTTGAAATTAAAAAAGAAATGAATGAAAAACAAAAAGCTGCTTTAGATAAAATAGATAATAGAGTTTTAAAAAAATACAATGGAACAGGAGTTCAAGAAGTTTTGAATATGGCTGTATTTAATTTGCTAAATTATATTGCAATTTTTCCAGCATCTGCAAATAAACTGGCAGATAGTAAAGGAAATATCTTGCCTGATTGTTTTTTATTACCTAAAGGCTCAACTGCTTTAGATTTTGCATTTTATTTACACACTGATTTTGGAAATAATTTTATTAAAGCAATTGATGCAAGAACTAAAAAAGCATTAGGAAAAAGCTATGAATTAAAACATAGAGATGCTCTTGAAATTGTTATCGATAGAAAGTTTTAAATATACTCAAGTATACCAGAGTATATGGAAACCACTATAAAAATTTCTAATGAAGTAAAAAAATGTTTGGACAAAATGAAATTATTTGAGAGAGAAACTTATAATGATGTCCTTGAATTTCTAATAGAAGATCACCTAGAATTAAATAGTAAAACAAAAAAAGAGCTTGAAGAAAGAAGAAAAAATCCTGAATTAATTTCTCATGAAGAAGCAGGAAAAATTTTAGGATTATAATGTTTGAAATAAAATGGGAAAAAAGAGCTTTAAAAGAATTATTTAAATTAGAAAAAATCGTTGCTTCTAGAATTTATAAAAAGATTGGTACTTTAGTTTATGGTTTTCAATCTAAGGATGTAAAAAGAATTAAGGGAGAAAATACTTTTGGATTAAGAATTGGTAATTATAGAATTATTTTTTCTTTAGAAAATAATAAAATAATTATCTGGAAATTAGGATATAGAAAAAATATCTATAAAAAATGAAAATAAAAGTAAGAATTCATGCTAATTCTTCTCAAGAAAAAATTGAAAAGAAAGGAGAGAAATATGAAATTTGGTTAAAAGAAAAACCAAGAGATAATAAGGCGAATATAGCTCTTGAGAAATTATTAAAAAAATATTTTAAGAAGGCAGTAAAAATAGTTAAAGGATTAAAATCTAAAAATAAGATTGTTGAGATTAAAAAATAAAAAATGAAATATGAATTGTGGGGGCACTAAAGTTCCCCTTTGCAAAACCCCTCCTTTAATAAATGTGTAAAACTCCAAAAGAAAAATGAAATATGAGTTTGCTCCAGATATACAAAGAATAGCTGAAGAGATTTCTTTAACTTTGTTTCCACATATTAGAATTAATCGAATTAGATGTTTTAGAAGTTATGGAACTTCTTCTAAAAATGTAATTGCAAGATGTCATGCTCTAGGAAAATTAATGCAAAAAGCAATGGGAGTAGATTCTTTTTATGCTTTAGAATTTCTATCAGAAAGATTTGATAAATTGAAGAGAGAAGAACAAGAAAAAACAATTCTTCACGAATTAATGCATGTTCCAAAAACTTTTGGAGGAGGATTTAAACATCATGATTTTGTAACTGAAAAAAATGTAAATAAATATTATAAAAAATATTTAGAACAAAGGAGATTTTATGAAAATTAAACACAGAGGAAAAGAAATTGAATTAGAAAATATAAAAAAAGTAAATCTTCTTGGAGAAGCAATTGGACTTATGCTTTGTAGTAGAAAAAAAGCAAGAGCTCTTTTGTTTGATTTTGAAAAATCTACAAAAATGAAATTGCATTCGTTTTTTGTTTTTTTTCCATTTATTGCGATTTGGCTTGATAAAGAGAATAATATATTGGATTTTAAAAAAATAAAGCCATTTCAAATTAATGTGGGAATAGAAAAATCCTTTTATAAAATTGTTGAAATTCCTATTAAGAAAGAATATTTTGGAATTTTGGCACTTCTCGACGGGAATTAGAAAGATTTAAATATAGTTTTATTGTATATTTATTATAACAACAAAAAGGAGGGAAACACATGGGAAAAATTGTCGTTAAAAATGTAATCACAAGAAAACCAGGACATCTTTATTATATTGATGGACAAGGTAATGTTTGTGAAGCTAAGATGGCTAGAGGTGGTAAAAAGAAAAAAGCTGCTAAAAAGAAATCAGTTAAGAAAAAAGTAGCTAAGAAAAAGCCTGTAAAAAGAAAAAAGAAATAAACCTATTTTTTATTTTTTTTATTTTATTCCTTTATATAAAATTGAAAGATTTTAAAGTATAGAATTCTATAATTCTTTATGACAATTGTTTTAGGAATTGAATCAACTGCACACACTTTTGGAGTTGGAATTGTTAGAAATGGAGAAATTCTTTCTAATATTAAAAAAACATATGTAACTGAAAAAGGAGGAATAATTCCTATGGAAGCTGCAAAACATCATAATAGATTTAAAGCAGAAATTTATTCTGAAGCTTTGGAAAAAGCAGAAATTTTAGAAAATAAAATAGATGCTATTGCTTTTTCTCAAGGACCTGGACTTGCTCCTTGTCTTTTAGAAGGAATGAAATTTGCAAAAAAACTTTCTAAAAAATTAAAAAAATATATAATTCCAGTAAATCATTGTATTGCTCATTTAGAAATTGGAAGATTAACTAAGACAAAAAATCCTGTTATGCTTTATGCTTCTGGTGCAAACACTCAAATAATCTCTTATGAATCAGGAAAATATAGAATTTTTGGTGAAACTTTAGATATTGGAGTTGGTAACTTTATTGATAATTTTGCAAGATATGCTGGAATAGGTTTTCCAGGAGGGCCAATTATTGAGAAATTAGCATTAAAAGGAAAAAAATATATTGAACTTCCATACAAAGTTAAGGGAATGGATATTGCTTTATCAGGAATTCTAACAAATTTAAAACAAAAAATAGAATCTAAAAAATACAATTTAAATGATTTGGCTTATTCAATGCAAGAAACTGTTTTTGCAATGTTAGTTGAAACTGCTGAGAGAGCTTTGGCACATACAGGAAAAAAAGAATTGCTTTTAGGAGGAGGAGTTGCTTGTAATTCTAGACTTCAGGAAATGTGTAAAATAATGTGTAAAGAAAGAAAAGCAAAATTCTTTTGTCCAGAAAAATCTCTGCTTGTAGATAATGCAGGAATGATTGCTTTTTTAGGAGAAATTATGTTTAAGTCAGGAATAAAAGAGAATAATTTAGATAAAATAGATATTATGCCTCGTCAAAGAACAGATGATGTAGAAGTTGTTTGGAGAAAATAACTAATTTAATAAACACTTTTTTCTATATTATTTATGAATAAAAGAGGCGTAAGTTTAATTTTATTAATTCTTGCTTTGGCAATTTTATTTTTTATAATAGTTGCAGTAATGTCTTATTTCTTTTTTTCTAAGACAGAAAAAAGTATTGAAACTAACCAAAATATTGAAAAAATAAAAATAGATGATAATTATGCTAGAATAAATGTAAGTGGTGAAAATAATAAAGAGATAAATTCTATTGAGTTTGTTTTAATTGACAAATCTGGAAGAGAATATCTTTATTCTACTAATGAAGGAGTAAATGAACTTTCTATTTCTGGAGAAACCTAGGAATATTCTTTTTCTGCTAATGAATTTGGATTAGAGGATTTTTCTAATATTTATAGAATTAATGTAATTTTTAAATATAAGGAAGAGATTCAAGAACAAGAAAATAAAGATTTTGAAGAGGATAAAGAATTAGAGAATAATGAAACTGAAACAGATTCAAATGAAAGCGAAACAATAGAAAATAAAAAAAATTTAAATGAAGGTGATAATGAGACAGGTTCTTCTTCAGATATAAATAATATAAATTGTT
>Ga0190358_1000666_pt1 | contig 9610 bp, 9 predicted proteins | sample 48721812_MG_FD_161666 | JGI IMG/M metagenome (GOLD analysis project Ga0190358, IMG submission 161666) | Hydrothermal vent microbial mat bacterial communities from Southern Trench, Guaymas Basin, Mexico - 4872-18-1-2_MG | ecosystem: Environmental > Aquatic > Marine > Hydrothermal vents > Microbial... | reverse complement strand
ACCGGTTGCGTTTCCGGTGGTTCCTATAAAATCAAGGAGGCCCTGGAAAGAGAACTGGCCAAACACGGGCTCACCGACGAGGTGGCCGTGGTCATGACCGGATGTAACGGTTTCTGTGCCCAGGGCCCGGTCATGGCGGTCCAGCCCGACGGAATCTTCTATCAACTACTCGACGAAAAAGATATTCCCCACCTGGTCGAAGAGCACATGCTCAAGGGACGACCGGTCGAGGAACTCATGTACACGCCACCAGCCGAGCGGGCGGCCGTACCGAAAATGAGCGAAATCGGCTTTTTCAAGAAACAGCGCCTGCTGGCGCTTCGCAATCGAGGCCTGATCGACCCGGAAAAGATCGATGACTATATCGGTCGGGATGGCTACCAGGCCCTGGCCAAGGTGCTTTCCCAGATGGAGCCCGAGGAAGTAGTACAGGAGGTGATTGCCTCGGGGCTGCGCGGGCGCGGTGGTGGAGGGTTTCCGACCGGCATCAAGTGGAAGACCTGTCGTTTGACGCCCGGAGAACCCAAGTACGTGGTATGCAATGCGGACGAGGGAGATCCCGGTGCATACATGGACCGCAGCATCGTCGAGTCCGATCCCCACGTAGTGCTCGAGGGCATGGCCATCGCCGCCTATGCCATTGGAGCCAGCAAGGGATATGTCTACATCCGCCACGAGTACCCCCTGGCCCTGGAACGTCTCAGGAAAGCCATTGCCGATGCGCGAGAATATGGTCTCCTGGGCAGGAACATCCTGGATCAGGGCTTCGATTTCGATATTGCCATTCACCTGGGTGCCGGGGCCTTTGTCTGCGGCGAGTCGACGGCACTGATGGCCTCCATGGAGGGCCACGTCGGCGAACCGCGAGCCAAGTACATCCACACCGTGGAACACGGCCTGTGGGACCGGCCCACCAACCTCAACAACGTCGAAACCTACGCCAACGTGCCGCAGATCATACTACGCGGCGCCAAGTGGTTCACCTCCATCGGTACCGGAGATGTTACCAAGAATCCCTGGGGTGGCAGCAAGGGCACCAAGGTTTTTTCCCTGGTCGGCAAGGTCAACAACACCGGCCTGGTGGAAGTACCCATGGGGATAACCCTGAGGGAGATCATCTTCGATATCGGTGGAGGGATTCCCAACGGAAAGAAGTTCAAGGCCGTGCAGACCGGTGGGCCATCGGGAGGTGTGCTTCCGGAAAGTCTGCTCGACATGCCGGTGGACTTCGACCAGCTTACCAGTGTCGGCTCCATGATGGGATCGGGCGGCATGATCATCATGGACGAAGACGATTGCATGGTGGACATAGCCCGATACTTCGTCGACTTTCTGGTCGGAGAGTCCTGTGGCAAGTGTCTGCCCTGTCGCGAGGGACTCAGGCAGATGAGTTCGTTGCTGAACGATATCTGCAATGGTACGGCGGAAAAGGGAGCCATCTCGTTGCTCGAGGAACTTGGTCAGACACTCGCTGAGACCTCGCTGTGCGCTCTGGGAAGAACCGCCGGAAACCCGGTCTTGACAACCATTCGCTACTTCAGGGACGAGTATGAGGCCCACATCAACAAGAAGAAATGTCCAGCTGGAGTGTGCAAGGCGCTCATTACCTATTCCATTGACGCCAAGAAGTGCAACGGCTGCACCCTGTGTGCAAGGGAATGTCCACAGCACGCCATAGAAGGGGAAAAGAGGAAGCCCCATCGGATAAACAACAATTTGTGTATACGGTGCGGGATCTGCCGCGAGGTATGCAAGCAGGATGCGATCTTGGTGAAATGAAGCTGCTCGTGCGGTTTCCCGACCCGTTGTGGCAAGCGGGGGGCTGAAGTGACACTCAGAGAGCTGGCGGGTCTTATTGAAGCGGAGATAATCTATGGCGAGCAGCATCTGGATGATGAATTCGAATGCGTTAGTGCGTCTGATCTGATGAGTGATATTCTGGCATTCGGCATGCCGCGAGGGGTCATGCTGACCGGACTGGCCAATGCTCAGTCCATACGCACCGCTGAGATTATTGAAGCCAAGGCAGTTGTCTACGTACGTGGCAAGAAACCAGGCGAAGAGGGAATCAAGCTGGCACGGGAGAGGGACATTCCCATACTCTCAACAAGATTGCTCATGTACAAGGCATGCGGCTTGATATACCGCCAGGAGGAAAAACAAGCAGAGAAAGTAAGCCACGAGTCAACCGGCGGCACAGTCTCCCGTCACGATCTTTCACGTGCCTATGAAATAACCGGGAGAAACTTTGCAAAAGCGGGATCCGTATCGGTTGAAATAAAGCAGATCCTCCAGGAACTCGGTATCGATCCTGCCATAGTCAGGCGAGCGGCCATAGCCGCGTACGAAACCGAAATGAACGTTGTCATGTATGCCGACAGGGGAGAGATGGTTCTCCGGCTTAATCCCAGGGCGATCCAAATCACGATGGAAGACAGCGGGCCGGGTATCGAGAACATCGAAATGGCCATGCAGGAGGGATACTCGACGGCATCCGACGAGATCCGGGAAATGGGATTCGGTGCCGGAATGGGACTTCACAACATCAAGAAGAATGCGGACGTTTTCGAATTGAGGTCAACGGTTGGAGAGGGAACCTCATACAACATTGTCATCTACCTGGATTCGACGGAGAAGACATGATCCGGTATTTTCACTCTGTCAGCGTCGATGCGACAAAATGTGATGGCCGGAGGGCATGTATGCGGGCCTGCCCTACCCAGGCCATTCGTGTCCGAAACGGAAAAGCCGTTATCCTGGAGGAAAAATGCATCGATTGTGGAGAGTGTATAACGGTCTGTCCGAATGAAGCAATTGTGGCATTAACCGATCCCATCGGAGAACTGAACCGGTTCAGCTATACCGTGGCCATTCCTTCCCCGGCGCTGTACGCCCAGTTCGGTGGATCTATCTTGCCGGACAAGATTCTGGCTGGTCTCAAGAAAATCGGTTTCGACGATGCATACGACCTGGCTAACACCTGTGGGGATACCAGCCTGGCCATAGAGCAATTCCTGGAGGACTACAGCGGCCCCCGGCCGTTGATATCCAACTCTTGCCCCTCCGTCGTTAGCCTCATACAGGTGAGATATCCCCAACTGGTAGATCGAATCATTCCCATCAAGCATCCCAAGAGCCTTGCCGCAAGGGAGATCAAGGAAAAAAAAGCGAGAGAGCTCGGGCTTCGACCGGACGAGATCGGGACGTTCTATATCACGCCCTGCCCGGTAAAGATGATCGCCATCAAGCAACCTCCATGCAGGGAGGAATGCTATCTGGATGGGGCCATCTCCATTGCCGACATCTACGGCCCGCTGCTATCGGCTTTGGAAAGCGAGGACAAGGGCAATTACCGCAGGAGCCTGGAGAGCATCTGTATCCTTGGTATCGGATGGGCGGTTGCCGGCGGTATGCACCGCACCCAGAAAATAAAGAATGTCATCGATGTCTCCGGCATTGCGGACATAATCACGACCTTCGATGATATCGAGCGCGGCAAATTGCAGAACGTCGATCTGGTCGTCGCGTATACATGTCCACAAGGCTGTGTAGGAGGTTCGCTGACGGTGGAAAACAGCTATAGCTCTTACAACAAGATACTCCAGCTGCTCGACATTCTGGAACGGGAGAACATTGTGGCCTGTCGGGACAAGCGAGAAGTCCGCGAACGCTACCGCCAGAAGTGGTTTCACATGCAGCAAAAATACGAGCCGCGTTCCATCCGGCCGCTCGACAAGGATCTGGGAAAGGCGATAAGTAAAAAGGAAGAGAAACAAAGGATATACGATTCTCTGCCCAAGATAGACTGTGGAATTTGCGGAGCCCCGACATGCTTGACCTTCGCGGAGGATGTAGTCAGGGGAGAGGCCCGGCTGTCAGACTGTGTCTTTGACGTTCTAGGCAGATTCAAGGAGTTGGCCGACGAATCGTCCAGGCTTCTAGACACCTTCGATTCGGTGGCTGGAGACAAAGGGCGTAAACGGGAGGGCGAAAGGAAGTGGAGACAATCATGACTTTGACGGAGGTTGTCGAAAGACTTGGACTCCGCGTCGTTACGCCTGCAGGCAGCGGCGACTCGAAGGTGACCGGAGGCTACACCGGCGACCTTCTCAGCGACGTCATGGCCAACAGCAAGGCGGGAAACCTCTGGATCACCATGCAGACGCACCAAAACATCCTGGCGGTTGCCAAGCTCAAGGACTTGGCGGGAATTGTCCTGGTGAACGATCGCCAGCCGAACGAAGAGACCATGCGGAAAGCCGACGAGGAACAGGTGACGATCCTGAGTACTGGCGAATCGGCATTCAGCATTTCCGGGCGGCTGTATCGGTTGTTGGCAAGGCCGTGATCTGTAATGTTGAGAACCTTCAAGGCCGACCTGCACGTTCACACTTGTCTTTCTCCCTGCGCCGAAGTGAAAATGTCCCCGCTTGCAATCATCAAGCAGGCCAAAGCTTGCGGCGTTGATATCCTGGGAATTTGCGATCACAACTCGGCGGAGAACGTTGCGGCCGCGCTGCAGGTGGCGCGTGAGCATGGTGTGCATGTGCTTCCCGGCATGGAGGTGACTTCCTCGGAGGAGGTTCATCTCCTGGCCTGGTTCGACGCACTAGAGCCTGTCCAGCAGCTTCAAGAGATCGTCTACCGGCATCTGCCGGGTGAGAACGAAGAAGAAACTTTCGGCATGCAGGTAATTGCAAATGCTGACGACGAGGTACTTGGTTTCAACCAGAAGCTTCTGATCGGAGCAACGACGCTTGGGGTGAGAGAAATCGTGGAAGAAATTCACTCTCTGGGCGGACTGGCCGTTGCCGCTCATATCGATCGGGAAAGCTTTAGCCTGCTCGGCCAGCTCGGTTTCATTCCTGGCGATCTGGTCCTCGATGCACTGGAGATATCTCCCGCTCTTTCTCATGAAGATGCCATGTGCAAGTACTCTTTTTCTCTTCCCCTGCTGCAATCATCCGATGCTCACAAGAAAGAGGAAATAGGCAGCTGCTGCACTCGTTTTCTCCTTGAACGGGTTAGCATCGAGGAAATCGGGAAAGCCCTGAGGGGACGAGAGGGCAGGAAGATCCTGCGATGGTGAGAAATGGAAGATCTATCGCTCCACATTCTCGACATCATGGAAAACTCCATCGACGCACAGGCCCGCAGCATCGAAGTTCATATAGACGTGGATCCGAGCGGCGACCTGTTGACACTAGAAATCCTGGACGATGGGAAAGGGATGAGCGCCGATATGGTGCGGAGAGCGACGAATCCATTTTTTACCACTCGAAAAACGAGACGTTTCGGCCTGGGGCTGTCCTTGCTCTCGGAGTCTGCGAAGGCGACGGGCGGTGAGTTGAACGTCGAGTCGGTACCGGGAAAGGGAACCCTGGTAACCGCGATCTTTCACCGAAAGCACATCGATATGAAACCCCTTGGCGATATCCCGGAAACGCTGTTGACACTGATAGCCGGGCATCCTGAAATAGACTTGAGCTATTGTTACACCATCGGCCGGGAAAGGTTCTCGTTCAGTACCAGGGAGTATCGGGATTTGCCCGTGAGTTCCCCGCGTGTGCTGCGCCGGATCGGTGAGCGCATCCGGAAGGGCGTTGCGAAGCTGGAAGAATCAGTAACGGACTAGGTGTCGAGTTCGGTTGCGGAGCCGGTGGACAGTTTGTCGGAAGAACGGATTCCCCGCCGGTACAGCTCCAGTCGTTTCCTGAAGGCCTGATTGGGTGGTTGCGACAGGGCGTAGGCCTCGCTCTCGAGTTCCACGGCTCGCTGAAACTCGCCGCACTCGGCGTGGGCCGCGGCCAGGGTGTCGAGCCAGGCACCGGAACGGTGAGCCGCCACCGCCCGGCGGGCCAGTTCGATGGCTCGCCGGCAGTCGCGCAGCCCGGGATCGCGGGCAGTGACCAGCAACCAGGCCAGGTTGTTCAGGGTACCGGCGCTGTCGGGTTCTAACTGCAGCACCTTTTCATACTCGCTGATGGCCTCGGCCTGCCGGCCCAGGGAGGCCAGCACCACCGCCCGGTTGTGCCTGTCACCGACGTGGTTCGGACGCAGGGCCAACGCCCGCTCGATGTCTGCCAGTGCCTGCTGGTAATCACCCCGCCGCTGTTCGATCCCCGCCCGCAGGGAGTAGGCCGAGGCCGCTTCCGGGTCATTTTCCAGGCAGCGGCTCAGGCAGGCGAGGGCCGCCTCCAGCCGACCAGCCAGCAGCAACTCCTGGCAGCGGCGCAGGGTAGCTGGGCCTGCTCGAGTCCGGCCATCAGGTATGGTCGGCTTCATGACGAGGGAGGCCGAGCTAGGGCACGGGCACCTCGCCGGCCGTGGGGCCGAACAGATCGACCAGTATCTGGTTGAAATCGACCCGGCGGGTGTCGACGATGACTCCGCCGTCGTCGCTCACGCACAGCGCCAGGTTGCCACCCATGACCACCCAGCCGGTGAGTTCTTTCCAGGGCATGCCGGTGGTTTCGTCCAGGTCGCCGACCACGCTCCTGAGCATATCGACGGAACGCTTGCAGATGGCGGCTACCTGCTCCATCTGCTCCTTGTCGAGCTGGCCCACGCCGCGTTCCATCTTGCCGTCCTGTGAAAACTGTCCGGCGGCGAGCACACCGGGTTTTTCCAGAAGTCTGTCCAGTCCGATCATCGCACACCTCCTGGCAACGGTTGGTGATGGGGTAGACCCCATCGAGTTCCCGAGATGTAACCAAGCACACTTCGTGCCAGTTTGCTCAACCACTACCGTGCCGGGAGCGCAGGATCCCGGCGGAGTACCTACCTGCATGTTAGTGCCCGGGAAAAGCAGGGAAAACTTCGGGGACAGGCCCGGCAAGAAACGTGGGGGGAGACGGGGCAAGGGCAAGATCGTGGTGCCACGGGGGCATCGTGGTGGTAGATGGGTGATTCCGGGGTTGCAAAAATGCGACTTTCTTGACCCCCGCCGGTCGGAACAGTAGGCTGGAGGAGAGGAGAGAAGGACATGACAGACGAAAGGGAGAAACAGCCCGAGCCGGTGGAGCCGTTCCTCGAACGGGCCTCTCCCGAACGCTTCGAGGCGGTGCTGGCCAGCATCAGCGACGGGGTCTTCACCGTGGACAAGAACTGGCGCATAACCTGTTTCAACCGTGCCGCCGAGGAGATAACCGGGTACCGGCGCGAAGAGGTGATGGGTCGCTACTGCCACGAGATTCTCAAGGCCAACATCTGCCGGGAGGCCTGTGCCCTGCGCTACACCATGGACACCGGCAACCGCGTGGGCAGCCTGGTGGTGGAGATAACCGCTCGTGACGGAACCGTGATGCCGGTGAGCATCTCCACGGCATTGTTCCGCAACAAGCAGGGACAGATCATCGGTGGGGTGGAGAGCTTCCGCGATCTTCGCCAGTTGGAGAGCCTGCGCAAGCAGGTGGAAAACGACTACCGCTTCGAGGACATCATCGCCAAGAGCGAAGGCATGCGCAAGGTGCTGGAAATAGTTCCCACCGTGGCCGTGAGCGAAAGCAACGTACTCATATGTGGTGAAAGTGGAACCGGCAAGGAACTGGTGGCCAGGGCCATACACAACCTGAGCAGGCGCCAGCAAGGACCGTTTGTTGCCTTCAACTGCGCCAACTATCCGGATACGTTGATCGAGGCGGAACTGTTTGGTCACGAGAAAGGCGCCTTCACCGGGGCCACGCGCGCCCGCCGGGGACTGTTCGCCCGTGCCGAGAGGGGCACCCTGTTCCTCGACGAGATTGGCGATTTGCCCCTGGTTACACAGGCCAAACTGTTGCGGGTACTCCAGGAAAAGACCTACGAGCCCATCGGCTCGTCCAGGACCGAAAAGAGCGACGCCCGGATCGTCGCCGCCACCAACAGGGATCTGGAAGCAATGGTCGCCGGAGGTTCGTTTCGCCGCGATTTGTACTACCGCATCAACGTCATACGCCTGGAGGTACCCCCCCTGCGTGAGCGCCTGGAAGACGTACCGCTGCTGGTGAAGCACTTCCTGGGCAAGCTCACGGCCATCCACGACAAGTACGTGGAAGGGGTCGACAGCGAGGTCATGCGGGTACTTATGAACTACGAATATCCCGGGAACGTGCGTGAACTGGAGAACATCGTCGAACGCGGCTTCGTACTCTGTCCCGGGCCGCTGATCCAGCGGCAACACCTTCCGGAGCATCTTAGGAAACATGGTGGCGACCAGGACGGAGACGAGAGCCTGGACGATTGCGAGCGCAGGGTGATCATGAATGCGCTGAAGAAAAACGGGTTCAACCGCCTGGCGGCTGCCCGACACCTGGGTATGCACAAGTCGACACTGTTCAGGAAGATAAAAAGGCTGGGACTGGAACTTCCGACTGCCGACGGACGCTCGACTCTCCGTCAGGATGGTGAGTAGCGATTCCGCGACTCGACCCACCGGTATAGTTGCACATATGCTACTTTTGTCCTGGAGAGGTCGGAGCACACTACCGTGGCATTGTGGTTATCCGCTGGTAACAAAGCCGTTTTCTCGATGTCGCCGGAGGTGGCACGTGGTTTGCTTTGTCTGTCAGGTGAGAGTTGATGGATATCAAACAGAAAGGAGGACGTCATGGATAACGACAAGAGACAGGAGGCCACCACCGATACCCACAAGCCCGCCCGACCGCTGAAGTTCTTCAAGGATCGGGATGGCAACGGCTGGCTGTGCGACAAGGACATCGATCCCAACGGAGACCTGCAGGCCCAGGGGTGCTGGCGTTGCGACGAGATGGCCTTCCCCGCCGGCGGACGGTAGAAAAAGCGTCACCTCCCGGTAAGTACTCCGGGACCAGACGGCCAGGAACTGTTCCTGGCCGTCATTTTTTCACGCCGAGGGGTCGAGTACCCGTCCGATGAACAGCACGGTATCGGTCTGCAGATCGCGGATGAAGAAGATGAAAGGACGATTGACATCGAGGTGGTTGGGTACCCCGAAATCATTCATCACCACCGCCGTGGCGGCGGCGGCCTCGGTGCCGTACTCGTTGACCGCCACGAATGCCTGGTGCAGCACGTCGCTGATATACAGGTTGTGTGTGCCGTCCATGCCGGAGAAGTCGGCAGCCCCCAGCACGAAGGCGTCCGCCATGCCCAGGTCGGTCAGTACCTTTTTAACCGAGAAGGTTGCTCCCTCGATGGAGAAACGCGGCATGCTGAGGGTGACGGAGTCGTTGCCCAGGGCAGAGAAGATGCCGGCCAGTTTCCCGGCGTCGAGGCCGTCTTCAAAACCGGCCAGATCGTCGGGCACGACTATCACCATGGACAACTCGTCGCCGTCATAGGGGATTTCCACTGCCTGCCAGCCGCTACCCGCCGCATAGGGTTGCGGGTTTTCGTGAACCATCATGGGTACGGTTACGGTGTTGCCGTCGAGCAGGGTGAAGGCGCCGTCGGCGGTAAGTTTGTCGTTGAAGACTTCCTTCCACTTGGCGTTGAAGTAGATGGCGTTGACCAGCACCAGCTTGGTATTCACGGTGATGGCCGGCGGAGGGATGAGATCCTTGATGCGGTCTTCAGTCTGCCCGGCCACCCAGTCGTTGATCACTAGCCGGCCGGCCTCGGGGTCGCTCATGAAGTCGAGCAGGTACAGCCC
>Ga0190358_1000663_pt1 | contig 9633 bp, 5 predicted proteins | sample 48721812_MG_FD_161666 | JGI IMG/M metagenome (GOLD analysis project Ga0190358, IMG submission 161666) | Hydrothermal vent microbial mat bacterial communities from Southern Trench, Guaymas Basin, Mexico - 4872-18-1-2_MG | ecosystem: Environmental > Aquatic > Marine > Hydrothermal vents > Microbial... | reverse complement strand
ATTGATTTTTAGCAATTTTTTCAGCAGTGGCGGCATTTTTTGCATCCTTTTTTTTGCTGTAGAAAAAAAGGATGAGCCAGCCCGGCTTGAGGGCATTACTAAATTATATTTATTTAGGACAGTATTGATTACATATATTGTTTTTGTAAGTATTTTTCCGACAAAACTGTCAATTTCTATCAATAAATTTTCTACATTTGATGCTTGCATGATAAATTTACTTTTATCATTCGCCAACAAACAACAAAACATTGCCATTACACATACAGTGGTATTAATTTATATCTATTTGATAACAAGCAGTCGTAAGCAGTTTTAATTTAAACTGACAGCTATTTGAAATTTAAAATTTTAATACAATCATGCACCGGAACATTTATTTCCTCTGAAATGTTCTGTTTACCCTTTGTAAACTTCTTTTATTAACCAATTTTTTACACTATGAACAAAAATTATTTTTTAAGCATTATTCTGAGTTTACTGGTTTTTTTACCAGTCTCGATGCTTCAGGCTCAGGGACAACCACAGGCTCCTGACAAGGTCATTTCACCAACACATTTCGACATTTCCCAAAACCTGCGTGATGTAGAGCCTATCCCACCTGGCGTAAGAACAAGATCATGGAAAGATAACCTGATCAAGAACAAGATGGGATTTCTCGAAGAATTTAGCAGGCCATCCATTATGACAGGCCCTGATCCTGTGTTGCAGGATGAAATCGGTTCAACCCGGGAAACGGCTACAGTGGGCCAGAATTTTGCAGGAGTGAGCAATCTGAATGGCGTGGCACCTCCCGATACGGACGGAGATGTTGGTCCGAATCATTATTTTCAAATGATTAACCTGTCGTATGCCGTATGGGACAAGAATGGAAATCAATTGTTGGCTCCCGCCGATAACCAAACCATCTGGGAAGGTTTCGACAATGGACAACCTTATGACAATGCCAACGATGGCGACCCCATTGTTTTATATGACGAATATGCCGACAGATGGCTGGTAAGTCAGTTTGCTGTAAATACTTCAAATAATAAATATTATGAACTGGTAGCCATTTCCACAACGCCCGATCCGACAGGTTCATGGTACCGGTATGCATTCGAATTCGATAATATGCCCGACTATCCGAAATTTGGCATTTGGCCGGATGGTTATTATTTATCCATTAACCAGTTCGCCAATGGTTCTTCGTGGGCAGGTGGCGGAATTGCTGTTTTCGATCGTAACGCTATGATCAATGGCGACGCCTCAGCAACAGCACTTTTTTGGAATTTGGGAACGAGTTATGGTAGTTTATTGCCAGCTGACTGTGATGGCACATTACCCCCGTCGGGTTCTCCCAATTATTTTGTTAATCTTGGAACCAATCTGTTGCGAGTCTGGGAAGTTTCTGTTGACTGGAATACCACCAGCAACTCAACAGCGACACTGGTCAGCTCGTTAACCACCGCTTCCTTCTCCAACAGCAGTATTTCTATTAGTCAACCCGGAACCTCGACCAAACTTGACAACCTTGCCGACCGTCTTATGTACCGTTTGCAATACCGTAATTTCGGCGATCACCAGTCGATGGTTACCAATCACACGGTGAATGTAGGCAGTGGGCGTGCCGGAATACGCTGGTATGAGCTAAGAAATACAGGCAGTGGCTGGAGTATTTACCAGCAGGGTACTTATGCCCCCAATGACGGCGACAGCCGCTGGATGGCCAGTATTGCCATGAATGGTAACGGTGATATTGGTATTGGCTATTCTGTTTCCGGTTCATCTACCTATCCATCCATTCGTGTAGCAGGGCAAACTGCCGGGGCTCCTGGCGGACTGGGTGTACTGGACATTGCCGAAACCAGTGTCATCGAAGGATCAGCCTCTCAGACAGGCGTGACGCGTTGGGGAGACTATTCAATGATTTCAATTGACCCGAATGATGATGCTACTTTCTGGTATACTACCGAATATTCAACGGGCGGCTGGAACTGGGTAACACGTATTGCCTCTTTCTCTTTTTCAGCACCAACCCCAACCCCTCCTGTTGCCAACTTTACAGCAGATGCCACAAATATCAGCACTGGTGGTGGGGTTAATTTCCAGGATCAGTCAACAGGAAACCCAACTTCATGGAGCTGGTCGTTCCCCGGAGGAACACCTAACTCAAGTACAGAACAAAACCCAACTGTATATTATAATACTGCAGGAACTTATGATGTATCATTGACTGTTACAAATTCAGAAGGAAACGATACTAAAACAGTAACCAATTATATTACTGTTGAAGACGCCCCAATTTCCTATTGTTCGTCACAAGGTAATAACTGGTCTTATGAATGGATTAGCAATGTACAATTTGGTTCGTATTCCAATAGTTCCGGAGCTGTAGGTTATACTGATTTTACAAGTGAAATTGTTTCAATGGAATCAGAATCAAATGTGACTGTATCATTAAGCCCCGGGTTCTCGGGAAGCACTTATACGGAGTATTGGAAAGTATGGATTGATTATAACAAGAATGGAGACTTTACAGATGAGGGAGAAGAAGTGTTCAGTGGAAATGGAAATGGATCTGTTTCCGGCAGTTTTAGTGTTCCTGCGGGCGCAACCGGAACTACCCGTATGCGTGTGTCAATGAAATGGAATGCATGGCAGACATCTTGCGAAACCTTTAGCTACGGAGAAGTGGAAGACTATACAGTAGAATTTACAACTTCTGTTCCTGTAGCACCTGTGGCCGATTTCTCGACCAATGCCACTACGGTTGCCGAAGGTGCCATTGTAAACTTTACCGATCAGTCGGCCAATGTTCCTACTTCATGGGCATGGACATTTAACGGCGGTGATCCTTCCAGCAGCACAGCACAAAATCCTAGCGTGCAATACAACAATGCCGGAAGTTATTCAGTTGAGTTAACAGCTACAAACGATGGCGGTTCAGATATGGAAACAAAGACCGATTATATTACCGTCATGAGATTGCCGGTAGCTGATTTTACTTCGGATGTAACTGTCATTAACGAAGGGGAAAGTGTTCAATTTACCGATCAGTCAACTGATGCTACCAGCTGGTTGTGGTCATTCAGCGGAGGGTCTCCGTCAAGCAGTACAACTCAGAACCCTTCGGTAACGTATAACACGGCCGGAACATACACAGTTGAACTGACAGCTACTAACACCGTTGGCTCCGACACGGAAACAAAAACCGCATATATCACGGTGAATCATGTTGTGGTTGTTCCTGTTGCTGATTTTTCGGCAAGTGCTACTTCAATTACCGAGGGTAGTTCCGTAACATTTACCGACCTGTCAACCAATGATCCTACTGCATGGTCATGGACATTTGCCGGAGGAACACCTTCAAGCAGTACTTCCCAGAATCCTTCGGTTACCTACAACACTGCAGGAACTTATGATGTAACACTTATCGCTTCTAACTCTGCCGGATCAGATACAGAGACAAAAACCGGATATATTACGGTAACCTCAGCTCCGTCAACAGTCACTCTGAGTTTTACTGATTTTGAAAGTGGTTGGGGAATATGGAAAGACGGTGGCGGCGACTGCAAATATTACACGCGCAGTACGTATGCGTGGAGCGGAAGTGATGCAGCTGATATCCAGGATAATTCAGGAGTTGCTTCATCATTTTACATGACCAATGGTGTTGATGTACATACTCCGGGCTATGTGGAGCTCAAAGTTGAATTTTATTTCGTTGCTGTTAGCATGGATAATTCAAACGAAGATTTCTGGGTACAATATTACGATGGTTCCTCATGGTATACGGTTGCCGATTTTGATCAGGGTACAGATTTTGACAATGGTACATTCTATGTTGCTACTGTTACCATCCTTGAGTCAAACCTCAACTTCCCTACCAACATGAAACTCAGGTTTATGTGCGATGCCAGCGGTAACAGGGATGATGTATATATTGACGATATCACAGTAACAGCATCAACTTCCGTCACTAACGGGCCTGTTCGCCCGATCCTGGTTCGGGAAACCGGAAGAAAGTTACTGCCTGATGAAGCAGAAGAATTCACAATTTACCCGAATCCTGCTAACAATGTACTTTATATCTCATCAGACGAAGAGGAAAACCTTGAAGTATATATTTATAATGTTTCCGGACAGATGGTACAGCATGTTACCTTGCCTGCCGGAAGCGAAAAAGTTGATATCAGTAAACTTGATGAGGGAATTTACCTGATCAATATTCAGGTTGATGATGAAGTCTTTACTAAGAAAATTATCAAGAGGTAGTTTTTGATTTACATACGAAAAAACCCGGTCGTTACCATGACCGGGTTTTTTTATTTCGATAAAATCTTTATTCGAAAGCGGAAATACCTGTAATATCCATACCAGTTATCAGTAAATGAATATCATGCGTGCCCTCGTATGTGATAACTGATTCGAGGTTCATCATGTGGCGCATAATAGGGTAATCACCGCTGATACCCATGGCTCCTAAAACCTGGCGGCTCTCACGGGCTATTTTTAACGCCGTTTCTACATTATTCCGTTTGGCCATAGATATCTGTGCGGGAGTAGCCCGGTTTTCGTTACGCAGTACACCCAACCGCCAGACCAGTAATTGGGCTTTGGTAATTTCTGTCAGCATTTCGGCCAGTTTTTTCTGTTGTAGCTGAAAGGAAGCAATCGGTTTACCAAATTGTTTCCGTTCCAGTGCATACTGAACTGCCGCGTCATAACACTCCATGGCAGCCCCCAGCACACCCCAGGCAATACCATACCGGGCTGAGTTAAGACACGTAAGCGGCCCTTTCAACCCTTTGATGTTAGGCAACAGGTTTCCTTTCGGAACCCGTACGTTGTCGAATACCAGTTCCCCCGTCGGAGAAGCTCTTAGCGACCATTTGCGTTCAGTTACCGGGGTAGTAAATCCTTCCATACCTTTCTCAACGATGATGCCCCGCACTTTTCCTTCCTCGTCTTTAGCCCAAACCACAGCCATATCGGCAATGGGGGCATTGGTAATCCACATTTTCGAACCGTTCAGCAAATAATGATCTCCTTTGTCTTCAAAATGTGTCAGCATACTTCCGGGGTCGGAACCATGGTTGGGTTCAGTAAGTCCGTAGGCCCCTATCCATTCGCCACTGGCAAGTTTTGGCAGGTATTTCATCCGTTGCTCTTCCGTTCCAAAAGCATAAATAGGATACATCACCAACGAAGTCTGCACCGATGCTGTGGAACGAATAGCCGAGTCACCCCGCTCCAGCTCGGTCATAATTAACCCGTAAGAAATCTGGTCCAGCCCTGCACCTCCGTATTTTTCAGGGATAAATGGCCCGAAGGCTCCTATCTCACCCATTTCTTTAATAAGATGCACTGGATAAGTATGTTTTTGCGCGTAATCGTCAATGATAGGTTTGACAGAACGTTCCACCCATTCGCGGACAGCTTCACGAACGATCTTATGCTCGTCGGTCAATAACTCGTCAACCAGGTAATAGTCAGGAGGATTGTACATGTTCTTGCTTTTTTTTGATACAAGCGTAAAGATATAGAAGATTTACGTTTGGGTTAAAAAGCCGTTAAAAGAATCGTTATTTTTGAAAAAAAGTAATCCCATGAAAAAAGTCATCCATACATCAAACGCACCGGCAGCCATCGGACCATACAGCCAGGCTGTAGAAGCCAACGGTATGTTGTTTATATCGGGACAGGTGCCCATCAACCCAAAAACAGGAAAAGTTGTTGAAGGAGATATCACTGCCCAGACAGAGCAGGTAATGAAAAACATTGGCGCCATTCTCAAAGAAGCCGGTTATAATTTTGGAGATGTGATCAAATCAACCTGCCTGCTGAGCGACATGGCCAATTTTGCTGCCATGAATGAGGTATATGGAAAGTATTACTCAGAGAATCCGCCTGCAAGAGCAGCTTTTGCTGTTAAAGAATTACCACTTGGTGTGCTCATTGAGATAGAAACAATCGCTGCAAAAAGCTAACGAATATTTACTATGTAATTTTGGCGTTTAAAGATAGACCGTGAATCAGCACGTCCGAGATCAAATAAATCTACTGGGAAGCAGGAGAATTCCTTTTCTCTTTGTCCTTGATTATGAAATGCGGCATCCTGTTGTCCTTTCGCTTGATCAGGTTGATACGGATGAAATTCTTTATTCTATTAATGACATTTCAAATAACACTGTTACGGAGGTTCCACAAAAAAAGCTCGAATTTAATTACACGCCCGTTTCGTACGACAGATACCAAAAAGCATTCGACCACGTACAAAAGCACATCCTGCACGGCAATTCGTTTTTACTGAACCTTACTTTCCCCAGCCGGGTGGAAACAAACTTTTCACTCAAAGAAATATTTTACCTCAGCAAGGCCAGGTACAAACTTTGGTTTAAAGATCAGTTTGTCGTTTTTTCACCGGAAATTTTTATCCGTACTAACGGACGGAAGATCAGCTCATTTCCTATGAAAGGCACCATCGATGCCAAGCTGCCGGATGCCAGAAACCGTTTGCTTACCAACCGGAAAGAAGTAGCAGAACATTATACTATTGTCGATCTTATCCGTAACGACCTAAGCATGGTGGCCAAAAAAGTACGGGTAGCCCGTTTTCAGTATATCGACCGGATTAAAACAAACCAAAAGGAATTGCTCCAAATGAGTTCGGAAGTCACGGGCGAATTGCCTGAAAACTATCACGAACACCTCGGAGATATCCTTTTTACCATGCTGCCTGCAGGCTCCATAACGGGCGCTCCAAAAACCAAAACCCTTGAGGTGATCCAAGAGGCCGAGCAATATGACAGGGGATATTTTACCGGCATTTTTGGGATGTTCGATGGTAAAAATCTCGACAGTGGTGTGATGATCAGGTTCATCGAAAAAACAAAAGACGGTTTGATGTATAAAAGTGGTGGCGGTATCACCTCGCAAAGCAATTGTGCCGAAGAATATGAGGAACTGAAAAACAAGATCTATGTGCCAATTACTTGAAACCATACGCTACGAAAACGGGCAATTCCATAACCTGGAAAGGCACACAGCCCGCCTGAACCGGTCGCGGAAAATACTTTTCGGGAAAGAGGATGAGATTGATCTTGAAGAGATACTACTAAAAAAGAATCCTGAGCCGCCGGAGGTTTCCAAACAAAATGATGTGTACAAGTGCCGGATCATTTATGCGAAAGAAATTGAGAAGATTGAGTTTATTCCCTATCCGTTGCCGGTGATCCGTACATTAAAAATTGTAACGGACAACGAAATTGACTATGCTTACAAATTTACCGACCGCAGCCGGCTGCAGCAGCTTTACAACCAGCGTGGTGAATGCGACGACATCCTGATCGTAAAAAACGGCTTGCTTACAGACACGTATTTTGCCAACATTCTTTTTTACAACGGAAAAAACTGGGTTACCCCGGCACACCCTTTACTTAAAGGCACCCAACGACAATATCTGCTGGAAACAAACCAAATTGTACTGGTTGATATCCGTCCGACTGACCTGGATAACTTTCAAAATGTCCGCCTGATCAACGCTATGATAAGATTTGAAGATGAATTGGACATAAAAATTGAAGATATTCATTTTTAGCTCCGTTCGTGTGGTATCAATCACCTGATAAAATCATATTTTCAATACCTTTGGTTTTTTATCAAATTAAAAGAACATCCATGAAAAAGTCATTCTTACTTTTGATTATTCCATTATTTTTCCGCTTATCACTGTTTGCCGGAGAAGGCATGTGGATTCCCATGCTGCTGCAACAACTCAACGAAAAAGAGATGCAGGAAATGGGATTGAATATTACGGCCGATGATATCTATTCCATTAACCATTCCAGTCTGAAAGATGCTATCGTTTTATTTGGCCGCGGCTGCACGGCTGAGATTATCTCCGATCAGGGATTACTGCTCACGAACCATCACTGTGGTTTTGGTTCAATCCAACGGCACAGCAGCATCGAACATGATTACCTGACCGATGGCTTTTGGGCTATGAGCCGTGAAGAAGAGCTCCCCAATCCGGGCCTTACCGTAACCCTGATGGTGCGCATGGAAGAAGTAACAGATAAAGTGCTTGAAGGTGTAAGTGATGCCATGACCGAAACCGACAGATCAGCCAGAATAAGAGAAAACAGCGATAAACTAATTGAGGAATTTGAAAAGGATTCAGACTACCAGGCAGTGATCAAACCATTTTTTAAAGGAAATGCCTATTACATGATCATCACCGAAACGTTTAAAGATATTCGGCTGGTAGGCGCTCCGCCTTCCAACATTGGCAAATTCGGCGGCGATACAGACAACTGGATGTGGCCGCGCCATACAGGCGATTTCTCTGTCTTCCGTATTTATACGGACAAAGACGGAAACCCGGCGGATTATTCGGAAGAAAATATCCCCTATCAACCTAAATATCATTTTCCAATTTCGATCAAAGGCGTTGATGAAGGCGATTTTACCTTTGTTTTTGGTTACCCGGCACGTACCAACGAATACCTGCCTTCATATGCCGTAAAAATGATTACCGAATCAGGTAATCCGCATAAAATAAAACTACGCCAGACACGCCTCGACATTTTTAACAAATACACAATAAATAACCCGAAAGTCCGTATTCAGTACGCTTCCAAGGATGCCCGCGTAGCCAATTACTGGAAAAAAATGATCGGCGAAAGTGGTGGCATTAAGCGGATGAAGGGTATTGAGAAAAAAGAAGCCTACGAAGAAAAGTTTCAGGAATGGGCTGACAGCTCACCGGAACTGGAAGAAAAATACGGCAGTCTGCTGCCGGCTTTCAAAACGGAATACGATCAACTGGAACCTTTGTCTCTTGCTTTTGATTATTTGCGTGAAGCAGGACTGGGGATAGAACTTGTCAGCTTTGCACGCTATTTTTCAAATCTTGCAGACATGAGCCAGGCAAAAGATGTTAATGAAGAAAATATTGGCAAGGAAATAGAGACTCTTAAATCCAGAGCCAAGGGATTCTTCAAGGACTATTACCAGCCTATTGATAAAGAAGTGATGGCCGCCCTGTTGCAGCTCTACGACGAAAACCTGACGCCGGAATACAAACCTGCTTTTTTCAACACCATCCATACGAAATATAAAGATGACTATGTCGCTTACACACAATATGTGTTTGATAAGTCTCTGTTTGACAACGAAACAGCATTGGTCGACTTTCTAAACTCATACCAGCCTAAACACTACAAAAAACTAAAAAAAGATCCGGCATTTATTATGGCTGCTGACCTATTGAACTTGTATGTTTTTCATATTCAACCGGGTATGAATAGCGTCAACAGGCAGCTCGACAGTTTGCAACGCATTTATATGGCTGCCCAGATGGAGATGGAAACGGACAAGCGTTTTTATCCCGATGCCAACTTCACCCTGCGCGTTACCTATGGCTATGTGGATGGCTATAATCCGAAAGATGCTGTACATTACAAACATTTCACCACGCTAAATGGAATTATGGAAAAAGAAGACCCCGCTATTTATGACTATGTGGTAGTTGACAGGCTGAAAGAACTATATCAAAACAAAGATTATGGCGACTATGCCGATGAAGACGGAACCATGCATGTGTGTTTTGTAGCCAGCAACCATACCACCGGCGGTAACTCGGGCAGC
>Ga0190358_1000662_pt1 | contig 9644 bp, 4 predicted proteins | sample 48721812_MG_FD_161666 | JGI IMG/M metagenome (GOLD analysis project Ga0190358, IMG submission 161666) | Hydrothermal vent microbial mat bacterial communities from Southern Trench, Guaymas Basin, Mexico - 4872-18-1-2_MG | ecosystem: Environmental > Aquatic > Marine > Hydrothermal vents > Microbial... | reverse complement strand
AAAGTCGATCAATATTCGTAAGCCAGCCAGGACTGTCAATTCCATAAATGTTGTGTTTGATTTTGCCTGGTTCAATTATAAGCCCTATACTTTGCTTTGGCAGTATCGAGTTGATATATTTAGTAATTTGGCGACTAATGATCCCAAGTACTCTTATGCCTGGAAGATGATGTATGAGGCTGAGATTAAGAAGGGAGGCTATATCCCGATTAAGCCCCCCGGAGCTTCTGGAGAAGAGCTTTCAGATAGTTTGATGATCGGATTTAGAGAGTTTATTTCTCCCCTGATGGAGGGGGATGACTCCAAGAGTATTACCCCAGAAGATGCTATTAAAAAATATTTTGAACTGCAAGGGAAAATAAAAAGTCAGGCTGAAAAAAGTCTTAGGGGACACGGAGCTTCTGAGTTTCCACAGCCCGTAGAGACTACTGGGGACTACGTGGCAGAAGCCAAAAACTTATTGGGGTACTCTACCTCTATGGAGCTGGATTTATTTTCAGAAATACAGGGAGAGATAGGAGGGAAGAAGTTTACCTACAAGGGGTTGGATTGGGAGCCCCTATACAAAGACGATAAGCCTCTCACCAAGGATGGCCGCGCAATATTTAGCCGCAGGACAGCCCTAGATGCCAAAAGATCTGATATAACGGTGACTGGGGTAGATATATCCTTTCACCATAATTTAGCTATGATGCCAGTTCTGGGATATTCTCATGCTACTTTTCAGCATACAGGTAGTGTGGATTCTGTTGTTTCTCTTCAGATGATAGCTAGAAGTGAAGAGGCGGTCAAAAGAATTACTCATTTTTACAATGCAGTTAAAAATGCGGAAATAAAATACAAGTCGATTCCTGCTGGTAGTCGTAATTTGTATGTTAGCAATGACATACTGAATCTTTGCGGAATTCAAGAATGCATAGTCGAACAGTTTTTTATTGACACAATACCAGGTCAGATAGGGACTTATTCAATTAGTTTGGTTTTGTCAGAAAATAGTTATCCAGATTTAGGAGAGAAATTTGTTTCAGAGTTTGCTTTTTCTTCAAAATGGCTGAGGAGCGAGATAGCTAAGATTTTAGAGGGGTATGTCAAATTGGCCCCGGGATTTAAAGAAAAGTATGTTTTCGGCAAGAAGTTTTCAACGCGGCGAGTGGAATCTTTTGAGAATAGAGTGTATGAGACTACAATACTTTCGTCGGATGAAAGTAAAAAGAAGCTGTATGATGCGACCAAGCAGTACGCAGAATTGATGAGTGGGTTGTATAACGAGCTAGAGGAATTATTGGGCGAAGGGAAGGGGGTACTTGGGGAGTATGGAGATTCAGCGCTTGGATATCAGTTGGCGAGCTTTTTATCTCTTCGAGATGAAGGAGTTTTTCCGGGGATACATAAAATACAAAGTGATTTAATGGATAACGTAGTCCTCAATAAGACCAAGAACGCCAGTCGTGCTGGAAAAGAGAACACTGGGATATCGGATACTTTGGGGGCTTTAGGCGGGGACTACGACGCTGTAACTCGCCCTTCTGCTACGGGGGCGACGGAGGGTAGTTTTGGAAATGCCCTGAACAGCTTGGGTCAAAAGAGTGCGCAGATACACGCTCTTTATCGAGGAAGTTCTGGAGAGTTTACAGACGAGGAAAGACGGCAAAAAGACGCTTTGACCCAGGAGTATGAGTGGGCCTTGAACGTCCTAAGGAGGTCTTCTAGGGAGTACGTGAGCAATCGTCATTTGGAAAGCAAAGAAGAGTATCAGCGGCTTTTAAGTCAGTATAAAAATAATGAGGATGTTATCTCCCAAGGGCTAAGTGGGGCCGCCCTGAAGGCTTACTGGGAGGAGTTCAGGACTGTTAGCGCAAGGCGTTTGGCAGAAAAGCGCTTGGGGCAAAGGGGTCTGCAAGATCTCATATTCGACATAGTAAGAGATTATATGGGGCAATATGTTTCTCTTTTGGATCGATTAATTAATCCCGGGGAGATATTGAAGGAAAGGGAGTTTTTAGACATAGCCAAGCAGGTTAAGGAGTCTCTTCTGAAAAATGTGGGGTCAGAATGCTATCCAGATTTTCCCTTAAGAGAGGTTGCAGAGGCCCTGCAGGTTGAAAAGGGCGACATCAATTATGAGTTGGGAGAGCTACTCTTTTCAGAATGGAAAGATAAGGGCGACTACATGAAGGGTTTAAGTCCAGCCTGTTTGATTAATCCGGATTTTTATCTTATCAGCGAGACTTTTGATAAGGCTGGGAATTTGGTTGATGAAGCTTCTATCAAAAAGGTCAAAGAAATATCCAAAAGTAGTTTGAGCAATTATGAACAAGCGCATAAAAAATGGCTTGGTAGAGTTGAAGAGAATTATCAAAAACGGACACAGGCAATGAATTCTTATAGTCGGAATTCATTTCAAAGTTTGACGAAAAAGGACAAAGAACGGGTAAATAAGGGGAAGGCGAGTGCTTTCGGGGGTGAAGCAGTAAGAAGCTATATGAAACAACAGTCAGATTACATGGATCCCTACGATTTTCCCGAAGGGGGTTATGCGTATGACACCCCCACAGCCTTAGCTCTCGAAGGCGCAAATCCTGTTGAATTTTCGACCATTGATGCTGGCGTTGATGTTGCACTAGGTCAAGAAGATATGAATGACTATTGGATGTGCTACGGGCGGGAATCTGTTTATTTAGAGGAGCCAGAGGTCAAAAAAGAAGAGCGCATTAGACATATATATGGGGGATATGAGATACTGGATGGGACGAAACCCAGTGTGTGGGGGAAGCGAGAGGATATAAGAGCAGGTTCGCAGGGAGCGCCGGATAAATGGATTTGGCCCGTTCCGTCTTTTGGTAGAGGTCCCAACAATATATCGAGTTATTATGGAGAGAGATGGGATCCCGTGGAGGAAGAAAAAGGGGAATACGTTAAGGCATTTCATTATGGGATTGACATAGTAAATGGGATAAGCGGCAAGTCTTCTAGGGGGGCGACAGTTGTTGCCGCAGCCCCAGGCAGGGTTGTTTTTGCAAAAGGAGGCCGAGAGAGAAAAAGGAATGTCGATAACGAGTATGTAGAGGGAGATAAGGGAGAAACGAGTCAAATACTTATTCAGCATGGTGGAGGGTTTTATACCAGGTACAAGCATGTAACAGGATATGAAAAGTGGCTAGACCCCAATTCTCCCTCTTATTTTCGCAAAAAGCCCTTTGTTAAGGGTGGAGAGGAAATAGCAAAAGTTGGGAATGAGGGCTATTCTACTGGAGCCCATTTACATTTCGAAACACTTGCAGGAGGGAAAGAGACTAAAAGTTATGCCAAAGATCCATTACTAGTTTTGGCAGGAGACTACAACGTTTCTGCTCCAATAACCGTTGGAGAAAATGCTGAGGCGGAGGATTTACTGGCTCGTTTTATCGGAGAGTTTGAAAGAGACTTATATCTAGGGCAGGGCAAAGGGGTGATGCGGGCATATCCCACTTTTAAACTTTATTTTATAGAAAGTGATTTCGGGGAACGAAAAGAGTATTCTTTTGACGATTTCTTTTCTTATTCCTCGGTTAAAAATATACAGCTGGTTAAGCATAAGCATATACCCGCAGACGTGTGCATATTGGAGTTGACGAATATATCTGGGGTATTAAGTAACCGGAAGTTTCGAAACGCCCTAGATGACCAAACTGACAGGATAGTCAGTCAAGTAAGGCCCATTAGCAAAGAAGACGCAAAGTCTCCCGAGAGGACAAATACGAAAGAGGAGAATCCGCTAGTATCGATGTTACTGCAGGCGGGAGTTCAAGTGCAGCTTAGGCTAGGGTATAACAATAACCCTCAATTTTTAGAAACACCGTTTAATGGTGTGATAACAGAAGTTCAGTTTACTGAATCTGATGATTTAGTCCGAGTTGTGGCCCAAAGCTATGGCACTCAATTAGTTCAAAGGTTTAAGGGAATAGATAAAAGTATAAAAAGGGGCGGGCTTTTTAGTACGTCTGGAGACACGGGTTCGCTATTGGAAGAGCTACTTGGTTCTACAGAGGTTACTCATTTCGGTCGATGGGAGCCGGGGTCAAAGGGCCAGGATGAGCTTTATAATACCCTCACCAATAGGTGGGAGTTTAACCCTAAACCTCATGCCTTAAATATATTTGCGCCAGGGGGGGATTTCTTTTTTAACTTATTTAAATCTGCTCCAAATTACTATATGTTTCGGACTACCATTTGGGATGTAGCACAAGAGATGACATTGAGGCATCCCGGGTATATTTGCCAAGCTGTTCCTTACGAGGGAGAGTGGGGACCTCGGATGACTCTTTATTTCGGACTTCCCAATCAGCTTTATTACAGTAGAGACCCGAATCCTCAGGAAAAGGAGTTCGCTAGTGTTCTTGGAAGTTTAGCGGAGAAGATAGAAAAGAATAAAGAACTAGATGATAGCGGAGAGCAGCTTGCCAAAACATTGAAGGATTCGGCCTCCTCTATAAATCCAGAGAAATTTAATGAGCAGGTGGAGAAGACCGCCAGAGATAATTACAGCAAGAAGAGTAGAAGTCAGCATTTTGATAAGCTTAAGAAGATTTTTGCGAGGAGCACAGGCTTGAATAAGCCATTTAGGGCTTATCATTTGGTTACAAGCGAGTCACATATAATAGCCAACAATATTTGGCCCGTAGCTCCCAGACGACTTTATAACGCGGTGAATCTTCAATACAGTGACGACACCATATTTTTCGACGAAGTTGAAGACGGCAAGACCGGAAAACTGGAGTCTAGTGACCCCGAAGTGCTTTCTATGAAGGCGGATGTTGATATACCGGATGAAGACATAAGAGAGTTTTTCGCTAGATATCCGAATTGCATAGGAGAAGAGCAGGCCAAAAGATATGCCCTAGGACTTCTTTGGGAAGCTCAGAAGAAAGCGTACCAGGGGAACCTGATTGTGATAGGGAATCCAAGAATTAAGCCTTATGATGTTGTAATAATTGCAGATAGCTACACTGACATGTATGGCATGGTGGAAGTAGAGCAGGTTGTTCACAAGTTTTCTCAGGAAAATGGTTTTGTTACGGAAATAAAACCCAATATGTTAATTCACGTAAATCAGACCGCGACTATGACGACAGACGAGGTTATGGGTATGGTGGCGGCTGAGGTTTTGGGGAAACTTGACATGGATACCGCTTCCAGACTTTTAACGCAAGGGGTTCAGCTTAGTCGGGAAGCCGATAAATCGGTCAGCGGGAAAATAGCAAAGGCGATTACGGATAACTCAGAGGCTGTAGCGCTATCTACAATGGCGATCAGTATGCCTGCTGGGCTTGCGATACATAGCTGTCTTTGGTTATTCAGGAAATTTATGGCGCATTCTCAGTTTAATCACCCCTTTAGGTACGAGCCATTAATTTATCGAGGACAACCGATGCTTCAAGGGCTAAAGGCTAGATATAGTCAAAAAGGATTTTTCTGGTTAAAGGGAGAGTTTATCGAAGAAGGCCTCGAGGGGCTTAAAAATAAATACGAAAATCTTAAGGAGCAGTTTGCTCCAGAAAATTGGTTTGATACTCGAGGAGATTTCGGAGATTATTTCTGGGGTATCAAACAGGGCTATACCGGGCCTAAGTTGGGAGAATAATTATGCCGCTTCCGTACAGCAATACCTTTCAGGGTGAACAGCAGAAAATTCAGCGTGAAGCAAGTAGTCCTAGTGACCAAAGCTTGAATATGGCCTTGGGGCGCATAACAGAAATTGACGAAGATACCCAACAGGTTAAAGTTCGGCTATTTAGTGGTAGAATGGTTGGAGAGGATCCTAAGCGAGGGAATTTCCTTCCACTGGTTAATGAAATAGATGATATTCTTTTTCGCTTTGGACCGCTTAGGAAGAACTTGGTTGTTAGAGTTATGTGGAGGGGAAAAACTTCGACGAGAAATGCTTTGGTAGAGGTAATAGCAGGGGAAGATGCCGAGTTCTTAAAACAAAAACCTGTTGATCAGGGCGGAGTGGGAGTCCACAAACTAATGTCTCCGGGAGGCTTCTAGATGGCTGAAAAAGTTAAGGTATGGAGGGTAACTCCTGATTCTTCTGCGCATATACTGATGAAGGACAGTGCGGTATATGTAGCCGCAAGTAGCAAAAATTTTATGGCCATAGATGGCAATGGTATTACCTTAAGGGGGAATATCTCGATAGCTAGTATGGGGCAGGGTCAGCGCACAGGAGGACTATTCGTAAATCAGAATGAAATAGTGAATATGATTCCCAAAACCATGATGACTCCGATTCCGATTAAGATGCCAATTCCCCCCTTGGGGTTTGTTAAAAATGTTATAAAGGCCGTTCAGTTTGGCCTAGCGATGATGGTGGGATAGAATGCCAGGATTTTACGACTCAATAGATATGCGTTGGGACGACAATGGAGACTATTTGCTTTCCGAAGATGGTGATTTCCAGGATACATCGAGTGACACGATAGAGTCTTTTGTCGCCGAAATAAAGTCTGTTTTGCGTTCGGAATTGGGGGACTGGGAAAAGCACCCCAATTATGCAGCAGATTTAAGAGAGTTTATCGGGGAGCCGAACAATCCTGAGACGGCGAAGAGAATAGAGAATAGAATTATCTATTCTTTGGTTCAAAACAATGTCGTCTCCAGAAGTGATGTTAGTGCCAGATTGGTTCCGACTCGTCCTGATACGGGTTTGGTGATTCTGACGATTCAGGCCATGCCGACGGAGACCAATAGTTTGGGAGAAAGTGGGACTGTTTCGGTGGTCTTTGCGTTTAATTTAATTGAAGGCGGGATACTGTTTTTGGATTCAGAGCGAAAGATAAACTTGTTCCCGGTTACGGAGAGGTAGGAATATGCCAGTTCTTTTAGGTCAAAATGAGCAAAAGGTTTTGGGAGATCTTTTATATGATATAACCAGCAATACTGGCTTAACCAGAGCTTCTCCGGGAAGTAAAACTCGAGCTTTTGCCGAAGCGTTTTCTAAGAAAATCGGCAGGATGTATACTTACTTCGACACGCATTTGGTACAAGCCTTTCTTTCTGGTGCTACAGATAGATATTTGGATTTTTTCGGAGAAATGCTCGGAGTGCCTCGTCTTGGCCAAGAACGCGCAGATATAGCTTCTACGCACAAGAATTTAAGATTCTACGTGGAAGCCGGAACGTTCGGAGACATCAACGGCAGTTCTTCGATACTTTTGCCAAGTGGAACTGTTATTAGTACTCAGGCGGCAGGTTCTGGCATTCGATACACCTTGACGTATGATGCTTTATTGAGGGCTACAGATTCTTCCACTTACGTATCCGCCGAAGCCGTGCAAAAGGGATCAAGAGGAAACGTTGGAGCTAATCGGTTGATATATCATGACTTTACTAGTTATGATGACTCGGCTAATAATTCTCTCAAAGTTATCAATGAGGCAGAGATAGCGAGCGGACAGGAAGCAGAAAGTAACGAAAACTATCGTTATCGGCTCTCGAATGCTTTGACTTCGGGAGAAAAGGCCAACCAAATAGCCATTCGCTTGGCTGTTCTTTCTGTCCCAGGTGTGGCTGATTTGGTGATGGAGCAGTATTCCCGAGGTCTGGGAAGCTTTGACATAACTGTTAAATCAGTGAATCCTAGGATATCTGCTGGCCTAGTAGCGGCCGTCCAGGAGATAGTGGATAAGACGAAGGCTTATGGAACTCGAGCTACGGTTAAAGCCCCCAAGGAAATAGGTACCTCCATGTCCTTTACTTTGACCCTTAACAAGGCCGTGACGGCCAGTGACAAGGAGGATATAATTACGGACGTCCAGGTTGCGGTTTCAGACTACATAGATAATTTGGATATCGGAGAGGACCTGATACTGAATGAAGTGGTTCAGAGGGTCATGGAGACGGACAATAGAATCAAAGACATGGGAACTGTCGGAGCCCCCTTTGATACCTTTTATATATATACCCCTTCAAGAGTTGAAGACTCTAGAATTAGAACTCGACTTACTCAAAACTATCAAGCAGCCGCTGACGAAAGAGTAATTATTGAGAGGGAAAACATAGCTGGAGAAGCGGTTTCAGTAACGATTGAGGACTAGTAGATGTCGAAATATTCTGTTGTTACAACTGAATTAGCGAATATATATCCCACTTGGTCTAGGGTTCGTTTTGATCGTCAGAGTCTGGGCCAAAGATTTCTAAATAGCGCTGCCTGTTCTTTAGAGCGAGCGCAAAAAGAAATGATCCGGACTACCAACAATTTTCATCTTACAACGGCCAATTTGGACGAGATTGATTGGATATATCGGGTTGATCTTCCTGCGTCTTTCACTTTCAACGAATTGGGAGACGATGTTTTCGATGTAGTTTACGATGCCCCGACTGTCAGCGGTTTGATAGATGGGACTTACTATAGCACTCCTGCGACTGAACAGAACAACATAGAGAGTTTTTGGTACAACCATCTCCCGGATAGGATATCAGAGGGAACCACCGTTTCTGGCAGCCACATTATTTTAGACGATACGGTAGACAATGCGCCCTTTAGCGGACTCCTAGATGCCTATATTCCCAACAAGTTATATGTTGATTTGTCTGGTGGAATTGAATATGTAAGCATAAATGACAATAAAGAGCTGGAAAGAGCTCAGGTTTCAATTGAAGGAACGACCAGGAAGGGAACTAAGGAATCTGAAATAGTTGTTTTTCCCTGGGATCAAACTCAGCAGACTTTTAAAGAATGGGACGAACTGGACAAGATAAACTGTGCTTACATGCCGGAGGGTGCAGCCATAAAAGTGTATTCGGGGAATTTTGATAATGGGCCCTATATCGATTTCTGGAATATTGCCTATTCTCCTTATAGGAAAAAGATAGATATATTTTGGGATGTTGGCTCTATTTCTACAGGGTCTACTCTTGAGATGAAGCAGTATACTACCGATGAAATAAAGCATTTGTTGGACGGAGTATTTTCGATTTATGTAGAAAGAAGCTTCGAGCTATTTGACCAGTCAGATAATAGTGTGACGATAGCTGATATATCTCAGCAGCCATTTACGGATTATGTATGGGCCGCAGACGATAATAAGCTTTATTGCTACAATATGGATCAGCCTCCGATTGTTGAAAACCCTTCGATTTTTGACGACGTAACTCCAGGCGCGAAGGTTTATTTTGAGTTCGGAAGCGACTACACAGTCAGGACTGAAGAGGTTGATATAGATATATATAGTACTGAGCCGACGAATGCCGTTTATAAGTATCGAACGTGGGTTGAGTATCCAGATACGACTCGGAGTGGTATATTGGGAGGAGAATTAGTTTCGTATTATACGGAAAGTGTAGCTAAGAGTCGATATGAAAAACGGATTGATCAGCGTTTATCCTTTTCATCTTCTCAGTTGGGAGAACACGTTTTTAATTTAGAAGTTTTGATGAGAGACGGGACTACCCAACTTACCAAAAGGGTCTTACGAGTTGACTATAAGACTCCGGTGGCACAATTCGATTTACCCTCAAGTATAACCCGGGTTTATGGTATAGACTTTAGTAGTGACCAAGATTTATGGATTTGGCATTCCGGAGGGTATACTCAGATAAATTTGCACCATGACGTAATGCTTGTAGATTACGATGGTAGGGCTCTTTATTTTAGGGAGCCTTAT
>Ga0190358_1000657_pt1 | contig 9685 bp, 11 predicted proteins | sample 48721812_MG_FD_161666 | JGI IMG/M metagenome (GOLD analysis project Ga0190358, IMG submission 161666) | Hydrothermal vent microbial mat bacterial communities from Southern Trench, Guaymas Basin, Mexico - 4872-18-1-2_MG | ecosystem: Environmental > Aquatic > Marine > Hydrothermal vents > Microbial... | reverse complement strand
AAAAAATTAGATTTCGTCCTGCTTATTTTCCATATACAGAACCAAGTTTAGAAGGAGATGTATGGGATGAAGAAAAAAAAGAATGGATTGAATTAATTGCTGCAGGAATTTTCAGACCAGAAGTTACAAAGCCTCTTCTTGGAAAAGCTATTCCAGTTTTAGCATGGGGCCCTGGATTTGATAGAATGATTATGAAAATATTTGGAATCAAAGATATTAGAGATTTATACAAAAATGATTTAAATCAAATAAGAAAAATGAAATTTTGGATAAAATAAAAAATGGCAAATATAAAAATTCCAAGAGAATCGTTTGAAAAAGATATAGGAAAATTAGATGAAAAAATGCAAGAAAGAATTGCTCTTTTTGGAACAACTTTAGAAGATTTTGATGAAAAAGAAATAGAACTAGAAATTTTTCCAGATAGGCCTGATTTACTTTCTTATTCTGGCTTCAAAAGAGCTTTTCTAGGATTTTTAGGAAAAAAAACAGGATTAAAAAAATATCAAATAAATAAACCAGAAAAAAATTACAAAGTAATAATTGATTCCTCTGTTAAAAAAATCCGTCCTTACACTGCTTGTGCAATAGTAAAAAAATTAAATTTAAACGATGAAAAAATAAAAGAGATAATAGATATTCAAGAAAAACTCCATAATACTTTAGGAAGAAATAGAAAAAAAATAGCAATAGGAATTTATCCTTTAGAAAAAATTAAACTTCCAATAACTTTTCAAGCTCTAGAACCAGATAAAATCTTATTTCAACCTTTAGAAGAAGATAAAGAAATGTCTGGAATTCAAATTTTAGAAAAACATCCTGCTGGAAAAGAATATGCTTCTCTTTTATCAGGAAAACCAAAATTTCCAATATTTAAAGATGCAGAGAAGAATATTCTCAGTATGCCTCCTATAATAAATTCTCATCTAACTGGAAAAATATCTAACAAAACAAAAGAAGTTTTTATAGAATGCTCTGGATTTGATTTAAAAATATTAAAGAAATGTCTCAATATAATTGTAACTAGTCTCGCTGAACGAGGTGGAAAAATATATGCAATGGAATTAAAATATAAAAAGAAAATAACTACTCCAAATCTAACTCCTGAAAAAAGAAAAATCTCTTTGGAAAACACAAATCAGCTTCTAGGATTAAATCTAAATGAGAAACAACTAAAAACTTTGCTAGAAAAAATGGGATATGACTATTCTAAAAAAATAGTTTCAATTCCTGCTTGGAGAACAGATATTTTACATGAAGTAGATTTAATAGAAGATATAGCAATTGCATATGGATATGAAAAATTTATTCCAGAAATTCCAAAAGTAGCTACAATTTCAGAAGAAAATAAAAATGAAATTATAAAAAGAAAAATAGCTGAAATTTTGATTGGATTAAATTTATTAGAAGTTTCAAACTATCATTTAACAAATAAAAGAGATCAATTTCAAAATATGGGAATTCCCAAAAAGCAAGAAGTAGGTTATTTAGAAATTGAAGAATCAAAAACAGAATATGATATTTTAAGAAAGAATTTAACTGCCTATTTATTAAAAAATCTATCAAAAAATATAGATGCAGAATATCCTCAAAGAATTTTTGAAATAGGAAAAGTTTTTAATCCAGAAGAAAAAGAAAAACTTTCAATTGCATTAGCACCTGGAAACTTTACAGAAATTAGACAAATTACAGAATATCTTTTTAGAATGCTAGATTTAAAGATAAAATTTAAAGAAAGAGAGAATTTCCCACCTTATTTTATAGAAGGAAGAGTTGGAGAAATTAATTTTAATAATAAGGCAATAGGATTTCTAGGAGAGATACATCCAAAAATATTGAAAAATTGGAAAATAAAAATGCCAATTTCTCTTTTAGAAATAGATTTAGAAGAAATCTTTAAAGAGTTTGATTAATCTATCCAAAATAATCTTTACTATTTGGTTTTATTTTAGTATTCCAATTCTTATTTGCGTTTTCTAATATTTCTAATAAATCCTTTTTCATTTTCTGCCAATTAGAAAAAGCATCTTTAATAAAAGTAGCTTCTTTCTCTTCAGAATACTGAATATCTAATTCAATAAATCTAAGTTCTAATTTTGAAAGTTCTTTATAAATTTCCTTTAGTTTATCTTTATCAGAAGGACTCAAAGATTTTATTAGTGAATAAACAAACATCTGAACATTCATTGGATTTAAAATCGCTTCAGTAAGCCTCATATATCCAGAAAGCTTATCTCCAATAAATTTCCTTACTTCTCTTATTAATAATTCAATTTCTTCTGAGTCTATTTTTTCAATAGAAAAATCTTCATTAATCTCATTAAAACTAGGAAGATGGTGTTTTTTCTGTATTTTTTCGTATTCTTTCTTTAGAAAATCTAAATTATTTTCTTTTTCCATTCTTCAAATTAATAAAAAGTGTTTATAAAGTTATAGTAAGCCTCAGCTGAGAATTGAACTCAGGACCTCTACCTTACCAAGGTAACGCTCTAACCAACTGAGCTACTGAGGCACAGCTAAGTTAGAAAATTAAAATATAAAAATCTATTTCTTCATTATTTTAAGAAAATATAAAATCAATAGAACAATTAATAGGGCTACAGCAATAAGTCCAAAAATCCATTCTCCTAACACAAAAAAATTGCTCCAAAGCTCGTCTGAAGTTGCCAAATTCAAAACTAAAAACAATACAAAAAATATAAGAAAAAATGAAAATCTTCTAAAAACCATATTAATTTTTTTAGAACTAGTAAGTCCTTTCTTAACTATTTTTAAAGTGTTTTCTTTTTTATTTCCTCTTTTTTTCTTTGCCATTATACTATATTATTAAGATTTTCTTATTTATAAATATTACTCAGCTAAGTAGATGTTTCATTAATAGATTTCCAATCCATATCTATTGCATGAGTTGTAATTGATTTTAAATTTCCAAATATCGAGCCTAGCCAAGATAAATATAAAGAACTCGCTTCTTGTAGGCCTTCAATAGATTTCAAATTTATATCTTTTCCTTTTAAAACAGAAGTAAAACTAAGATAAGTAAACAAAATCAAAATTATTAGAAAAATTGCAAATAATTTGTGTTTAAATCTTTTAACTTCAATAATTATCCAAATAGCAATAATCAAAATTGCAACAACCAAAAGTGTCACCCCAACTGCCATGAGAGAAAAAAGTCCAGAAAGTATAAAAATGTTTCTAAAACATAGCTCACTTGGATTACTTCAAAATGTTCATTTTGAATGTCTCAGAAACTTTTAATTTTCTAAGCGTTCGAATTCGAAAAGATTATAGCCCCACTCGGATTCGAACCGAGGTCACTTGGCCCAGAACCAAGCATACTTGACCACTGTACTATGGGGCTATATTTCATCTATAATCAATAAATTTAAATATCTTTTTGCATTGAATAAACTATGGAAGAAAAAGAAATTGGAACAGTTTCTAGCTTTTTTAGTCATGTGAGTGTTGCTGCTATAAAATTGACAGATAAATTAAAAATAGGAGACAAAATCCATATAAAAGGAAACACCACTGATTTTACAGATGTTGTCAATAGCATGCAAATAGAAAAAAAAGAAGTAGAAGAAGCAAAAAAAGGAGACCATATTGGAATAAAAGTTCCTGAAAAAGTTAGGCCTAATGACAAAGTTTTTTTAGTCTCGTAAAACTTAATAAAAAGATTTAGGGAAATTAGAAATTCTTAGAATTTTTAGTAAAAGAATAATTTAAGAACTTAAAATAATTCTAGAAATAATGAAAAAAAGAGGATACACTAAAAAATAAATTCATAAAAAATTAAGAAAAAAACATCCTCAAGCAGTTTCTAAAGCTAAAAGACTCTTTAAATTCAAAGATCCAAAATTAGTAATTTTATTAATTTGCATTATTTTAGCTTATTTTATATTTACAAACAACAAAGTAATAAATGCTCTTCCAATTACAAGAGGAGGTTATTTAATTTCATTTATAGGAGGATTGTTAATTGCTTTTTGATTTTCAGCCCCTTTTGGAGTGGGTTTTTTAATAAATTCTAATCCCTCAAATATTCTTTTAGGAACATTAATTGCAGGAATTGGTGCAACAATTTCAGATTTAGCTATATTAAAATTTATTAGATTTTCTTTTTATGAATGAAATAAAAGAGTTAGAAAAAACAAAAACAATGAGAAAAATAGAAAAGATATTCAAAAGAAAAAAATTAAAAATTATAAGAAGTTATCTTCTATATTCTTTTACATGAATTCTTATTGCAATACCTCTTCCAGATGAAATAGGTGTTTCTCTGCTAGCAGGATTTACAACAATAAAAACAAAAACAATTGCAATATTAGGATTTGTACTAAATTCAATTATAATATTTTTAATACTTTATTTTAGTTCAAGAATATAACAAAATTCTTATAAAGTAAAATCATCTTCTAATTTCAGCCCCGATAGTTCAGTGGCCAAGAATGCTGCCCTCTCAAAATCATATGAGAGAGGTGATCTAATCTCGAAGAGAGAAAAGGTCTATGTATCTCAATGCAACCTATCTCTTATTAGAGAACGGCAGTGACCCGAGTTCAAATCTCGGTCGGGGCGTTTTAGAGTATAAAGCCCTCAAACTATAATACTCTATTAATTACTGAAATTTGAGCGAGCAGAGTTCAAATCTCGGTCGGGGCGTATATTTTTAGTGCTACATTGATGCAATTTAAACACAAAAAGGATATACTGTGTATCCACGCATTTTTATATTCTGCAATTAAAATAAAGACATGGCAGAAAAGATTTCAATACATAAAAGAAATGTAGAAGCAAGATTAAAATCTCTTAAAGATTGGAAAACAGCTGAAGAAAATAAAGAAAATATTGTGCAATTTCTTCATGATTTAGAGATTGGAAAAGTTAATCGTGGAAGAAAAATTTCAATTGGAAGACAACTCAAATATCTTGATTTGTTAAGAGTGCCTTTTATTTTCTACAAATCATACTGTTAAAACTCTTGGCGGTCTTGCAATTTTTGTAGGCATTGGAATATTTATAGCAAATTAGATTGATCAGAAAATTCATAAAAAAACCTACAATTATAAATAAACGATTCAGTAAAAAATAACATCCACTATTATTTTGTATTATAGTGATAATAATTATTCCTCCCATCTTTACTGCTCTAGGACTATAGTATTAATACGTATTCAGCTAGTTTGTCTATATCCTCTATAAGCAATTATTATATTATTCATTGAGATTAAGTATTACGTTTGATACAAAATGCAATATTTGGTTGAGTCTTAGAATCTATAAACTTTTATAATTAGTTTTCCAATAGAGGTTATGGTTTTTTCAAAGAAAGATAAAGAATTTATGGGGCTTGCTCTTAAAGAAGCAAAATCTACTTTAAAGAAAGGTAATTTTCCAATTGGAGCAGTTTTAGTTATTAATGATAAACTTATTGGCGTTGAAAGAAACAGAGTTTATACAAGAAAAAATTGGTTTTCTCATGCGGAAAACATTCTTCTCCAAAAATATTCCAAATTAATATTAAAAGAATTTGAAAAAAATTCTAAAATTGAATTGTTTACTACTCTTGAACCTTGCTTTATGTGTTTTGGAAGCTCTGTTTTACAAGGTATTTCTAGGATTGTCTATGCTTGCCCAGATCCTTATGGGGGAGTTACAAATTTAGACAAGAGAATATTTACAAAATTTTATAAAAATCGTTGGCCAAAAATTGAAAAAGGCCTTTTAAAAAAAGATTCTTATGATTTAATGATAAAGTTTCTTAAAAGTAAAAATTCTAAAGATATGAGAGAAATACTAAAAGTTTATAAAAAAATAAAAATTTAAGATAATACTAAAAAGAATTTTTCCTTTAATTGATAATGACAAAAATAGATTTACATATGCATTCAATCCATTCCGATGGGGAACTCACTCCAAAAGAACTAATTGACATAGCAATAAAAAAAGGTATACAAGCAATTGCAATAACAGATCATGATAGAATAACTGCAAATAAAGAAGCTCAAGAATATGCAAAAAATAAGAATATAGAATATGTTCCAGGAATAGAGATTACTGTAACTCCTCCAGAAGGTTCAAGAGAATTACATATGGTTGGATTGTTTATAGATTCTGAAAATGAAGAAATCAAAAATATTTCAACAATGCATAAAGAGCATTCAATTAAAACAACAAAAGAGATAATAGAAAATTTAAATAATCTGGGATATGACATAACTTTTGAAGAACTTGTAGAATCCACAGAAGGAAAACATTTAGGAAGGCCCTTCATTGCTAAAATTCTTATTAAAAAATATCCTGAAAAATTTAAAGAAAGAAGTCAAGTATTTGATGAATTATTGGGAACTAGGGGAAAAGCTTTTGTTATGCCGAAAGGGACAGAATTAAAAGAAGCAATAGAAATAGTTCATAGTGCGGGAGGAATTGCTATTGTTGCTCATCCTTGGTATTTAGGGAAAAATATGATTCCTGTTTTAAAAGAATTTGTTTCTTTGGGAGGAGATGGAATTGAGATAGATTATAGACCAAAAGATTCTATTCCAGAAAATACAAGAGAAATTTTAAAACAATTTGCAAAAGAAAATAATTTGATTATCTCTGGAGGAACAGATTTTCACAAATTTGAAGATGGTGGAAAAGAGATTGGAGATTTTGGAATTACACAAGAAGAATTTCTTCAATTAAAAGAATATTTAGCAAATAAAGAAAAAAAGTAATATTTTTAAAGAATTTTAATCTGTTTCTATTATGTCGATTAATCCTTCAAAGAGGGGTGACAAGACATTGAAAATAAAATCACATGATGGTTTCTCAGATGGTTCTTTATATTTAAAAGTAAAATTTAAAGAAAATAGAAAAGGCAATTGGAATTTTTATCGGGAAAATACAAACCATTCTTATTTGTTTAATGGAAATATTAAATATGGGGGAAATTGCCAAAATAATCTAATTGTTTATTCTGGAAACGAAATTGAACTTACAGATATTAAAAATTCTTTTATTTTTTCAAATAAAGGGGATTTGAATATTTTCTCAATAGCAGATTTTGAAAAAATAAAAAAAACGGGGTTAGAAAATTTATTTGGAAAAATAAAATATAACATTCCATTAAGAGTTAAACAAAGAGAAAAACTTCAAAATTATAATCCGGATGAAATTAAAAATATTCTGAAAAATCATTATGGTATCAAATCTATATTTATTAATCCAATTCTCTCTGGGAGAGTAAAAGAAGGAAAATATTTTGTTCAAGATATGAATAAAAAAGAATATGTTTTCAAATATAATGGAGATGATGAAAACACCATTGAAAATAGTTATAAACTCTCTTTTAGATTAAGGGATTATTTTCCAGAGGTTCATAAAAGAATAGATGCTTCTTCCTATGGGATAAAATTACCGGATGGATTTTATGGTTTAGAAAGTTTTGTGAAGGGAAATCCAATAAATAAAAGAACTTTGGAGTATCTTGGAAATATTGGAAAAACAATGGCATTAATTCATAATGAATTTGATTCTTTTTTAATCCAGGACCAAAAATTGGATTTTGTTGAAAAAGGAGAAAATTTTAGTGAAAGTAATATCTTATCTTTATATTTAGATCTTTTTACTAAAAATGTTAATCCTTTATTTCCTTTTATTGAGGAAGTGATTAATCAAAATTTAAGTTCAAAAATAAGAAAAACCCCCAAGAAACTAATTCATGGAGATCTTAATAGTTCAAATGTCATTAAAACTTCAAATCAATTAGTAATTCTTGACCTAGAAACATTGGGCATGGATAATAGAATGAAAGAATTTATTTCTCCCTTATTGTTGGATGGGAATATGACCCATCCTAGATACTTGAAGGGAAGTTTACCAATAATAATTACCCAATATAACCGATATTCAAATGATCCATTAACTCAAAACGAGATTTCTCTTTTACCATATTTACTTCAATCATCTTTATTGAAATATTATGTTGTTAAAGAAATTAGGAGAGGGAATAAAACAAAAAATGGGCTTGAACAAATAATAGAAAATATTGAAAGAATTAAGGGGGATTCAAATGTTTACTAAAATTCCTTTTAAAATAAATTATCCCCTAAAAATATTCCACCCAACAAAGAAAATTAATTTTGAAGATAAAAATGAAAGAGATGAACTTTTCAAAAGAAACATCTACTATACTTTTTTTGATGAAAAAAAGAATAATCTTTTAGAAGAAAAATCAAATTTATTTTTTGAATTGGGTAAAGAAGTTTTGAGATATATGGAAACAAATCATCCCCTTTCATCAGTTTTAAATCTTTCATTATTTGGATCTTCTACTGTTTTAGAAAATCCTGGAGATTATGATTTTTTAGCAATTACGAATGAAAATAATTTTTTACTTGAAGAACCTCTTTTAAATCTTGGAGGAGAGAAAATCCAAACAGGAATATCCATCAAAGGAATTGATAATTATCTTTATGGTTTCAAAAAAGCTGACGAGACTACTTCAAGTAAAAGATTAGAACAAATAATTGATAGAACTGCGATTTCTCTCTTCAGAAGACATATCCCTCTTTTTGGAAAAGATTTTATAAATAATGAAAGAGAATTTTTGAACAATGCTTATGCACAAGTTTCTGATTTGATAAATAATGCATATAATTTATTTTATTTAAAACAAGAAGATTATTTTATTCCTGAAGAAAAAAGAGCAAAGAAAATGTTAACTAGATGTTATGAAGCAACTTCTTACCTTGGAGCAATTGATTTTGATAAAAAAATCCAAGAAATAAGAAAAGAAATTTATTTTGCCTTGAAAGACAAATATGAACTTGAAAAAAGTAAAAAAATATTTGAAAAATTTGGACAATTATATGAGGATAAAATAAAATCAAAAATTATTTAAACAACACCCTCTTTAAATCAATAACAAAACATTCCGAATATAAATCATGTGAGGAAATGTAGTACTTCTGATATCGACCCGGTCGGGGCGTTTTAGAGTATAAAGCCCTCAAACTATAATACTCTATTAATTACTGAAATTTGAGCGAGCAGAGTTCAAATCTCGGCGGGGGCATAATACCTTTTTGGCAAATTCTTGGGACAACTTTTTACAAGTTGCTTAAAAAAGCAATTTGTATAGAAAAAATATGAAGATTGATTCCTACAAACATAAAGAAAGATATTTGAATTGGAAAAAGAAAACTAAAAAGGAATTGGTCCAAAAACAGCAAATATTGTCTTGGCATTTGCATATGGAAGAAATGTTATTCCAGTAGATACTCATGTTCATAGAATTCCAAATAGATTGGGATGGGTTAAAACAAAAACTCCAGAAAAAACAGAAATTGAACTTGAAAGAATTCTACATAAAAAATACTGGAAAGAGTTCAATGCTATTTTTGTTCAATTTGGACAAACAATTTGCCAACCTATCTCTCCTTGGTGTTCTAAATGTCCAATAAGCCAATATTGTGAAAGAATTGGTGTTAATAGAAGTAGATAATTTTATAAAGCATTTTTCTCTTTTCTCAATCATGAAAAGAAGCTCAAGACGTTGGAAAAAGAAAAGACAAATGCGTTGGAAATGGCAACGTAAAAGACTTAAGAAAGAAAAGAGAAAAAGAAAACTAAGAAGAGCAAGAGCTAAATAAAAATATACTTTTTAAAAACAATTATTTTTAAAAATCATTAA
>Ga0190358_1000655_pt1 | contig 9738 bp, 4 predicted proteins | sample 48721812_MG_FD_161666 | JGI IMG/M metagenome (GOLD analysis project Ga0190358, IMG submission 161666) | Hydrothermal vent microbial mat bacterial communities from Southern Trench, Guaymas Basin, Mexico - 4872-18-1-2_MG | ecosystem: Environmental > Aquatic > Marine > Hydrothermal vents > Microbial... | reverse complement strand
ACCATCAACGAGTTGCTTGATAAAGATGCACTGAAAATTTCGGCATACGGCGGACGCTTAAGCTACCAGCACCGTTTCTTTCAGATAGGAGCTACCGCATATCAAACCGAGCTGAACATACCCCTCAGGTTAACTGATCAGATATACAAACAGTTTTATTTTGAAGGCAACAAACTGACCAACTACGGGTTTGATATGAACATCGATGTGAACAAACTGGCTTTTTTCGGCGAGCTTTCGGGTTCCTCCAATGGCGGGCTGGCCGGACTAGCTGGCATGAATGCATACTTGCACGACCGCTTCATCGTTACCTTACTTTACCATAATTTCAGCAGAGATTACCATAACCTGTATGCCAATCCATTTGCCGAAAGCAGCTCCCTGTTAAATGAACAGGGTATTTATGCCGGTTTTAAAATCCTGCCCCTACAGCGGGTTTCGCTGACAGGTTACATCGACTATTTCAAGTTCCCGTGGTTACGTTACCAGATCAACGGGCCGTCGGTCGGACGGGATTACCTGCTTCAACTGAATTACAACCCGGCAAGAAATATCGATATGTATTTCCGGTTCCGCCAGAAGAAAAAAAGTGAAAATTACTCCGGCGATTACGATTATCTGCCGTTGCTGGCAGAAATAAAGAGGACCGAATTCCGCTTTTTTATCAGTTACCGGCCATTTCCGTTCCTCATATTCAAAAATCGTATTGATTATGCTACCTACCAAAAGGAATTCGAGGAAAAGGAAAATGGTTTTATGATCTATCAGGATATATTATATCGCCCCGACCGTTTTCCGCTGGAAGTGACGTTCAGGTATGCCTTATTTGATACCGACAGCTACGACAGCAGAATCTACACCTACGAAAATGACCTTTTATATTCTTTTAGTGTTCCGGCTTATTTTGACAAGGGGCAACGGATTTATCTGATGCTCAAATGGCGGATCTATAACCGGATAAATATGTGGTTTCGCGTAGCACGCACCATGTACACCAACCGCTCAACCGTTGGTTCCGGTTCGGATCTAATTGAAGGAAACCATAAAACGGAAGTGAAAGTGCAGTTGCAGTTTAAGCTGTAGGGGATTGAGGCGTATAAGGTATATAGGTTTATATGGTTGAAAGGGAAATCGGTGAGTACGGTACAGGGGCTGTTTGCCAACTACAATTGCAATAATGGAACGAAGCATCCCTGAGGGATAACATGAATGTGAAGCTGAGGAATTCATTCCGTAGCAATAAGTTTATATAAAAAATTCAAGTGTTATTGTGCATTGCAAATGCAGGTGTAGAGCATCCTCGTCGCAGACGAGGACGAGAATAGGGAGACTGAAATGATATCAGATGTAAGATATCAGACGGCAGATGTGAGAGTTCAGAATTCGATATTCGTTGGTTCGATATTCGATATTCAAAAAGTTTTAGGAGTATAACGTCTATAAAGGAAGACTGTAGACTGCCGACTGAAGACTGTAGACTGTGGACTTCCGACTGACCAAAAACTCCAAACTCTGAACTCAGAACTCTAAACTCAGAACTCTAAACTCAGAACTCAGAACTCCCGCGCTGCCCCTTAATCCCCTGAAGGGGAGTCTGCGCTTAGTTTCTATGTAAGTAAGGGCTGGTTTCAATACTCTGTCTGTGGTGTGGTGGCTGTTTGCCAACTACAATTGCAATAATGGAACGAAGCATCCCGGAGGGATAACATGAATGTGAAGCTAAGGAATTCATTCCGTAGCAATAAGTTTATATAAAAAATTCAAGTGTTATTGTGCATTGCAAATGCAGGTGTAGAGCATCCTCGCAGACGAGGACGAGGAGTGTGGCTAATATTCCCTAAATTGTCCAGGACTCTTTCGTCGCTGCGCTCCTCAGAGCTAAACGTTTTTTTCTTCTTTTTCAAAAAAACCAATCATAACAAATCAGCGCAATCTGCGTCAAAAATGAATTGAGGTAAATAGGGTACATCGGGAAAGAAGCATTAGAAGGCCAAACTCTAAACTCTAAACTCAGAACTCCAGCTGCTCCACCATCACCCCTGCCCTTTCCAGCAGATCAAGTCCTTCGGTAATACGGTATTTATTGGAATACACAACACGCTGAATTCCCGACTGGATGATCAGCTTGGCGCATTCGATACAAGGGGAATCAGTAATATAGAGGGTGGCTCCTTCGCTGCTGTTGTTCGATTTGGCTACCTTGGTAATGGCATTGGCTTCGGCATGCAGCACATAAGGCTTGGTTGTTCCGTTCTCATCTTCGCAAACATTTTCAAAACCAGAAGGTGTCCCGTTATAACCATCAGAGATGATCATACGGTTCTTTACGATCAGCGCCCCTACTTTCCGGCGTTCGCAATATGAATTTTTCGCCCACACATGAGCCATTTCAATATAGCTCTTGTCAAATTTCCTTTCAATATCAGAAGATGTACTCATAAACCATAAGTTTTACCGCTGCGAAATTACCATTTTTAAGTGACTTTTTTCTCCCAAACCCGAAAGTCGTTACGCTATAATTTTAAGTTTTGTTAACTTAGCAGACGCAATACTAAGTGTCATTCAACTTATTTTTGCAGTCAAAAGAAGTATTCTTTCGTTTTAAATGAGTAACATATAGAAAATGAGCTATATAAATTTCGATAAAACACAGCTTATCAATTTAAAATTCTCTCTGGACCGGGAATTGCTCCGTACAAACAGGGCCGGCAGCTATGCTTCGTCCACCATTATTTTTACCAATACGCGTAAATATCATGGGCTGCTCGTTGTGCCACAACCACTGATCGATGACAAAAATCATGTACTTCTCTCCACTATTGACGAGTCCATTATAGAAAACGATTACGAATACCATCTGAGTATGCGGATGTTTCCCGGAGGTGTTTACGATCCCAAAGGTCATAAATATTTAAGGGCCTTCGAGTCAGACCCGAATCCGCGGCTGGTTTACCGCGTAGGCGGTGTGGTATTCACGAAAGAATATATCTATACAAGCCGTGAAGACCGCCTGCTGGTGAGATATACACTAGTGGAAGCTTCCCGTCCGGTAACCCTGCGGTTAAAACCGTTTCTGGCTTACCGGAACGTACATAACCTTTCCAAAGCAAATACATACGTTGAAACCAAATATAAAGATGTGGCCAACGGCGTGCGCTGGCAAATGTATCAGGGCTATTCGCATGTGTACATGCAGTTTTCAAAAAAGCCTGTTTACGTCCATGTACCTGACTGGCACTACAATATCGAATATATCAGAGAACATGAAAGAGGCTACGAACATACCGAAGATTTATTTGTTCCCGGTTATTTTGAGATGGGTATGAAAAAAGGGGAATCTATTGTTATTTCTGCCGGGTTGGAAGAAAAAAGTCCTGCCGGATTTAACAAAGCTTTCAAAGATGAGGTGAAGCGCAGAACTCCCAGAAATAACTACCTGAATTGCCTTACAAATGCCGCTGACGAGTTCATCGTGAGGGTTAACAGAAGGACGGAGATCATTGCCGGGTTCCCCTGGTTCGGCCGCTGGGGCCGCGATTCGTTTGTTGCCCTTCCCGGCTTAACGCTGACAGTGGGCGAAACAAAAGAGTTTAAAGAAGTTGTAAAGTCCATGCTGGGCGAAATGAAAAACGGTCTTTTCCCTAACCTGGGACAAGGTGATAATGCCGCCTATAATTCGGCAGATGCTTCCCTTTGGTTTTTCTGGGCACTACAGCAATATGAGCTGATGACAGGCAAGAGGAACGAAATATGGAAGAATTACGGCAAATACATGACGGGCATTATTGACAACTTTGCCAGAGGTACTTTGAATAACATTAAAATGCACGATAACGGCTTGCTCTGGTCGGGCGAACCGGGCAAAGCGGTAACATGGATGGATGCCGTTGTGAATGGCAAACCTGTTACACCAAGGTCGGGGTATGCTGTTGAGATCAACGCATTATGGTACAATGCCGTTTGTTATACACTGGAACTGGCCAAAGGAAATAACAACAAATCATTTGTTGCAAAATGGACTGACTGGCCGGAGAAATTCCGCCAGTCATTTACAGAAAGTTTCTGGGATCAGCAAAAAGGTTACCTGGCCGACTATGTAACCGGAGAAACCAAAGACTGGGCTGTACGACCAAACATGCTGTTTGCCGTATCATTGCCCTATTCTCCTGTCGATCAGCATATCAAAAGCTCTGTACTGAACTTTGTGCAGCAGGAATTATTGACACCGCGCGGTTTACGGACACTTTCACCAAAAAATTCCGCTTACAAAGGAACTTATTTCGGCAACCAGGAAGAGCGCGATCTGGCCTATCACCAGGGAACCGTATGGCCGTGGCTTTTAGGCGCCTTTGCCGATGCCCATTTTAAACTGTACGGGAAAAAAGCAAAAAAACTGGTTAAAGCCATTTTTGACACCTTCGAGGAAGTAATGACGGAAGCCGGTATCGGCACTATTTCTGAAGTGTACGACGGCGATCCGCCCTATAAAGCAGGTGGTGCCATCTCACAGGCATGGAATATTGCCGAGTTGTTGCGTATCAAATGGATGCTCGACAACACGGATATTTACATGAAATATGTTAAACAAAAATCAGCGAAAGGACAGCTATGAGAATACTGATGTTCGGCTGGGAATTCCCGCCACATATTTCAGGAGGTTTGGGAACTGCATGCTTTGGTCTGACCAAAGGACTGGCAAAACATGGCGTTAACGTGATCTTCGTGGTTCCCAGAGCATACGGCGACGAAGACGAGCAGTCCGTTCGGCTGGTCAATGCCAGTGATGTTACCTTCGACCTGGAAGACAAGGAATACAAAGAGTTCTGGAGCAGGGTAAAATATATGGAGATCGGAACCAACATCATCCCTTACGTGGCTCCTGAAGATTTTGAGAAGGTGGTGGAAAAAAACAAAAAAACCAGTCAGGAATTTACCAGTAACGTCTTTTCCAGGAGGTATCAGTTTTCAGGAAAATACGGTACCAACCTGATGGAAGAAGTATCCCGATACGCCCTGATCGCTTCGGCAGTGGCACAGAAAGAAGAGTATGATGTCATCCATGCCCACGACTGGCTTACCTATCCTGCCGGTATCGCTGCCAAGAAAGCATCCGGAAAGCCTTTGGTAGTACATATTCATGCTACTGAGTTCGACAGAACAGGCGAAAATTATAACGAGATTGTGTATGGCATTGAAAAAGAAGGGATGGAAGCGGCAGATATGGTCATTGCCGTCAGCAACCTGACACGAAATACGGTTATCAAGCGTTACGGCATCAACCCCGACAAGGTGGTTACAGTTTATAATGCCGTAGAGCCTGTAAAATCGAACGAGACGCAGACCATAAAAAAGAACGTGAAAGAGAAAGTAGTTACTTTTCTTGGCAGGATCACTTACCAGAAAGGACCTGAATACTTTATTGAAGCTGCCTATAAGATCCTGCAAAAAGACCGCAACATCCGCTTTGTAATGGCGGGATCAGGCGACCTGCTGCACAAAATGATCGAACGTGTAGCTGCCCTGAAGATAGCGGACAGGTTCCATTTCACCGGATTCTTAAAAGGTGATGATGTAAATCATATGTTTGCCCTCAGCGATGTATTTGTGATGCCGTCGGTTTCCGAACCTTTCGGTATTGTACCACTCGAAGCCATGCGCATCCACGTGCCCGTGGTTATCTCCAAACAGTCGGGCGTTTCCGAAATACTCAGGCACGCGCTGAAGATCGACTTTTGGGATGTAGATGCTATGGCCGACTCGATTTACGGATTGTGCAACTACGATGCACTGTCGGAAACATTTAAAAAATACGGGAAAGAGGAAGTGGAAAACCTGAAATGGGAGAACGCTGCCTTCAACGTGAAAATGGTATATGAAACGGTTTTCCCGTAAAACAAAATTGAACGAAAAGAATAAAATTTAAATAGATGAAATCCATTTGCTTATACTTTCAGGTACATCAGCCATACAGGTTGCAGACGTACCGTTTCTTCGACATCGGTATAAACCACGATTATTACGACGAGTTCGCAAACAGCTCGATCATGCAACGGGTCGCACAAAAATGTTACCTGCCCATGAACCGTTTGCTTCTGGACCTGATCAAAGAATACGGCTCCGCCTTTAAAGTGAGTTTTTCCATTTCGGGCATGGCGCTTGAACAGTTCGAATCGTGTGCCCCCGATGCACTGAAAAGTTTTCAGGAACTGGCAAAAACGGGCAACGTGGAATTTCTGGCCGAGACCTACGCCCATTCGCTCAGCGCATTGAGTGATAAAGAGGAGTTTATGCGCCAGGTAAAGATGCATGCACAAAAAGTAGAAGAGTTATTCGGGCAAAAGCCTACCACTTTCCGGAATACCGAATTGATCTATTCGGACGACATAGGTGCTACCGTGGCCGGTATGGGCTTCGATGTGATGCTTACCGAAGGAGCCAAACATGTGTTGGGATGGCGCAGCCCCAATATGATGTACACCAATGCCATTAACCCGAACCTGAAACTGCTGCTGAAAAACTTCCGGCTGAGCGACGACATTGCTTTCCGCTTCTCAAACCAGGGCTGGAATGAGTGGCCTCTGACAACGGATAAGTTCACCCAATGGCTGAATGAACTGGACAAAAAAGATGAAGTGGTAAATCTGTTCATGGATTACGAAACCTTTGGCGAACATCAGTGGGAGGAAACGGGAATTTTTGATTTTATGGCTGCTTTACCGGGCGCTATTTATAAAAATACAGATTTGAAATTTGCTACTCCCAAAGAATTAGGGAAGCAATTACAACCGGTAGCACCTGTGCACGTCCCCTACCCCATTTCGTGGGCCGACGAAGAAAGAGACATCACAGCATGGCTGGGTAACGACTTACAGAACGAAGCTTTTAACAAACTGAATGCATTGAGCAGCAAAGTAAAACATATCAACAATCCGTCTATTCAGCGCGACTGGCTTTATTTGCAAACGTCTGACCATTTCTATTACATGTCAACCAAATGGTTCTCCGACGGAGATGTACATAAGTACTTCAATCCTTACGGTAATCCGTACGATGCCTTCATCAATTATATGAATGTGCTATCAGACTTTATTATCCGTGTAGAGAATGAAGGCGTGGATGTGGACGAAGAACTGAAAGACATTAAAGAGGCTGTAAGCAGCATGTCGGAAAAAGCAGAAAAAGCTGTTAAAAAAGCTGCAAAGAAGGTAAAAGAAACACTGGAAAAAGGAAAAGAACTGAATTTTGATGATATCAAGGATATGTCGGACTCTGCCATTAAAAAGTTGTTGAAGGAAATAGATATCGAAACACTTACCGGCGCTTTAAAAGACACCAAAGAAGACCTGGCGGAACGGATCATCCCTAACCTGAGCACCAAAGCCAGGAAAGAATATGACAAACTTGAAAAAGAGCTGAAAAAAGTGAAGAAATCCGATATCAGGAAATACAGAAAAATGGTGGAAGACAAGCTGAATGAGCTATTTGGGAAATAATCCTTTCAGATATTGATTCCCCCAAAACAAAAAACCCCGGCAGGCGCACTTTCGCATGCCCGCAGGGTAAAATAATCATTATGGACTTTTCAATGATTATCAGTTCTTAAGTACTTTAAAACTCTTTTGAAACTTGCTATTGCTCATGTTCAGCATGTAGAGGCCTTTACTGAGGTGTGTCAGGTTGACCTGCGCCTGGTGCAGCCTTCCATCGATCTGCCCCGAGTAAACTTCCGATCCCATCATATTGTAAACGGAAAAACTGACTGTTCCGGTAATAGCTTCCGGCATCCGGATGGTGATCTGGTCGGTAAATGGCGAAGGATACACTTTGATCAGGCCAGCCAGTTGCTGAAACTCGTCAACGCTATTGGGTTCGCCACCGAATACAGGGCCGGTATAATATCCGCTAGCATCAGTTTCGCTGTTGTCGGCATACCACGATAACTTCAACAGCCCGAAACTTTCATAATAAGCCGATGGCAGCCTCACACTAATCTCAAAAGCTCCGTTAACAACCTCAGATGAACTTTCCACCAGCACACTGTCCTGCACGGTAAAATCGATTACGCCCGTACCCTGGTTTCCTAAAGTACTGCGAACATACGGGGGTGCATACACTTTCAGGTAAACCGTTCCGTTAAATCCGGTTTGTACGGCACCGTCTGTTTTACTTTTTATCAGGCCTTCCAGCGTTATCCTGTCGCCCGGCGCTATGGTGTCGGTAAAATCACCAATCTCCACGCCATTCAAGGTAGTGGTGTAAACATTGTATCTCGGAAAAGCTATCCGCATCGCCGGATCACCCAGCAGTGTCCATCTTTCGGATCTGTGCTGTTCCGATCTCATCATCAAATCGCCCAGGCGCACGGTGTTGCCATCCTGCTCTCCTTCCAGCAAGGCTGCCAGTGTTGCCATATTCAAAGCCAGATTTGCACTGGCAAAACCGGGGCGGGTGTTTCCGATAAACCCGATCGAACCACCATCATCCTTCAGTAAGATCTGTTCGGCCAGCGACACAACATCCGGGTCGTCAAAATGCACCACACCACCGGAAGCGGTTACCCAAAGGGGCAGGTAATTGCCATTTGACCAATCATCCACTGATTCACTGTTTACAACATTCTCCTCCGCCAGTTGTGTGCTCCATCCGTGTCCTGTATAATTGACATAAAACACACCGGTGTTCATCTTCTCGTCAATCAATTCTTTGGCTTCCGGGTACCCGTGGCCATTCTCGTTCGTAACCCGTGGATAAAAGTCGAGGTAGCATTTCGTGTTATTCTCTACCGGAGCCAGCACATCCAGGGTGTCACCCAGCATGTCTGTCTGCTTCATGTGCAGGTTGGCATCCCCGTCATCGCCGATGAACATAAACTCGTTTTTCCATGCACCCAAAGCTCCCGGCGCCTGGTAAGCCCATAATTTGTTCATTACCGCATTTGCCTCATCAACGTTTTTAGCAGGTATTCTGCCTACCCCTACCGGAAGCGGACTGCTGCCATAAGCATCATCCATTGCCTGTAAACCAAAATACCGGTCGGAGGCAAATGAATTCATAACAGTAGCAGAAATTTCCGATTCGAACGTCGGCACCAAATCCGTATTACCAGCCACCCTGTCTTTATAATCGTAAGAAGCATCGCCTAAAAGCAAAAGGTAAGAAGGACTCTCTCCTCCTGATAAATCATACAAATAACGTACAAGGTTCCTGATGGCTGTAATATCTTTAGCTCCGGAAGAGAACTCGTTATACACCTCTTCGGGAGTCACCACTGCGCAACTCATCCCTTCGGTTTCCTGATGTATGGCTGCTATTTGTATCGCCTGTAACATAAAGTCAGGGTATGTAACGATAAGTAAGTCCGGAATTGTCATTGCATGTAAATTCTGATCAGGCACCATCCCCGTAAAGCCGGGCACAAGGAATGACTGCCCATTAAATGCATGAAACTCAAGTAGACTGTCAGTTGGTAAACGGAAACTGACGGATGATTCTCCGACATTCAGTTCAACTTCTTTTACATTGACCGGATCGGTCACATTCCAGACATGTAAACCGGCAGGATTCTCATCATCCAGAGAAAACTCAGTAATTTCTCCCGGCCCGGTGCTTTCAACCGAGCGAAAAGACATCTGAGAGGCGCCGCTTAACTGTTTTGCCCCCATAAATCCCAGCTCAAAATAATCAATCCATGCCGATGCACTGTCGTTTGGCCGGTTGAAAATAAAAGTAATCCGCGTA
>Ga0190358_1000650_pt1 | contig 9837 bp, 8 predicted proteins | sample 48721812_MG_FD_161666 | JGI IMG/M metagenome (GOLD analysis project Ga0190358, IMG submission 161666) | Hydrothermal vent microbial mat bacterial communities from Southern Trench, Guaymas Basin, Mexico - 4872-18-1-2_MG | ecosystem: Environmental > Aquatic > Marine > Hydrothermal vents > Microbial... | reverse complement strand
CGCTGCCTGTTGCTCGGCTGCCGTCCCAGGCGGCGGCTGCCCGGCAGAAGGCCCGGCAACGACTTCCGGTGGCGGCGTTGGCTCCGCTGCTGCCGGCTGCTCTCCCGTTGCCGGCGCCGCTTCGGGTATGGTCTCGGCCGGCGGAGCCGCACCTGCCGGGGGCTGCTCCGGGGACGGCTCCTGTTCGACCACCACCGGCGCCTGCGGCTGTGGTTCGGGTATCAGCGCGCTTTCGTCGTGAGCCGGTTCCTCGGCCGGGCTTTCTCCGGCAGTTTCAGCAGCCTGGCCGCCGGGCGCCGCTTCCGCGGCTGGCGTCGATACGTCGGAGCCGCTTCCGGAGTCTCCCCATAGCAGCGCCCCCGCCCCCCAGCCGGCCGGAGGCGACTGCCGGGCCGGACTGCCCGTCTCCGGCTCCGCCGCTGCCGGAGCATCCTGCTGCGGTGGCAACGGCTGCCCGGCTGCAGCCGACTCGTCACCCGGTTGCTCGCCCGCCGGTTGGCCGGCGACCGGCGGCGTCGCCGCCGGCGCTTCCGCTGCTACTGCCGGTTGTTCCGTTCCGGCCGGCTCGCCCGTGTCCGCGACCGCCGGCTGTCCGGGCTGGAGATCAAGCGGTGTGGTGGTGCCCGGTTGCACGAAGACCAGACCCACCTGGCACGTCGGGCAGGCTACTGGACCTTGCTGCAGAAGTTCCTGGCTGACCTCGTAACGCATGTTACACTTGGGACACACCGCTTCCATCTTGCATCTCCAGTCCAGCAGGGAGATTTCAGTATTCCTCCGCCAGGCAGCACCTGCCAGCGGATGTCGATCCGAGATTCGATCATAGTGCGCAACGGGCTGGTTTGGCAAGAAAAAGCCTGTCCCGGCCTTGACCGGCCGGTGGGCATGCTGCATAACAGAAGACATGCAGACGCTGGTCATCGGTACCGCGGGTCACATCGACCATGGCAAGACCTCGCTGGTCAAGGCCCTGACGGGGGTAGACACCGATCGCCTGGCCCAGGAAAAGCAACGGGGAATCACCATCGAGCTGGGTTTTGCGCGCCTGGACCTCGGTGACGGCAACTTCGCCAGTATCGTCGACGTGCCCGGCCACGAGCGTTTCGTCAAAACCATGGTGGCCGGCACCAGCGGCATCGACCTGGTGATGATGGTAGTGGCCGCCGACGAGGGAGTGATGCCCCAGACCCGCGAGCACCTGGATGTCTGCCGCCTGCTGGGAGTGGAGCAGGGTCTGGTGGTGGTCACCAAGATCGACCTGGTTGACGACGCAGACTGGCTGGAGATGTTGCAGGAGGAACTGCAAAGGGAGTTCGCCGGTTCTTTCCTGGAAGGGACGCCGCTGCTGGCCGTGTCCGCGCGCACGGGCCAGGGTATCGAGGAACTTCGCCGGCAGCTGGCATTGCTGGCCGGCAACATCCAGTCCCGCCGGCTCGACGCCCCGGCCTATCTGGCCATCGACCGGGCCTTTTCCGTCAAGGGATTCGGCACGGTGGTGACCGGCACCCTGGTATCCGGCGAACTGGCCGTGGGCGACCTGGTGGACATACTGCCCGACGACGAGGGTCGACTGCGCCGCCTCAAGATCCGCACCCTGCAGGTTCACGGCCAGACGATGGAGCGTGCCGGGGCCGGCCAACGGGTAGCGCTGAACCTGGCCACCGTGGAACGGGAAGCGCTGTCGCGGGGACAGGTTGCGGTCCTGGCCGGTTCCCTGGAGGCGGGGCGTGATTTCGAAGTCACCGTGGAGCTGGTGAACGGTGCCCGTCCCCTGGGAACCGACAGCGGCCTGCTGATGCACGTTGGCACCGCCCGCAGCGGGGCCCGCATCAGGCTGCTGGAGGGCAAGTCGCTGGTCGCCGGTCAGCGGGCCTTTGCCCGGGTCAGGTGTCAGGAGCCCCTGGTGGCCCTGCCGGGACAACATTTCATACTGCGCGGATTCACGCGTATCCCCGGCCGTGGCACCACCCTGGGGGGCGGCCGCATCATCACCATACTGCCTCCGCGCCGGCGGTCGGTTTCTCGCCAGGAACTGCTCCGGGAACTGGCGGTGCTCGCCGGCGGCTCGCTGCCCGAGCGCATGCAGATCCTGCTGCGACACGCCGGCCGACGGGGACTGAGCCTGGACGAGCTGGCCATGCGTCTTGGCAGCGGCCGGGAAACGCTCCGCCGGGCCCTGGCCGAGGCCGCGCCGGCCGCGCAGGCGAAGCTGTCCGGAGCTGCGAGCTTGCCGAGCAGCGGAGGGCAGCGAGGCGTTAAGCAGGCCGGCGCCACGGAAGCAGATGCCGCGCCGGCCGCGCAGGCGAAGCTGTCCGGAGCTGCGAGCTTGCCGAGCAGCGGAGGGCAGCGAGGCGTTAAGCAGGCCGGCGCCACGGAAGCAGATGCCGCGCCGGCCGGCCAGGTGGTCATCCTGGATGACGATTTCGGCCGGGTGCTGGCGGCCGAAGTGCTCACCTCTTTGCTGGAAAAGGCCGAGCGGCTACTGGGCGAGTTCCATGCCGCCGAGCCCTTGCTACCGGGCATGCCGGCCGAGCAGCTGCGCAGCTCCCTGGGCCGGGACATCGATGCCAAGCTGCTGCGGCGGCTGCTCGACCAGGGTCGCCAGACCGGTCGGCTGGAACAACAAGGGGAACTGGTGCACCTGGCCGGACACCGGGTGGAGCTCGATGGGAAACACGGCCGGCTGGTCGAGGACCTGTGGAAACGATACCAGCAGGCCGGCCTGCTGCCTCCCCGGCTCAAGGAAGTGGCGGAGACCCTTTCCCAACCACCAGAACAGGTGGAGAAGCTGCTGCGCCACCTGGTTCGCAACGAGCGACTGGTGCACATCAGCGCCGACCTGTTCGTCTCTGCCCCCGCCCTGGACGAGCTGCGGCAGCGGTTGACACGACACCTGCAGGAGCACGGTCAGATCACCACTCAGCAATTCAAGGGCATGGTCGGGGGTTCGCGCAAGCACGTGATACCACTGGCCGAGTTCTTCGACAGGGAGAAACTCACCATTCGCAAGGGCGAGGTGCGTGTACTCAGGAGCAAGTAATCACCAGGATCCAGGAGGCAAATGATGCCGAACATATACGAGAAACGGCGCACCAACAGGGTGCCCATCGCTTTCAAGGTGAAGGTGGAATCGTCCCGCGGCACCATGCACGGCCTGGGGCGAGATCTGTCGGAGGGAGGAGTGGGTGTTCATCTGCAGAAGCTGCCCCCGGTGGGCAGCCCGGTGGAGCTGTCTTTCCGCCTGCCGGGCAGCAACCAGGACATCACCGTCACCGGCGAGGTCATGTACCAGGAACGAGGCCAGCCCGGCACCGGTGATGACTGGGTGGGAGTACGCTTCCTGCGCATGGACGCTACCAGCCAGCAGTTGATCAGGAAATTCGTCAAGGCCCGCTTCGATCCCACCAATCCCGGTCTTGCCCAGCCACCGCCCTTGCCTCGCCGGGGCCGCTGAGGAGCTATCCTCCCAGCAATCCGGATACCGTGCCCAGGCACAGGTCCACCAGCCGGCCCGGCAGCAAGCCCACCAGGATCATGGCCAGGGAGACCGACCAGGCCACGACCAGCAAGCCGGCAGTGGCCGGTTTCCGGGGAAGCGCCGCACCGCCGGGCCGGAACATGGCCGTCACCAGCCCCAGGCTCATGACCAGCTGCAATCCCAGGCTCAGGGCCACCACCACGGCGGTGGTGACCAGGTCCGCATCCACCAGGGCCTGCAGGAGCAGCCAGCGGGCCCAGAAACCCGCCGTCGGCGGCATGCCGGCAACGCACACCAGGGCCAGGCCTACCACCAGGGCCAGCAACGGTCGCTGCCCGGCCAGCCCGTGCAGGTGGGAGATATCACAAACATCGGATCCGGATTCCACCAGTTGCAGTGCCAGAAACAGCCCCATCCAGGTAACCACGTGGATCACCAGGAAGAAGACCACCGCGCCGGTGGCCCTCTCCGCCAGCTGCGGTGCGCTGGCAACCAGGAAACCGGCAGCAGCCAGCACCACCATTACCAGTCCCACCTGGCCGGCGACCAGGTTGGCGAACATGCGCCTGAGCTTCTGCTGTCCCAGGGCTACCGCACCGGCCAGCAGCAATCCCACCAGGCCGCCCACCTGCAGAACCTCTCCCCACCCCGGCGCTCCGCTCGCCGGGGTCGCCACGGTGCCGAACCCGACCAGCAACACCCGTGCCAACGCTCCCACCCCGGCGGGCATCACCCCGGCAATCAGGAAGATGGCGCCACCGCGAGGCAGCGCCTCGACGAAGTCCACGGCCCACATGTGTACCGGAACCGCTGCCAGCAGCGTGGCCATGCCGCACAGCCACAGGGCCAGTCCGCTGGCTCCCAGGGGATCGTAGCCACCGGTCTGCAAGAAGGCCTGGAGATCAACCAGCCTGATGCTGCCGGCCTTGGCCAGCCAGATGGCGGCGCCGGCCCCGGCCAGGGCCAGGGCCACCATTCCCAGAACCAGTGCCTTCAAGGCCCCCTCGCGACCTCGCTCACCGGAAGCAGCAGCCATGGCCCACAACGGCAACTGGCAGGCGAACAGTGCCACCGCAACCGAGAGCAGGTCACCGGCCTGGGCGACCAGGCAGGCGCCGGCCACCGCCAGCAGCAACAGTCCCTCCCTCCCCGGTGCCACGGCATCGTCTTCACCCAACAGCAGCGACCCCAGTCCGCCCAGTACCACCAGCAACTGCAACAGGCGGCAAAAGCCGGCAGCCGGCAGCCCGGCCGTTCCTTCCAACCAACCGCTCACCAACCAGGCGGCCGTCAACACCATGATACCGGCGGCCAGGGGCCGACGCCAGCGTCGCCGGCCGGGAACCAGCACCAGCAGCATGCCCGCCAGCAACAGCGAGAACACGGGCACCAGGGTACAGGTCATCGCGGTGCCCCCGCTTGACCTACCAGGGTTGCCACCCGGGCGGAAACAGCCGCCGGCGCCGCAGCCAGGCCGGGCATGACCCCGGAAGCCAGGAGCAACACCGCCAGGACAAACAGCACCACCACCTGGCGCCGCAGCGGCCAGCGCTGGTGGGACCATACCGCGGGGATGTGACTCCCTCCCAGTACGAAGCGATAGGCCCACAGAACCACCATGCCGGCCATCACCACCCCCGCCGCTGCCAGGCAGGCGGCCAGCAGCACCTTGCCTGACAGCTCCTGGAGTACACCCACGACGCCCACGAACCCCAGGGTCCCGGGTATTGCCGCTACCGAGGCCACGGCGGCAAAGGCCAGCCCGGAGAAGAACGGGTGCGAGCGCCACAGGCCACCCATGTCCAGTATTCGCTGCGATCCCCGGGCGGCGCAGATCACCCCGGAGAAGAGAAACAAACCGCTCGCCGTCAGTCCCATCGAGAGCAGCAAGGGCCACACCGCCGAGTGTGCCGTGGCCGTGGCCAGCCCGCACAAGATCAATCCCGACTGGCTGATGAAGGCATAGGCCAGCAGGCGCTTCAGGTCACGTTGCACCAAGGCCGCCATTCCCCCGGCCAGGGCGGTTATCACTCCTAACCAGGTAAGCCAGGGGGCCAGCTCGAAATAGTGCATCGGAGACAGGCCGTGCAACACGTGCCACAGGCCGTAACCACCCAGGGGGACCACGGCCCCCACCAGCAACATGGCGGCCGAGGTGGGCACCCCGGCTACGGCGACGGGGAGCCAGGTATGCAGGGGAACCACCGCCAGGCGCATGAGAAAGGCCGGGACGAACAACCAGGCCCAACCGGCCAGGCCGGTACCGGCCAGGCGCTGGCCCAGGACCTGCAAGTCGAAGGTAAAGGGCCGGCCGGCCTGCACCACCACCACCATGATACCCACCCACAGCAACACGCTGCTGGACACCGAGGTCACCAGCAGGCGAGTGGCCGCGCTGACGTTGCGTCGCTCCGGGCCCGGGCCCATGAGGAAGAAGAAGGGAACCAGCGTCACTTCCCAGAAGATGACGAACAGCAACAGGTCCCAGGCCGTCACCACGCCCAACATGCCCCCTTCGGCCAGCAACAACAGCAGCACCGAGCGACGCGCGTCCTCGTCCTGCCGGCGAGTGGCGGCCATGGCCGCCGTCACCACCACCGCCACCAGGCCAGCCAGCAACAGGCCGGGAGCATCCAGGGCCAGGAAGCAAGAAACCCCCAGCGATTCCACCCAGGTGGCGTGTATCCCGATCAGCAAGCCCCGGGGAGGCAGCACCAACCGCAGGTAGACCCATATCCCCAGCGTGGTCAGGGAGCTGAGCAATCCTATCAGGCGAGCGGCCCGCCGGCTTTGCGCGGGGCACAGGGAGGTGAACAGGGCACCCAGAACCGGCACGGCCACCAGCATGATTACCGTCAAGTCGTGTTCCGCCATGGACCTAGCCCCGCAACACCATGACCAGCACCAGCACCAGCACCAGCAGTACGAAGGCATATCGCTGGACCCGTCCGTTCTGTATCAACCTGGTCACCGCCCCCACACCCTCGATGGTTCCCACCGCCGTGCCCACCAATACCGTGTCCAGCAGGAAATCTCCCACCAGTCGCCATACCAGCACCCCCACCATTCTCAGCAAGACCACCGGCAGGCGCACTACCAGTTCCCCCAGCACCAGGCCACTGCTGGCAGCCCGCCCCACCAGCCTTCCGGCCATCGCCGGCTTCCAGCTCGGACCACTGGAGAACCATCCGCTCAACCAGCCCAGTACCAGGCCGGCGCCCAGCGCTACGCCCCAGGCCAATCCCTTGCCGCCACCAAAGATCTGGCCACTGAAAGAATGGCTGACCAGCAAGGCCAGGCCCAGCAGCGGCCCGGCCCCGGCCGCCAGCCAGCCGGCCCCCAGCAAGCCCCCGTGGCGGGCAGGCGCGCGATTCCTCTGGGCCAGGTCGGCAGCCAGGGTGCCGGCCAGGCCGGCCAGCACGCGCCCGGCGGCCACCAGAAACAATCCGGCCGCGGCCACACCCACCCAGGTCATGATTCCGGCGGGAAATGCCAACAGTGCTCGCCCCAGGGCCAGTGCAGAGATGGCTGGAAAGATCGCCAGGCTGCCAGCCAGTGCAGCTACCAGCCAGACCAGGGCACGGCCCGGCGGAGTTCCCCGGGGAACATCCCGGCTCTCCAGCCAGTCCACCACCCCTCCCAAACTCAGTACCGCGCCGGCCAGGGCCGGGGCCAGCCCCGTCAGCAACAGGCGTACCGCTGCCGCGTCACCCGCCGCCTGCACCATGGTCAACAGGCCTCCGGCAGCCACGAACAACCAGGCCAGGGCCGTGGCCGGGCGGCCCGGCAACCAGGCGGCCAGCACTCCGGCCAGCACGGCCGCGCCACCCAGGGCATAGAGGAGGTGAACGATCCAGCTCACCGGCACCAGCAACGACCAGGATTTCTGCAGCAGGTAGATCCCAGCCAGCAAGGAGGCCACCGAGTGTACCAGTGCCAGGGCCGAACTGGGCGAACGGGAATGCTCGGGGACCCAGCCGTGAAAGGGTGGCAACCCCAGCCTGATGGCACAGGCACACACCAGCAGGATGGCGGCCAGGAGGGGTGCGGCCTCGTGCACCAGCCACACCACTACCAGGCAAACCGTGCCGATGTGCTGGAACACCAGCCAGCGCAGACCGGTACGGGCCCGTCCCTCCTCCGGTTCCCAGAAGCCGGCCGCGAAGGTACCCGCCAGGGCCACCGCTTCCCAACCGAACAACACCGCCAACATGGAACGGGCGGTGAACAACAGGTTGGCCGAGGCTCCCACCAGCAGCACCAGGGCATAGTAACGATGCCGACCTATCCAGAAACGGGTGATGTCCAGCGCCTGCACCAGGGCCAGCAGGGACAGGGCGCTGGCCAGGGCCACGGCCCAGTTGCTCATCCCGTCCAGGGCGAACACCAGGGCGAACAAGCCCTGGCCCCCGGGGACGTCCAGGGTCAGCGGCGGCGTGGCCTGGCCGCCTCCCCAGAGAAACCACACGCCGGCCGACAGCGCCTGCAACAGCGGCCAGGACACGCCGCTCAAGCACAAGGCCAGTAACACCGGCCGGGACAGGTGCTTGCCGATAGCCGAGCACAACACCGCCAGCAGAGCCGGCACCACCCACATCAGCAAGTGCCACTGAGCCATGTTTTGGGCAAATACCATCAGTTACTCAACCTGTCGTGCTCATCCAGCACCACCGTCCGCCGGAAACGATGAAAGGAATAGAGAACGGCGGCCCCCACCAGGGCCACGGCCACGATGACGGCCAGTACCACCACGCCTTCGGCCTGGGAGGTACTGCCGGTTCTGGCGATGCCGGCACAGAACAGGAGCATCACCCCGTCGAGCATGACCAGACCAGAAGCCAGCACCACCAGGCCGGCGCGACGCAACACCAGTCCCAGCAGGCCGATGAGCAGCTGGGCCAGGCCCAGCAACAGCACATGGGAAGCGGGAATCACGCCTGCTCGCCCTCCTCGCTGCTACGGGCCCGGCGCAATATCCACCAGGTAACCGGACCGGCGATCAGCAACAGCACCAGCGACAGTAATGCCCCGGTGACCATGGTGACATCCGACCCGGCCCGGGGCTGCGGCTCGGCAGCTTGCAGCACCACGTCGACCAGTACCAGGCCCAACGCCAGCACCACGAAAAAAGACAACAACTTGGTGACATTGTAACGTCGGCGTCCGGGAACACCCAGGCGGGCACGGCGGCGGCGCACCAGCACGCTCCACACCAGCAATACCGCTCCGGAGGCCACCACGATGGTTTCCACCGCCAGCAACGGGGCCTGCAGCAGGAACAGTTCTACGGCGTCCAGGCCCATGAGTATCACCAGCGCCACCACGGCGTGCTGGGGGCGGGGCAGAGAAACCACCGCCAGGGCGGCCAGCAGCGATAACACGCCTATGGTCCAGAACAGAATGGGTTGCACCAGGCACCTCCCGAACAATGGGCGGATCGTCGGTGTCCGGGCGGTAGTTGTCAAGCAAAAGCCCAGCTTGACAATACCGCGTATGTCTAAATATATTGTCCTCGCCGAGGGCTTGACGTAGAGGATGAAGGATTGAACGAGGAAGAGGGTACAGGCGGAGCAGAGAGACGGAAGTTTCGTCGCACCGATGTCATGCTCAAGGTGCGTTACGCGGCTGCCCGTGATTTCCTGGTTGATTACACCGAGAATGTCTCCAGCGGTGGCCTGTTCATCGCCACCGAGGAACCCTTTTCCGAGGGTGACATCATCGACTTCGAGATCTCCTTTCCCGGTCTGCTCAGCCCCATACCGCTGAGTGGACGGGTAACCTGGCGCCGCCCCGCCGGTGGCGGCGAACCCGTCGGCATCGGGGTGGAGGTGGTCGGTGAACCCGGGGATCACCGGCCGCTTTCCGTGCTGGTGACTCGCCTGCAACAGCAGGACGAGCCGCAGGACACTCCTCCGCTGCAACGGCCGCTGCCGCCGGTGGCCGAGGGTGAAGCCTTCCGGGTGCTGCTGGTGGAAGACAACGTGGTGGTGCGAGACATGTTCCGCTACGGTATCCAGAAGTTACTGCGTAGCCGTGACAACAGCATGGACTTCGTGGTGTGCGAGGCAGAAAACGGTTCCGACGCCTGGAAATTGCTGGAGCAGGAATCCTTCAACCTGATCGTGCTCGATCTCTACATGCCGGTGATGGACGGCAAGCAGCTCATCAAGCGAGTGCGTGAAACTCCGGCCACCAAGGACATTCCCATCATAGTGGTCAGTTCCGGCGGCGACGAAGACCGGCGACGGGCCTTGCAGGCCGGCGCCGACATGTTCCTGGCCAAGCCCATCAAGCTGCGCCAGCTGGTGGAAACCATCGGCCGGCTGCTGGGCAATGACTTCTAGTCTGAAGTTCCCTAT
>Ga0190358_1000647_pt1 | contig 9870 bp, 8 predicted proteins | sample 48721812_MG_FD_161666 | JGI IMG/M metagenome (GOLD analysis project Ga0190358, IMG submission 161666) | Hydrothermal vent microbial mat bacterial communities from Southern Trench, Guaymas Basin, Mexico - 4872-18-1-2_MG | ecosystem: Environmental > Aquatic > Marine > Hydrothermal vents > Microbial... | reverse complement strand
TACAAGATCTATTCTATTTTCTTCTTGTCTTGGATCCAGATTAAGCACTCGTGCTGCTAGAGCTGTTGCATACTCAGGTGTAGCATCTCTAGTTAAGAGCAGAAGTTGAGGATTTAGAGTGGTTATATCAATTCCAACCATGGAAATACCAAGTTCACCTTTTTTGAGAAGAGAATCTGCGAGTACAAGACCAGGAAGTTGTTCACCGGCGAAAACCCTTATTTGCGAATTCATTCCCTGGGCCAGATGCAGATGAAGCAGGGTTGTAGCTGGGACCTTATGTAACTCAGGTATTGGATCATTACTTCTACAGGCAGGCAGTATAAGTAAGCCCGATAAAAATAAAAGTTTTAATGTGTTTTTTAAATTCATAATAGTAGATTCCCCCTAAGCGATTTGTATAAGAAATTTCATGTAGTGTATAATATATTAAGACTTTATTTGAAGACCATGTGAGGAACTTTAAATCAAATATTATTTGGGGTTGACGGTTTTCGTAAGTCTTATTATTATCGCTGTCCCTGTGCTGGTGTAGCTCAATTGGTAGAGCAGCTGATTTGTAATCAGCAGGTTGCGGGTTCAAGTCCCATCACCAGCTCCAGGTTTTTTGATTACGTAATAAGCGTAAGTGTTACAACATAGTTGATTAGTGGCGAGGTTCCCGAGTGGTCAAAGGGGGCAGACTGTAAATCTGTTGGCGGATGCCTTCGGTGGTTCAAATCCACCCCTCGCCACCATAGGTTCCTTTGCGGGAGTAGCTCAGTTGGTAGAGCATCAGCCTTCCAAGCTGAATGTCGCGAGTTCGAAGCTCGTCTCCCGCTCCAGGAATCGCAGGAGTGTATTCTCAGGTATTGGGCGCCCACGTAGCTCAGTCGGTAGAGCGCGTCCTTGGTAAGGACGAGGTCAGCAGTTCAATCCTGCTCGTGGGCTCCATGTTGTAATGTTTATGTGTTCGAAATGGTAAACCAAAGATGTGGGAGACCACAAAACCCTTGCTGGGAGTAGGAGTAGCTCATGGCCAAAGAAAAATTTGAAAGGACCAAACCGCACGTGAATGTGGGTACAATTGGTCACATTGATCACGGTAAGACAACTCTTACCGCGGCAATCACTAAGTGCCTCGCCACTCAGAGTGACGAAGTTAAATATGTTGCATTCGATCAGATTGATAATGCACCTGAAGAAAAAGCTCGTGGTATAACTATTGCTACATCTCACCAGGAATACCAGACAGAAGCAAGACACTATGCACATGTTGATTGCCCTGGTCACGCCGATTACATTAAAAACATGATTACTGGTGCCGCTCAGATGGATGGCGCTATTCTTGTTATTGGTGCAAACGATGGTGTTATGGCACAGACAAAAGAGCACGTTCTTCTTGCTCGTCAGGTGAACGTACCAAGAATGGTTGTTTTCCTTAACAAAGTTGACATGGTTGATGATGATGAACTTGTTGAACTTGTTGAAATGGAAGTTCAGGAACTTCTTGAAAAATACGAATTTGAATCAGACACACCAATTATCAGAGGTTCTGCTCTTAAAGCACTTAATAGCTCAGGTACACCTGATGATCCTGATGCTGCTGGTATCTATGAGTTAATGGAAGCTGTTGATACATGGATTCCAACTCCAGAACGTGATACAGACAAACCTTTCCTTATGCCTGTTGAAGATGTATTCTCAATCCCAGGTCGTGGTACTGTTGCTACAGGCCGTATCGAGCGTGGCGTTGTACATACACAGGATAAGATTGAACTTGTAGGAATTCGTGAAACTCGTCCTACAGTTTGTACCGGTGTTGAAATGTTCCGTAAAATCCTCGATGATGGACAAGCTGGAGACAATGTTGGTCTTCTTCTTAGAGGTGTTGCAAAAGATGAGATCGAACGTGGTCAGGTTATTGCCAAGCCGGGTTCAATTTTGCCTCATACAACTTTCGAAGGCGAAGTTTATATCCTTAGTCAGAAAGAGGGCGGTCGTCATAAGCCATTCTTCGATGGTTACAGACCTCAGTTCTATTTCCGTACTACCGATGTGACTGGAGCTATTGGTCTTCCTGAAGGCATGGAAATGATTATGCCTGGAGACAATGTAAAAATGAATGTTGAATTAATTACACCAATCGCCATGGAAGAGGGTCTCCGTTTCGCTATTCGCGAAGGTGGACGTACTGTTGGTGCTGGTGTTGTTACTAAAATTTTAAAGTAGGTAAGCGGTGAGAATAATAGCAACACTTGCATGTACAGAGTGCAAGCGAAGAAACTACACCACTACTAAGAATAAAAGAACTCATCCTGAACGGATGGAGCTCAAAAAGTACTGTCGCTTTTGCAGGAAACACACACTGCATAAAGAAGGAAAATAACAGTACAACAGGTTAAGATAGAGGTCGCAGGGCAGTAGCACAATTGGCAGTGCGCCGGACTCCAAATCCGGAGGTTGAGGGTTCAAGTCCTTCCTGCCCTGCCAGCCTCTTTTTTACCAAGCCTGACACTAGATTGAAAGGAAAACAAAATGGCGGCTAAGGCTGCAAAGAAGGCCGGAAAAAAGGCAAAAGATAATGGGAATGTACTTGTTAGATTATACAAGCTTGTTGTAACTTTCATTATTGAAGTTAAAGCTGAAATGATCAAAGTATCATGGCCTTCCCGCGATGAGGCAATTGCTTCAACCTGGGTCGTTATCGGTGCTGTAGTTGTAGTAGCTCTTTGGATATTTTTAGTGGATAAGGTCACGGGTGTTACAATGTCCGGACTTATCAGGTTATTGGGTTAGTTTAAATTTCTTTAGAGAGGGCAAACTGATGACAGCAGATAACTCAGTAGAAGATAAAGATTTGAAATTAGAGGAAAATGCTGTTGAATCTGAGCAGGAAACTTCTAATGCTAATTTTAAATGGTATGTAGTTCACTCTTTTTCAGGTTATGAACAGAGAGTTGCAAAGTTTTTAGAAGGACAGTTGCTCAGAAGATATCCAGGGCGCATCGGAAAAACTCTTATTCCTACTGAAGAAATTACATATCGCAAAAGTGGAAAAGAATACACGCGAGAAAAGAAACTCTACCCGGGTTATGTTTTTGTAGAACTAGAAATTTCTGATGAAGTTATCATGGATATCAGGGCAATGAGTAATGTAAGCGGGTTTCCTCCAATGAATCGCGGTAAGCCTGTTCCACTAGAGAAAATTGATGTTAAAAGAATAATGGGTCAGACAACCGGTGAGGTTGACAAAAAAGCCCCTAGAATACAATTTAAAGTTGGACAAACTGTTAGAGTTACAGATGGTCCATTCAGAAACTTTACAGGTGTTGTTGAAAGTATTAATTCCGAACGCGGTAAAGTTAGAGTTATTTTTACTATTTTCGGGCGCAAAGCGCCGGTTGAGATAGATTACAAACAAGTAAGAATGGCATAGTGGTGCACTCGGGGCCATTTTGCTTTATTAGATAACCCGGGAAAACTACTGCTACCCCAGTAAGGGGAGGGGTCAGCGGCAGAAAGGAGTAACCATGGCTAAGAAAATCTTGGGCGTGGTAAAGCTTCAGCTTCCAGCAGGCAAGGCAACACCGGCACCCCCGGTTGGTCCTGCACTTGGTCAGTATGGAATAAATCTGGCTGGGTTCTGTAAAGACTTCAATGCTCGCACACAGGGCAAAGAAGGACTTATTGTACCTGCGGTTGTTACTGTTTTTAAAGACAGAAGCTTTACCTTTATACTCAAGTCTCCCCCTGCTTCAGTTTTACTGAAACGTGCAGCTGGTCTCGCTAAGGGATCTGCTGAATCTAACCGCGAAAAGGTTGGAACCGTAACAGTTGAGCAATGCAGAGAAATCGCCAAAATGAAAGAAAAAGACCTGAATGCAGCTTCCGAGCAAACAGCTATCAGTATGATAGCCGGTACGGCACGCAGCATGGGTCTGGAGGTGGTGGATGGCTAAAAGCAGACGGTATTCGAAGGCTCGAGAAGCTGTTAGCAGAGACAAATTTTATACTCTTCAGGAATCTGTAGAGGCATTAAAATCACATGCTAATGCTAAATTTAATGAAACAATCGAAGTTGCATGTAACCTTGGTGTTAATCCAAAGTACAGTGATCAGGTTGTTAGAGGAACTTGTATGTTACCTCATGGAACTGGTAAAGTTGTTCGTGTCCTTGCTTTTGCAAGAGGCGATAAGGCTGAAGCTGCTAAAGCGGCTGGTGCTGACTATATCGGTGATGAAGACACAGCTAAGAAAATTACTGGTGGCTGGCTTGAGTTCGACGTTGTTATCGCTTCACCTGATATGATGGGTGTTGTTGGTAAACTCGGTCGTGTTTTAGGACCACGCGGGCTTATGCCTAACCCTAAAACAGGCACAGTAACCATGGATGTAGAAAAGGCTGTTCAAGATGCGAAAGCCGGTAAAATCAGCTTCAGAGTTGATAAAACTGGTAATCTTCATGTTCCCGTTGGAAAAGCAAGTTTTAACGAAGATGCTTTGAAAGAGAACATACTTGCATTTATGGAAAAGGTTATCCAGTTAAAACCTTCTTCTGTAAAAGGTCGCTATCTTAAGAATATTTCTGTTTCTTCAACAATGGGTCCAGGCATACATGTGGATATCAATGATATTCGCACGTTGCTTCGATAGGAAGGAGATATAGAAATGAGTATTACAAGAAATCAGAAGGAAGTTGTTATTTCTGATCTTAATGGCGGTATTGATGAGTCTGCAGGTTCAGTAGTTCTTGCTGACTTTACCGGGATTAATGTTGAGAATATGACAGAGCTTCGTAAAGAAATGAGAGAAGCAGGTGTTTCTTTTCATGTTGTAAAAAATACTCTTCTTAGAAGAGCACTTTTGGATATTGGAATTCCGGAAGACCAGGATGTTTTTGGTATTCTTAACGGACCAACAGCTATTGCATATGCTGAAGACGAAGTATTGCCTGCAAAGATGATAAAGGCGTTCAGTAAAGCACACAAGGGTTTACTTGTAACAAAAGGTGGTTTTGTATCAGGTAAGTCATACAGTGCAGATGAGGTTCTTACCCTGGCAGATATGCCTAGTAAAGAGCAACTTCTTTCAAGAGTTGTGGGTTCTATGAACTCTCCAATCCAGGGTTTTGTTATGGTTACCAGTGGCGTTATCAGAAAATTCCTTTATGCTGTTAATGCTATAAGCGAAAGCAAAGAATAATAATTGAACTAAACACGGGATCAGAGTGTATCCCGCGAAGTACGGAGGAAAATATAATGAGTGAAGACAGAAAAGCTGCGGTCATCGAAGCTATTTCAAACATGACTGTTCTTGAGCTTGCTGATCTTGTAAAAGAGATGGAAGATAAGTTTGGTGTTTCCGCTGCAGCACCTGCAGTTGCGGTTGCAGCAGCTGGTCCTGCTGGTGAAGCCGCCGAAGAACAAAGTGAATTTGACGTTGTTCTTGAGAGCTTTGGAGCAAAGAAAATTGCTGTTATCAAAGTTGTTCGCGAACTTACCGGGCTTGGACTTAAAGAAGCCAAGGATCTTGTTGACAGTGTACCGTCAAAGATCAAAGAAGCTGTCGAGAAGGCAGAGGGCGAAGAAGTTAAAAAGCAGCTTGAAGAGGCCGGCGGAACCGCTGTTCTCAAATAGAAATTTATGGCTACTTTTATTGATGGCGGGGGAAGAAAATTCTTCTTCCGCCTTCAGCCCCTATGAATTAGTAGTCGCTTTATTCAGTACAGGAACAGTGTAGAGGAGCGCCAGTGAAAAAAGCGAGACAAATAAGGAATTTTTCTTGTGTTAAAGCAGCAATAGAGATTCCTGACCTTTTGAGAATACAGAAGGAGTCGTTCGAAAATTTTTTACAGACAGATGTTAAGCCTGAAGAGAGACTCCCTCAGGGGCTTAATAAAATCTTTGAAGATACTTTCCCAATAGAAAGCCCTAATAAAGAGTTTTCATTGGAATATATTAGTTATGACATTGGTCGCCCAAAGCACTCAATTCGTGAGGCTGTTGAGCGCGGCGTTACTTATTCCGCACCACTGAATGCTACAATGCGACTTGTTACCAGAGATCCGGAAACTCTTGTTATGAAAATGGCAGTTGACCAAGGAACTTTCCTCGGTGAACTTCCTCAAATGACAAAGAGCGGTTCTTTTATTATTAACGGTGCTGAACGAGTTATCGTTAGTCAGCTGCATAGAAGTCCCGGTGTATTTTTTGAAGAAAAAACTCAGCAGCGTGGCAGAAAAATTTGTACAACAAGAATTATCCCACAAAAGGGTTCATGGTTAGATCTTACACTAGATTCTAATGATGTAATTTTTGCAAATATTGATAGAAAACCCAAAAGAATTCCTATTACAATGCTTTTGAGAGCATTAGGGCTTAATTCTGAATCAGAAATTTTAGCTTCGTTTTATCCTGTTAAAGAGCATGACCTTAGCTCAATTCTTAAAAGACAGTCTAAAATTTCAGCAGTTATTCACCAGGCTTTTGCAGAAGATATTATTGATCCTGAAACAGGAGAATTAATTTTCCGCTGTGATGAACCTGTTGAAAGTGTTGAAAAACTTAATAGACTCGCTGATATTGGTGTAGAAAAAATTAAGTTCCTTGAACCTCGCGGTGAAATAAATAACATTGACAGTATTCGTCGTACACTTGCAAAAGAAGAATCGGCACTGGGTGCTGGAGTGGAAAAAAGCGAAGCATCGGCAACAATGTGGATTTATGAGGCACTACGCGGTACGGAAGCACCATCTCTGGATCACGCAAGAAGTTATCTCAGATCAATGTTCTTTGATAGTAAGAGATACAGTCTTAGTGAAGTGGGTCGCTATAAATTAAACGAACGTTTAAACATAAATACCTCTATGGACAAGCTTACTCTTACAGTTCCGGATCTTGTAGCTATTGTTGACAACCTCATCAAGCTAAGAGAAGGAAAAATAAACTCTGATGATATCGATCATCTCGGTAACCGTCGAGTAAAAACTGTTGGAGAGCTTCTCGGTCAGGAATTTGCAAAAGGTCTTGCCAGAATGGCAAGAACTATTAAAGATAGAATGGGACAGCAGGATAGAGAGAAGTTAAGACCTCAAGATCTTGTTAATTCCAGAACACTTTCCAGTGTAATTAATTCATTCTTTGGTCAGAGTCAGCTTTCCCAGTTTATGGAGCAGACTAATCCACTTGCTGAATTAACCCACAAAAGAAGAACAAGTGCTTTGGGTGAAGGTGGACTAACACGCGAGAGAGCCGGTTTTGATGTTCGAGATGTACACCATACTCATTATGGTCGTGTATGTCCTGTTGAAACACCAGAAGGCCCGAATATTGGTCTAATAACCACTCTTTCAGTCTATGCTTCCATTAATAGATTTGGGTTCCTCGAAACTCCGTATAGAAGAGTTATTAACGGTAAAGTGACCAGTGAAACAAGTTACCTCTCCGCTGATAAAGAGGATAGAACATTTGTTGCAGAAGCTGATTCTCCAATTGATGAAAACAATATGCTAATTGGAAATCTTGTGAGATCAAGAAAAGCAGGTAATTTCCCAATGGTTCCACCGGAAGATATTCAATACATTGATGTTAGTCCGATGCAGCTTGTTGGTGTCTCTGCAGCTTTAATTCCTTTCCTCGAGCATGATGATGCAAACCGTGCATTGATGGGCTCAAATATGCAGCGTCAGGCTGTTCCTCTGCTCTTCACAGATGACCCTGTGGTTGGAACTGGAATGGAAGAGGTAGCTGCACGCGACAGTGGAGCATTACTTCGCGCTGATAGAGCCGGTATTGTTACACATGTAGATGCTGCTAAAATCATCATAAAAGCAGATGGTGATGAATTTGACTTCGATCGCGCTGACATTTACAATCTCAGAAAGTTCGAAAGATCAAACCAGGACACATGCATAAACCAGAAACCACTTGTCGCTGTTGGTAATCTTATTAAAAAAGGCGATATACTGGCTGACGGTATGGCAACCAAAAATGGTCGATTAGCTCTTGGTGTAAATGCACTTGTTGCCTTTACTCCGTGGAATGGATACAACTTTGAGGATGCAATTGTTGTAAGTGAGAGAGTTGTTAAAGATGATACTTTCACTTCAGTACACATTGTAGAATTTGAAACTCAGTTCCGTGAAACAAAACTTGGACCTGAAGAATTAACTTCAGACTTACCGAATTCAACAGAGAAACGCGAAGCTATGCGTAATCTTGATGAGAACGGTATTGTTCAAATTGGTTCTCGAATCAGAGCCGGTGATATTCTTGTCGGTAAAGTCAGTCCAAAGGGTGAACAGGATCTTTCTCCGGAAGAAAGGCTTATTAGAGCAATTTTTGGTAAAAGAGCCAGTGATGTGAAAGATACTTCACTTAGAGCCCCTGTTGGAATGTCTGGAATTGTTGTAGATGTAAAAGTTTACTCCAGAAAAGACGATTCTGAACGAGGCCGCAGAACGATAGAATCGAGAGTTGACGCATTAAGAGAAGAACTCAGTAGAAATGAGAAAAGGCTTTTCGAAGATAGAGATGCCATGCTTAAAACTGTGCTTCTCGGTCAGAAGGCTGTTACTTTTGTTGATGAGGTTACCGGTGAGCAATTCATTCCTGAGGGAAGAAAAATCACTGCTACTTTCCTTAAAAAAGTAGTTTTCTCTGATCTTGATTATAACCGTCAGCTTGTTGAAGATCTTCTGGTAGATGACCGTGCACGACGAATTCTTCGCAGTGCTGAAACAAAATACAGAGAATTAACTGACCTTTATAACGGTCTGGAAGACAAGTTACACCGAGGAGATGAACTGAAACCGGGTGTTACTAAACTTGTTAAGGTTTATGTTGCAAAGCGCCGTAAATTGCGCATTGGTGATAAGATGGCTGGTCGTCATGGAAACAAGGGTGTTGTAAGTATTATCGTTCCTGAGGAAGATATGCCTTACCTGCCTGACGGCACTCCAGTTGATATCTGCTTGAACCCTCTGGGTGTTCCCAGTAGAATGAATGTAGGGCAGATTATGGAGACAAATCTTGGAATGGCAGCAGCCGATCTTGATGTTAATGTAATTACACCTGTTTTCGATAGTGTTCCCAATGAAAAAATTGGCGACTTGCTTGTTGAAGCGGGACATGATAGAGACGGTAAAACTGTTCTTTATGACGGTAGAACTGGCGATGCATTTGATCAGCGAGTTACCGTTGGTAGAATGTATATGCTAAAGTTAGCACATCAGGTTGAAGATAAAATTCACGCTAGATCTACTGGACCTTACGCAATGGTTACACAGCAACCATTAGGCGGAAAGGCACAGAATGGAGGTCAGCGTCTTGGTGAGATGGAAGTATGGGCTCTTGAGGCCTATGGTGCATCTCATTGTCTTCAGGAAATGTTAACAATTAAAAGTGATGATGTGGATGGCCGAACTGAAGCATATAAGGCTATCGTACATGGCAGAAATGTCGAAACCAGAGGAACGCCTGAAGCGTTTAATGTTCTTCTCAGCGAAATGAGAAGTCTTGCTCTGGATGTCGAACTTGACATGACTGAACCGAGGGAGAAGTAGATGCTAGATTCACATTCCCTGAGAGATGCTAACACATTTCCTGCTGATTTCTCAGGTATCCGGATTAGTTTAGCTTCTCCAGAGACCATCAAAGAATGGTCTTATGGAGAGGTTACGAAAGCAGAAACAATTAATTACCGTAGTTATAAGCCGGAAGCTGAAGGGCTATTCTGCGAGAAAATTTTCGGTCCCACAAAAGACTGGGAATGCAGCTGCGGTAGATATAAAAAACCTCGTTACAGAGGTGTGAAATGTGATAGATGCGGAGTTGAGGTAACTCATTCGCGTGTTAGGCGCAGTAGAATGGGACACATCGATTTAGCCGT
>Ga0190358_1000641_pt1 | contig 9913 bp, 14 predicted proteins | sample 48721812_MG_FD_161666 | JGI IMG/M metagenome (GOLD analysis project Ga0190358, IMG submission 161666) | Hydrothermal vent microbial mat bacterial communities from Southern Trench, Guaymas Basin, Mexico - 4872-18-1-2_MG | ecosystem: Environmental > Aquatic > Marine > Hydrothermal vents > Microbial... | reverse complement strand
GATTTTGCGTCTGGTGTAGGTGATTTAGTTGAGTCACCAAATAATGATTTTGTGTGTATGCATTATTTTACCACTCCTGGATTATACGACGGAATTATAGGCATACAGGGACAGTTCCCATATACAACTAAGTCGTTAGCACGTACTGGTGCTCTTGATGAAATAAATAGAATTCTTGTTAGTCCGGTCATTAAGCGTTTCTATACACCCATAGCCACTGTTATATTTCAGACAGGCGATGGTCGTAGTAACATACCCCATGTAGAGATTACGTCTATCGATTCTACTGCTGACTATGTGGATCTACGCCTGTCAAAAGTAGCCTTGGGTTCTCCATCTGATACAAGCGTATCTAGTTTTCCCGAAGAAGTATTTTCTATCTATGATGCACGTAGCCAAAAGATACGTTTTGACTTAGCCAACACTGACCCAAATATACAAGAAGTAGTAACATGGAGTCCAGCACCCGAAGATATAGATTTTAGATCGGTACCTAATTATAAGTTAATCACTCAAGCATCTACACCCCTGACTGCATTTCAAGAAATATCGCTAGATGTAAATGGCTATGCTCAAGGATACCCAGCTACAGGCGGCGAAGGTGGAAGTGAGTACACAGCTAAAAACGTTATCACTTCTGAACTAGTCTACTCACATTCGCTTACTGGTGTTGTCGGATATACAGATGGTACAGCTAACACGATGTACTATCGTGTTGGAACTCAACAAGCCAACGGTTCTATTTTGTGGGGTGCAGAAGCTTCAGTAAGTACAAACGATGGAACTCCAGTCGAAATTAACGCAATCAAAATGGACTCTGGTAGAGTCTGTTTCTGTTGGGTAACAGATTCAGGAGACTTTGAAGCTCAGATACTACAGGTAAACGAGACTACTCAATCAATTACCGGCGGTGGAGTAAGGACGTATGTTACATCAGGAGTAACAACTGGAGATGTTACATTTAATACTTTCCCTCATCTTGTATTTGTATATGGAGGAGGGACTAGTATAAGAAATTTTTATTCAGATACTGATAACGGCACTACGCTAAACGACCCTAACAGTGATGAATCTTTCCCAGCCACAGGCACAGTTTACCAAGTGGCGTGTACTAGCGAAAACCAGAATATCGTTATAGCCTACCGCAATACATCTAATCAGTTAGTAGTAGCTGAAGCGAAGTGGTACAAACCTACATTCGGTACTGGACGGTATGATGATATGTCTAGCGCTAGAATCATAACAAGCGATTGCTACACATTAGCTGGTGTCACTGTAGCTAGCTCGACTGTTTACACTCAAGGCGAGAAGAGTGATGGTTCTTGGCAGTCGTACTATATGCCATATACATCGGGTTCAAGTATCGGTGTTTCAGCCTCTATGGGTGTATCTATTGCAGGAAAGATTGCAAAATTAGTATCATCCGATTCAGGTTTATTATATAACTTAGTAATCAGTGCCGTCGATAAAATAGAAGTTTGGGAGGCTAACCAATCTAGTCCTTCTAGTAATTTCACGAAAGTGTATACTTCAGTAGCCGATATCGTGTCTACTGTCCATGAAAGACTACAAGCAACAATGTTTGAAAGCTCATGGGCTGTTATTCTTATTGGTGATACCTCTGTAAACAATGACATATATTTCATTAGTTCTGCAATTACAAGAAGTGATCACTATATTGGTAATGCAGCTACAGCAGTAAGTGTTGGTGAAGAAGTAGAAATAATGCTAGGCCTACCCCTTATTAGTCATGCAGATGGTATATACTCAGCTGGAGATATATTCAATCTTGGTCCATATAAATACCAAGCAATATCAAATAGGCAAGTTGCAATGATAATAGAAGAAGTAGGAGTGGTAATATGAGTTCACGTAAAATAGTAGGATCAGAAATAATAGAGCAAAGACAATATAGACAAACTCAAAACAATTTATGGTATTATGTAGATGCAATAAATGATTTCTTAGGTAAGAACCCAATAAATACAGATAAGAGTATTGATATTGAATTTTTCTTTAGCATTAATCAGCACATGATAGATCAAATAGTAGAAACATATGAAGGAGAAGGTTGGATAATTGATGTAGGTATTACTACACTTGCATATAAAACATATTCAGGACATACCCAATTTAATTTCATACCAGCATCGGAGGTAGAATATGACTGAATCTAAATATATATATTACAAGAAGGGTTACAAGTATCAGCTAGTTGAAGATGCACACTTCATTGTGGATTGCTATCCACGAGAAGTGGTAGACATAGACTTCTTAAAGATGACTCTAGATGGAGAATTAACAATCCAAGCAGGCTATGCCTGGGACGGAGCATCAGGTATAGCCATAGACACAAAAAACTTCATGAGAGGATCATTAGTTCATGATGCCCTATATCAACTAATGAGAATGAGCTTAATGACTTTGAATGAAAGAAAGGATGCAGACTTGAAATTAGAAGAAGTATGTCTAGAAGATGGAATGTGGAAAGTAAGAACTAAGTGGGTATATGCTGCAGTTCGAAACTTCGGAGTAGAGAGTTCTCTACCCAAGAATAAAAGAGAAACAATCAAAGCACCATAATAAGAGGTATTATTATGAATTATTTTACAAGTACAGTATTACCAGTAATACTAGGAGTGATGCTATCGGCATCAGGAACAGTATTATATGATATGTGGAATAGATTATCTGATATAGAAAAAGAGATGCAAAGCAGATTATCTTATGTCCCCTTATTAGAACAGATGAGAAAAGAACTAGATGATCATGAACAGCGTTTAAGAGTTAGAGAGAACGAGTATAGTATGCATAGTCTAGACGAATTTGACACAGTAAGTACGAATAGTTTACAATCTAACTAAACAATTCAACAGGAGACAACCTTATGAAAAATACACTTATAGCACTATCACTCCTATTAGCATCAACAATAGCAATAGGACAAGAATGGGAAGATTTCGATAATAAGAGTTACCTAGGTGGATATTACTTTGCAGTATGTAAAGTATGTTTACAAGGCAGCTACAATGATGACAATAACGGATACTGGGCTTGTACTGAATCGAAAGATGATGTAGTAATACAACCAATATATAATAGAGGATGTGCAAAGGGAATATGGGATGCTTTTATCGGTAAGATAAAAGATAGACCAAGTATCCAACCAGTACAATAATCAATTGGAGACAATTATGGGAGCAGATTTTCAGAATTACAAACAGGAATCAATACAGGAGTTAGATCATCCTGGCACATTCCATGATGTATTCTATGTACCACAATGGTGGTGGACAGGAGTCTTTGTACCCATAGTTATAGCCTGGATAATTAATAGAAAAATAAAAGCCAATCGTAATAATAACAAAAATATTAACAATAATAACAATTGACAATACGCTCTATAATCCTTAAACTATCAGCTTCCGGTATATAAATTAAATGCCGGAAGTGGTAAAATATAATAAACACACACACAAATAACAGTCGTAATAGGAGATTAAATATTATGGGAACACATACAGCTAATTTTAGCATTAAAACAGAGCAAGGCAAATTTGAAGCAGGAACAGTCGGTGGAGATTGGCAGTGGACACTTATTGCTCTAGGCGCAGGAATCGGCGCACCAGAAACATCATGGACTACAGCAGACTCTAATTCATATCAAGAAGTTGATGAAGGCGAATACAAAATTGCTGCTCAAAGACTAGATGCAGATGGAAATCCACTTGGACCAATATCTTCAACTGGTTTCATAGTTGAAGGCGATACTCCACCTGAAGTAGTATATATTGACGTAGCTGGAGCTGTTGAAGTTTCGGTTCATGCTAATGAAGTTGGAATAGGCTAATTATGGAAGATGCTTGTGACTGGATGGGGTGCTTAGAAAAGCTTTGTAAGTACATGAAACAACCAACAGTTATTGATGTAGCATCAGCCATTGAAGTGGAGGTCACAGAAAGTGAACCTCCACTTTTACCTTCTATGCCTACCTCTGCACTAGCAGAGTTTAGCAATACCGAAGATGGAGGTTAAGCTATGCCAATAGTAACATTGGAAATCATAACAGAGCAACTAGCATACGAAACAGATAAACCAGGACCTGGTTTGTGGACAATGGTCGTAAAAGATGAAGATGAAAATGTAATGTCAGCATACGCAGGAGTTAATCCATGGATGTCTGTTGTATTAGATAATGGAGTCTACATAGTTGTGGCAGAACGAAAAGATGAAGAAGGTGATGGAATAGGTCAAGAACTAACATCTGTATTTTCAGTAACTGGAGATACACAAATTAGTATAGATCCAATCTACACCGATTCTGATGAATGCGAATGCACATGTCCAGAAGAATTATCTCTTTTACAAAGAATTAAAAATAGATTTAAATAATAGTTGCAATTAATATTGGGACTGTTATAATTATCTTACTAACTCAAACGACGAGTTAAAACGTAATTTACACTTTACGACGTAAAGACCTCAGAATTGAGGTATTAATTAAATAAAATAAATATAGGAATAAATAATGAAAAAATCATTAATCGCACTAGCACTAGCTAGCTCATTAGTTGCTGGTTCAGCATTCGCAGCAGAAGCTGCATTAGTAATCTTCGGTGGAACTGGTCAAACTGCTTCTTTCGGTGGATCTCAAGCACAATCAGCTGGAGCTGGCGGAGCTGCTTTATTTGGAGCTAGCACAACTAACTCTTATGCTGGAGCAAGCAATAACGGTATCGCTAATACTACTGTTACACCTACTGGCGTAACTTCTAGTCATGTGAATACTTCCAACGCAATTAGTGGAAACAACTCAGCTGCTCTTGGTTTAGCTGCTGCTGGATCTAACCAAAACTCTGGTGCTGGTGGATTCTCTGCTGCTCAAGGCACTTATGGAGCAATCGGTCTTGGTGTTTACACATTACCTTAATTGGTAATAGTTTTAACTAACTATGTATTTAGCCCGACTTGATCGGGCTAAGTCATTATAAGATATAAATTTATAAACACTTAACAATTGAAAGGTAAAAAATATAAAATGAAATATATAACAAATTTAATACTAGTGGCCGCTATGGTTATTAGTGGAACAGCACTTGCAGACGTTGATACAACATCAGGCGCAAATGCTGGATCAGCTTCTCAAGCTGGAGCCATAGGTTTCATAGATCAGTCTACTAATACTGGATCTGACTTAGGTGATTCAGTGCCTGGTGTCTTTGCAGCAGGCACAACAGCAGGTGGATCTAATCCATGTGTCGTTTCTATCGGTGGTGGTGGTTCTGGTTCAGGATTCGGCTTCAACTTCTCATCAGCTTATAATGATGGCGAGTGTCAAATCAGAGAATCAGTAAGACTAATGTCTGCAATCGTCAAAGGTGATGATCCTCAAAACCAAATCTTCTTAAGAGAAGTTACATGTCAATCAACTATTTATTGGGATGCAATGGAAAGAACATTTGCTGAAACAGATGATATGAGATTCTTCTGTGATAATCCAAGACCAGAAAATGGAATTGTAAAAATCAGAGATAGAAAACATCCAGTAGCTCATAGAGTAGTTAAAGTACAACCAGTAAGTGTTGGATATGCAAATAACAGCACAAGCAACCATAACGGTTTCTGGTAAGAGAAGGGGAAGATAAGATATGAAAAAGATATTAATAAGTCTTCTATTAGCCCTACCACTAAGTGTTATGGCTCATGATGAATGGCATGATGTAAATGTAGAAACAGTAGAGAAAACTGTTAACTTTGATACAGCAAAAGACCTAGTTAAAACAAAAGGACTTAAGACCCTTGGAACACTTAATAAAGAAAAGTTACGTAACTCAGAAGTTACGATTACTGGATATACAGATAAAAGAGGAAGCCAAGATTATAATGATAAGCTTGGTCTTCGCAGGGCTAATGCTGTCTTTTATGTTCTGGATGTTCCTGCTAAAGTAGTTTCAAAAGGTGAATCTGAAGCCATACAATCAGACACAAAAGATATGTGGACTGATAGAAAAGCAGTTGTTAAAGTAAAAACTACTGAAGTAACATATTTACCAGTATACTTAATTGGCGAAGACCATACAGTTGCTGGACCTTTAAACCATCTTTACTATGGAACAGAAGGTAAATGGACTAACCGTGGACTAACACGATAAATCCTTAATACTATTGAAGTTTATTCTGAAAAGTTATAAACTGGAAGCCTCTCCATGCAAATGGCGAGGCTTTTTTTATACCCAAAGGAAACTATAATAATGAAAAATACATTCTCTAATCAGCAAGAAATACTACAGATGTTAACAAAATCTGCAGAGCTGAAAAAGGATACACCTATGCCCGTATTAGAGCCAACAAAGATAGAAAAGGCACATACTGATAATGTGCCAATGATAGGACTAAATGGAATCAAGGTAGAGCAAGATGGCATAATGTCAAAGTCTGGCTACTTCGATATGCTAGAGTTTGATAGAGATAAATACTCAGATATAGTATTCACAGAAGTAGAAGCAAAGAGAATATCTATGTCATTAAGAACAATGTCTACTGGTATCAATGCTGCAGTACCAATGATATGTGCTGGTGAACAGTGTGCTTTCGCCAAAGGGTGTCCATATGTAGAAGCTGGTAAGCCACCTATAGCTAGACCTTGCCTAGTAGAAGGGCAACTAATCATATACTGGACTAAACAGTTTATAGAAGAATTTGATGTAGATGTAGGAAACTATACAGAACTACAACTAGTTTCAGAACTAGCTGAGTTCAATATATATGAACTAAGAGTAACAAAATACTTAGCAGATAAGCATCCCACATTAATGCAGGACGTAATAACTACAGTAGATAACAATGGTGAAGTAATAGAGAACCAGGAGATATCAAGAGCCTTTGATTTAAAAGAGAGAATCAAGAGGAATAGGATGAAGGTCTTAGAGGCATTGATGGCTACAAGAAAAGAAAGAGTTAAGCTGTCAACAGAAAGAAATAAGGGACAATCAACTGCTACTAAATTAACAGAGCTAAGAGAAAAACTAGAAGAGTATCTAGGAGAAGTAGCAAAACAAGAACCAGTAGACGCAAAGGTTGTAGAAGATGAGACGATTTAAACCAAAACTTAAACACAATAAGGTGCTAAGTAAGAAAGTAAAAAAAGGTAAAAGAAGCCGTCTATTAAAGGAACTAAAAGAGAAAGGATTCGTAAGACATAAGAACTCTAATTCTTATGTCTCAGGACTATTCTGGTCTACAAAGAATAATAAAGAATATATATTTAGATCAACATATGAATTTGCTTACTTCTTTATGCTAGAGAATGATGGTAATGTTGAGTCATATATTGTTGAGCCTTTTGATATATTATATCGTAGCCCTAAAGACAACAGGATACATAGATACATTCCTGATATAATAGTGCTATATAAAGATGGGTCCTTAAAGATTATAGAAATAAAACCAAAGTGTATGACTACTGATCCCGTAGTAGTAAGAAAAGCAGAAGCAGCAAGAAAGTATATCAAGCATATTAAGATGCAAGCTACATACGAATTCATAACAGAAGAAGACATATTCCATACAAATAAGGATTATGTAAAACTCAAAAATTTATTAATGAAAGATGAAAAAGGTTTATTCTAAATGGGTAATGGTAAAAATAATACTACAAATTCTAGCAGTTCATTTTTTGCACAAGCAAAAGATAGACTGCAATCCATCGATATAGAAACATCCGGTCTTGATGAAAAGAAGAATTTTATATGGTCAATGGGTAGAGCAGGTAAAGGTGGAACAAAAGAGTTCTTCGTAACACCACCCAGTGAAAAGGAATACCAATCCCTATTAGATAATAAGATATTCAATATAGAAGGATATCATGATGCATATAAAGAATCAGTTAGAACAGCTAAAGATGTACCATTAAATAAAGCAATAAATAGTCTCTTTGATCAAGTAGATAAAGAGTCTATTATATTAGTGCAGAACTTAAATTTTGAAAATAAATTCATAGGTGAAGCACTAAGAGGTGATGCTGGAAAGAATATAAAAGATATGTTTCCAGATGCAAAAGATCCAAGTAGTGGAAGGATACTTAATACCTCAAAAGAAGTCACAGATCTAAGACACAAGGCAATGCGCAAAGAGGCATTGCTGGGTAGAACAAAGAACCCAGAAGCAAGAAAGAATATATTAAATGATATATCCTCAACATACAACAAGCTACTTGGAGAATATGATTCATCTTTCAGAAGGAAATCTGGTGCAGTTACAGTAGAATTGATGGATGTATCAAAAGCCATGTTCTCCCTAGCAGCACAAAAGAATCAGGTATCATCACAACATATCGGTTCAGGTCTAACAGTAGACTTCTTAAAAAAAGCTCTATTTGCAGGTACTGGAGCAGAGAAACATACTGCAGCAGCTGATGCCGAAGACCAAATAAAGATATTCAATAGAATGGGTCAGTTATATAGAAAGTTAGATACTAATACATTATCAGGTGAAGATCTTAAAACATTTGCTAGAATTAAAGCAGCACAGCCATTTGAATCTTCAAGACAATTCATATCAGGATTACGTAATACATTAGAAGAGATACAGAATAAAGGTTATACAAAACTATTAGATCCAGAGTTGGTAGGTTATCAACCAAAAGCAAAAGTAACAGCTGATCCAGAAAAGGCTAGAGCTCATGTTGTAGAGAGATATATAAACAGAGGAACTAAGGGTCTTGATGTAGAAAACTTCTCAAATGAAATGAATGGAAAGAAACTAGATGAACAGATATCTTTCTTGAAGAATCAAGAAGCAATATTTAAAGATAAATCTACCAGAAGACTAGCAGGTACAGTGGGTATGGCAGAACAAGTAAGGGATGCCATGCCCAATATGAAACACAAAAAGAAAATAGCAGGTGGCCTATTAGCAGCATCATTATACGCAATGACTAGTAATGGCGAAGATGGTAAAATAGATTTTGAAGAAAAGAAACAAGAGATGATGTATGCAAGAAGTAATGATCGCACATTTTCTATGTATTCAAAACCAGAAGTATACCATGGCACAGGTCTATACCTTTGGGAAAACGCAACTAGGCATCATGAATATTAAAGAAGGAAGTAATTATGAATAATGAGATGGGTCCAGATATAGGAACAGCTAGGCTATATGGTAGAAGATTTAATCAGACAACATATAATGCTGCGGCTCAAACATTCAATACTGCATATGATAAAGTTGGTATTGGTGCCAACTATGCAGGCAGAGGTATAGGTAAAGCATCTAAATATATAGAGAAAGCCTCTATTCATACTCAAGGATATTATGATGCATATGCTAGTGAAAAAGTAAATAAAGCTGCTGCTGGAGCAGCTACTGCTGGTAATAACTTTATGAATAATGAAGTTTCATCATTAAAAACAGGAATTAAAAATGCTTCAAGCCTGATGGGTGCTAGAAGCTCTTTGTATAATGAAACAGCATGGGAAAGAACAAAGGCAATAGATGCATCAAATAGGACCATGATTAATAAAGGTCTATCAGGTCCTGCTGCACCTGGTGGTACATCAGCAGGCAAATTCTTCGCTAAAGCAGGTATGGCAGCTACAATAGGAAGTGGTGTAAAAAGAGAAGCATTCATGAACTCATTGGGTTTACTAACAAGACATCAAAAAGCTGCTGCTAAATCTGGTGGAATGGCAGGAGCACAAAGATGGATGATGCCATTAGGAGCTGCAGTAGGTGGAGCCATGACCTTAGCAGAAGGTGGAGGTGTTGTAGATTATGCAGCAGATTTTGTATTACCATCAATGGGTATAATGGCAGGTTGGAGTGTAGGTAAGAATTTAGGGTTTGGAGCAGCTAAATCATTTGGAGCATTAGCAGGTGGAATATCAGCATTAAGCAAAGCTACTGGGGGTGGGGG
>Ga0190358_1000638_pt1 | contig 9953 bp, 8 predicted proteins | sample 48721812_MG_FD_161666 | JGI IMG/M metagenome (GOLD analysis project Ga0190358, IMG submission 161666) | Hydrothermal vent microbial mat bacterial communities from Southern Trench, Guaymas Basin, Mexico - 4872-18-1-2_MG | ecosystem: Environmental > Aquatic > Marine > Hydrothermal vents > Microbial... | reverse complement strand
AAAGGAATAGCTCGCTCGGAAAGGCCAGGTACTCGTCAGAGAAGGGAAATTGCCTATGTGTCTGAAGTTGACAGGGAAGAGGCTTATCAGGTGGGAGTATATGCTGCTAAATTGGCTTTATCGGGGGGAAATGGTTTTATGTCGACCATTGTAAGAGATCATAATTTACCTTATAAAGTAAATTATGATAAAATACCTTTAGATACTGTAGCTAATTCAGAAAGGGAATTTCCTAAAAAATGGATTGCCCCCAATCGAGTAGATGTAACCGATGAATTTATAAATTGGGCTTTACCTTTGATCGGAGGTCCGCTTCCTAAATTTGCAAAATTTAAAAAAATATATGTTCCTAAAAAATGTGAAGAATATATACCGGTAGAGTATAGAAGTAAGTAATAAGTAATAAGTAAACAGTAATAAATAGTAAATGAAAGATAAAGAATGAGAAGTAAGGAGTAAGTAGCAATGAGTAAAGAAATAAGGAATCATATTACTTATTACTTATTACTCATCACTCATTACTTGTATCAGAAGGGAGTTAGATTATGGCCTTACCCAGGCTTACCGAAAAACAGATAAAGGAAGATCCGGAACAACAGTTAAAAAAATTTAGAAGGACTAAAGATTTTTTGGTAGCCATTGATACCGATGGCTGTGTCACTGATAATATGAATGGAAAACAGATGCTGATTTTTCACCCCCAATTTATGGAATTTTATCAGCTGTGGGGGATTGAGTCTTATTTTAGAGAAGTTGCTGAATACTACAATCTTTTTTCTGTGGATAGAGGCTGTAATAGGTTTATTGCCATTCAGCTTACTCTTACTGCTCTTCAAAGCAGAAAAGATGTTCAACAAGTTTTACAGGAAAGACATATAAAATTACCAGATATAAAACCTTTAAACAAGTATATCGCCCATACTAAAGAGAATAAATTAGGATTAGGCAATCCAAGTTTGGAAGAATATTTAAATCAAAATCCTCTTGATTTGTCTTTATATAAACTTTTAGGATGGAGTGAGGCAGTAAACAGAATGTTTCCTTATATTTCTGCAAAAATTCCACCCTTTGATAAGGTAAAAGAATGTTTGGAATTGATGACACAACATGCAGATATATTAATCGTTTCTAAAACACCTTACGCTGATTTGGCTAATTATTGGAAAGCACAAGGAATAGATAAATATGTTCAGGTTATTGCCGGTCAGGAAATGGGTTCAAAGGGACACCATATTGAAATAGCAAAAAAAGCAGGCAAGTATGAAGATGACCAAGTGATGATGATCGGTGATGGAGGGGGAGACTTAAAAGCGGTAAAAGAAAATAACGGATTATTTTACCCTACTCCACCTGGCCAAGAACAGGAAGCCTGGGATAATTTTCCTGAAGCATTTCAACGATTTATAAAAAGAAAATATAAAGGAGAATTTGAAGATAAGCTTTTGGAAATATTTGACAAATCTCTTCTTACTTCTCCTCCATGGCAGAAAGCAGATTATAATCATATTGTTTCTTATAAAGAAAAGCAAGAAGTAAGGAAAAGCTTATATAAAAAGTTTAACCCTCAAGGCAGGCTTCTTGTATTGTAAAATGTTAATTGATTTCTCAAATAATTTATTTTTTAAATTATTTGTGAAAAAAGAAGGGAGGTTGATAAAGAGCGTAGTATATAATGTAAGGACATAAGGACATAGGTATTTTTGTCTGGTAGTAAAAATTTTAAAAAATTAGGAGGTTTTTCATGAAAAAGTTAACTTTAACATTATTAATGATCACGATTATGTTATGTAGCGTGTTCGTAACAGGCCTGGCAGCAGGCAAGGTGCTTCATATGTATACAGCATTTGATACCGAAGAGGCTAAGTATTACATTGAGGCTTTTGAGAAAGAAACCGGAATTGATGTAGAATGGGTAAGAATGTCCTCAGGCGAAGTGTTAGCCCGTGTAGAAGCAGAAGCAGCAAATCCACAAGCAAGCATGTGGCATGCAGGTTCCAATACTTCTCATATAAATGCGGCATCCAAGGGATTGCTTGAGCCCTATAAACCTAATACAGATTTTGAATTAATTGATATTTTACATGCAGAAGATTGGGCCTGGACCGGATTTTACACTGGTGCAATCGGATTTGTATCTAATGTGAATTTTCTAAAAGAGCATAACGTAAAAGCTCCAACTTCTTGGTCTCAGCTTTTAGACCCGGCTTTTGAAGATAATATTGCTATGGCATATCCTTATACTTCAGGAACTGCTTATACTACTTATGCTACCCTCATCCAGATGATTGGTTTAGAAAAAACGCTCGACTGGTGGGAAGAGTTTGATAAACATAGTATACATCAGTATACTAAATCAGGAACCGCTTGCATAGCCATGGTGGGGATAGGTGAAGTAGCGGTTGGAATTGCTTTTTCTCACGATATTATGGCTAAGGGTATAAACAAAGGTTATCCTGTAGTTATGACTTTTCCTGAAGAAGGAACCGGCTACGAAGTTGGCGGGCTTTCCTTGATAAAAGGCGGACCGGAACCGGAATTGGCAAAACAATTTATTGATTGGTGTTATACTGTAAAAGCACAAAATCTATTCCAAAAATATAATCGTTTACCGGTTAATCCAAAAGCAACCGTAAAAGAAGGTTCGGTTACTCTTGATCAGGTCAAACTAATCGATTATGATCATATTCTTGCCGGACAGAGTAAAGATGAATGGGTTACAGCTTGGAGAGACAGAATAGGTAAATAATTAACATTTACTAGCATGATATTATTCAATTGAAAGTTTATTGTGATATCCCTGCTACTATTTGATTATTTTAGTAGCAGGGATATCACATTGTATTAGAAATACTTAAGGTTTAATATGAGCAAAACAAAAAGAAAAATAAAGGAAATAATAGGAAATTTAAGGCTGATATGGAAAGAACCGTTACTTTTTATCTCTATAATTGTTATTTTCTATCTCTTATTAGTTTTTGTTGCATTTCCCATATTTCAGGTTTTTAAAAATAGCTTAATAATTAATAAACAGTTAGATTTTTCTAATTACCTGGCTGTTTTTTCTAAAGCGTATTATTTTCAACCTTTTTTTAATAGCATGATTTTGGGCATAAGCACTGCTACCCTTGGAACTATTGTGGGGTTTATTTTTGCCTATGCTTTAACCAGAACTCCTTTGCCCTTTAAAAATTTTTTTCGCTTAACAGCAACATTTCCCATTATCTCTCCTCCATTTGTAGTTGCTCTGGCAGCTATTCTTCTTTTTGGAAGAACGGGAGTCCTCACGCCGTTTTTATCTAAAATTATCGGTAAATATTCAATATATGGATTTGGAGGATTAGTGGTTGTAGAAACCATTGCTTATAGCCCTACGGCTTTTCTTACTTTAGTTGGAATCCTTCAGGCCATTGACCCGGCGTTGGAAGAAGCTTCTATGGATTTGGGAGCATCTCGGGCTAAAGTTTTTTCTACCGTAACTTTACCTTTGGCAATCCCTGGAATTGCCAGTGCCTGGCTATTGGTATTTATTCAGTCTATGGCTGATTTTGGAAATCCCATGGTAATTTCTGGAAATTTCCGGGTCCTCTCTGTTCAGGCTTTTTTGCAAATTACCGGCATGTATGATCTTCCCAGAGGTTCAACCTTGGCAATACTCCTTCTGGTGCCGACATTAATAGCCTTTTTTGTCCAGAAGTATTGGGTTTCCAGAAAATCGTATGTTACTGTTACCGGAAAACCTACCGGAGCTAGCATTAAAAAATTGGAATGGTACATTAAGGTACCGGTATATTCCTTCTGTGTTTTTTTTACTGTAGTGGTTTTCCTTTTTTATGGTATGATTGTTTATGGTTCTTTCCAGACTCTCTGGGGAGTTGATGCAACCCTTACTTTACATAATTATATAGAAACATTCCAGGTAGGGAAAGATTATTTAATTGATTCTTTAACTCTTGCTACCATAGCTACTCCCATAACCGGGATTTTGGGTATGTTCCTTGCTTTCCTCGTAATAAGAAAAAAATTTATTGGCAAAGGTCTGATGGAATTTGTATCAATGTTGACTTTTGCTGTTCCGGGAACCGTGGTGGGGATAGGTTATATACTGGCTTTTAATGTTAAGTCCAATTTATTTCCTATTGTGCTTACGGGAACTGCCTGGATTATTATAACGCTTTTAATATTTAGAAATATGCCGGTAGGAATACGGTCCGGTATTGCTGCTCTTCAACAGATTGACCCTTCTATCGAAGAAGCTTCCACTGATTTGGGAGCAGATAGTAATACTACTTTTCGCAGAATCACCCTGCCAATGATTGCTCCGGCATTTTTTTCAGGTTTAGCCTATAGTTTCGTAAAAGCCATGACTGCAATTAGTGCCGTCATTTTTGTAGTTTCAGGTAAATGGAATTTGATCACGATTGCAGTGTTAGGTTTTGTTGATAATGCCCAGTATGCTCAAGCAGCAGCTATGAGCCTGATATTAATATCTATTGTATTAGTTGCACTCGGTATCATTCAGCTGATAGTAAATCGAATTGGTAAAGGAACAAGATTAATAAATGTAATCGGATAAATTTTTAGGAAAATGAAAGGATAAAGTATGAAACAGGATTATCTTGTACTTGAAAATCTTGTTAAGGTTTTTCAAAGTGGAAAAAGTGCTCTTAGAGCTGTAGATAATGTAAGTGTTAAAGTAAAAGAAGGGGAATTAGTTACGCTTTTAGGTCCTTCCGGATGCGGAAAAACTACGACCCTTAGAATGATTGCTGGCTTTGAGATTCCTACTTCCGGTAAGATTTTTATTGAAGGAAAAGAGGTAAGTATGATTCCCCCTAACCAGAGGCCTACTACAATGGTATTTCAGAATTATGCCCTTTTTCCTCATATGACCGTATTTGAGAACATTTCCTATGGATTGAGGATACGTAAAGAATCAGCACAAAATGTTAAAGAAAAAACAGAAAAAATCATTAACCTTGTTGGTTTAGAAGGATTAAGCAAGCGTTCACCTGCACATCTTTCGGGAGGTCAGCAGCAGCGGGTTAGTCTTGCCCGCTCTTTGATAATGGAACCGAAGGTGCTGCTTCTTGATGAACCTTTATCCAACCTCGATGCTAAATTGCGTGTATCTACTCGATTAGAGATTCGTAAATTGCAGCAAAGGATTGGTATAACTTCTGTTTATGTTACCCATGACCAGGAAGAGGCAATGACTCTTTCCGATCGAGTAGTTATTATGAATGCTGGAAAAATTCAGCAGGTGGGTACACCCCAGGAAATTTATGCCTATCCCAACAATTATTTTGTGGCTGATTTTATAGGCAAAGCTAATTTCTTAACGGGGAAAGTAAATAAAATATTATCATCTAAAAAAGCAGAAGTTGAAGTAAAAAGAAATATATACAGAGTCGCCTTACATAACATTACTTTTAAAGAAGGAGAAAAAATTCTATTGCTTGTTCGACCGGAAGCAGTTGATTTAAAAGCGAAGATACCCAATTCTATTATTGGAAAAATCCAACAAATAATATATTTAGGTTCTCACCTGGTGTATGAAATTAAGGTAGATGACAATATCTTTACTGTTGAAATTTCTAATCCATTAGCCCAAAAAAGCTTTACAATCGGGGAAGAAGTAAGTCTTTGTTTAAAAGAGAATAGCTTACATGTTTTACCTTATGAAGATATCAAAAAACAAGAGTAGTCATTAGTTTATAGTTTTATGTCATAAGACAATGGCTATTTACATTTTCAAAACAAAAGAATTATTATTAAATTTTTTATTTAAAAATTATATTTATTTTGAATAAGATTATTTACCTCTTCAATATTACGCTGAAAAGGTCCTTCAGCTTCCATTTTCAGGCTGGTTACAGCTGCCGCCCAGACAGTTGCCTCTTGGGGAGAAGCACTTAATCGTTTAGCTGTATAAGAGGCAATACAGGTATCTCCCCGACCGCTTCTTCCTATGATTCTAATTTTATGTTTTATCTAAATAAATTTTATATTATATTTAGTTTTATATAAAGAAACAAAGTTTCTAAAAAAACTAGAAATATTTTTTTGTTATGTTATAATGTGATTATATATGAAAGCTTGTTTTGAATAAAGAAACAAAGTTTATTTATAATTTAGATTGCTGAAAAAAAGGCGAAATAGAAATGCAAGAAAAATATACCGTTTCCACAATTCAAAAAGGAATAAATATTTTAAATCTTTTTAAAATAAACCATAAGTTATCCTTTACCGATATTCAAAAAGCTGTAAACTATAATAAATCTACATTATTTCGAATTCTTTACACTTTGGAAAAAAATCAGTATTTATCAAAAGATAAAAACGGAAGATATGAGCTAGGCTTAAATATGTTCATTTTAGGAAATCAGATATCCCGAATAGGAAAATTAAAAAAAGGATCAGAGGTGTATTTAAAAGAATTAGCCGAGGAAACTAATCTTGCCTCTCATATAGGAATATTGGAAGGACTGCAAGTACTTATTATAGATAAGTATGACCCCTCGAATAGTGGTATAAAAATGGTTTCTCGTATTGGTGCCCCAGTTCCTGCCCATTGTACCGGACAGGGGAAAGTGTTGCTGGCTTATTCTCCCCGAAAGATAGTTGAAGAAATAATAAAAAAGTATGGTTTACAACGTTACACCTCAAATACCATAACCCGGCCTGATGATTTTTTTGCGGAATTAGAGAAAATAAGAGAGCAAGGATATGCCATCGATAATTCTGAACATGAAAAACATATTCACTGTATAGCACTTCCTATTTTAAATGAATTTAATGAATTAGAAGCTGCAATAAGCATTACCGGATTGGTAATGGATTTTCCTGATGATGAAACAGTCAATAAAAATATAAGATTATTGCAAAAAACAAGAGACAAAATAAGAGAAAAGATGAATTATGCAAAATAAAAAGAAAAAGAAAGGACAAAAATAATGTTTAAATTAAAAGGTGTTGTACCTCCAATGATTACCCCCTTTGACAAGGAGGAAAATCTAGATATCGAAAGTTTGGAAAAGTTAGTTACTTTCTTAAAAGATAAAGTTAACGGATTATATATCTGTGGTTCTTACGGTTCCGGTCCCATGATGTCAGTAGAAGAAAGAAAAAAAGTAACTGAAGTAACCGTTAAAGTTGTAGATGGCAAAATTCCTATTATCGCTCATACAGGAACTACGAATACTAGAGATACTGTAGAATTAACCAGACATGCTGAAGAAGCCGGTTGTGCTGCTGCTTCCGCAGTAGGCCCTTACTATTTTCATCATAATGAAGATAGTTTACTGGAATTTTATGGTTCCATGTTAAATGCGGTAAAATCTGATTTTCCGATCTATGTCTATCATAATCCGAAATTTTCCGGATACGAGATTCCCTTTAGTACTATGAAAAAGTTAAAAAAGATAGGAATTCATGGTGTCAAGGACGCTACTTTTGATATTTTAACTTTTGCTACCTATATGCGTGAATTAGCTGATGATAATTTTGATATTGCCTTAGGAACTGAAGCAATGTGGCTTTCTGCAAGGGCATTAGGTGGAGAATCTTTTATTCCAGGCTTAGGTAATGCCTTACCAGAAATATGTCAAAAAATGTACCAGGAAGGTATCAATAATGATTTTGAAGCCTGCCGAAAAACTCAATTTGTCGTAAATGAACTTAGAGATATTATGTATTTGGCAAAATCTACCCAATTGGCTATTTATGCCATGCTTGAGATTAGAGGTATTGCAAAGACATATCCCCGTTCACCTTTTGTACCTGCGAGTGAAGATGAAAAAGAAGCAATAAAAACACGCTTAAGTGAATTAGGAGTAATCTAATTATGCATTTTGCAGTAATTGATTGTGGAACAACCAATTCACGAGTATATTTGCTTGATGAAAACTGCCAAATCATAAAAAAAGGTAGTAAAGAGATTGGAGTCCGTGATACCGCTTTTCACGGCTCCAATGAAGGCCTTAAATTGGGCTTGAAAAGGTTGATAGAAGAAACTATCCTGTCTTCCGGCCTCAAAATTCAAGATATTAAATTTGCCATTACCTTTGGCATGATCACTTCCGAGATTGGTCTTATAGAAATTCCCCATCAGTGGGTGCCTGTTGGAATTAATGATTTAGCATCAAACATTCAAATAGTTCAGGATAAATGTAGATTTCCATTAGACATACCTTTGATATTTATCCCTGGTGTAAAAAATCGTTTTAAGGAAGATGCTACTCATAAGGATATTCGAAAAATTGATTTTATGCGTGGGGAAGAAACTCAGGTGGCTGGATTATTGTATACTTACCCTAAGTTAAAATTACCCCTTACTATGATCATATTAAGTTCCCATACCAAATATGTATATATTAACTCTCGAAAACAGATAGCCGGTTCTCTTACTAATCTAAGCGGTCAAGTTTATAATGCTATAAAAAAAGAAACATCTATAGGAAAATCTTTAATGCCGAATAACGACAGTGTTCCCCCTGATTACTTTGATTTGAAGGTTATTGAATCAGCATATAATGCAATAGAACATGCCGGTTTTCTACGAACCTTACTGATGCCGCGTTTTATGGAAGTATTATTAAAAAATAACTGGTATGAAAGGGATCTTTTTCTGAATGCAGCAATTTCCTGCGAGGATCTAAAAGTTTTAAAAGAATTTTCTTTACTCAATTTTTCCTTATCTGAGAGTAATTTTATTTTAATAGGACACCAACGGCGTTGTCGTTTGTTAAAATATTTTTTGGTCAAACACTGCAACATAAAAGGAGAAATTCAGACTATTTATAAAAAGGAAGAAATTGATCAATTGGGGATTAATGGGGCCATAAGCATTGCAAAAGCAGCAGGTTATTTAAAAAAAGATAAATAACATACAATAAAACATGGAGAGAAATATATTTTAAGTCAATAAAGAACAAAATAAAAATGTTAGGAGATTAAAATGCAATTTGTACGCTTTCAACAAAAAGATGGATTAATTGCTTATGGTATTTTGGAAAACAAAATCATTTACGAAATAGACGGATCCATTTATCAATCTTTTAAAAAGAACGGAAAAACTTTTAACATGAATGAGATTAAATTATTAATTCCCTGTGAACCTACAAATATTTACTGTGTAGGTCTTAATTTTCAGAAACATATTGATGAATTAGAATCGGAAATACCCAGGGAGCCGGCAAATTTTATGAAACCAGTGAATGGCGTCATTAACACCGGCGAAAATATAATCTACCCTGCAATTGCAAAAAGGGTAGATTATGAAGGTGAGATGGCATTGGTCATAAAAGATAAAGTAAAAGATATATCTATTGAAGATGCAATGAGTCATGTTTTAGGAATTACTCCTCTAAACGATGTTACCGAAAGAGAAATGAGTTATGATTATACGCAGGTGACTTATTGCAAGAGTTTTGATACCTTTACTTCCTTTGGCCCCGTGATTGACACAGAAATTGATCCGGATAATACAGTGGTAAGAACCTATTTAAACGGAGAAAAGGTACAAGAAGGATATACAAAAAATCTGATATTTTCCTGTGCTTATATTGTCTCCTATTTTTCAAAAAGCAGAACACTGTTTCCGGGAGACATTATTTCAACCGGAACACCTTGTCATGTCCTTGGAATGAAGGACGGAGACAAAGTAGAAGTAGAGATTGAGGGAATCAGTCCTCGATTGGTTAATTACGTTTATGACCCGAAAATGCACAAAAATTAATGATTTTTTTTCTGATATGTTTTAATTTTTAGATATTTTAAAAAAATATTAGTTAAATTTCAAAAGTGCACTATTTAAGAATCAAAAGTGTACTGAATTAAGGCTAGAATTTTTTACTTTTTGGACACTTAAAAGTTCTTTTTTATGCAAGAATCATACTTTAGATACACTGGATTATTTATCTGGTGCAATCCGAAGCTGTATTTTCTCATGTAGT
>Ga0190358_1000637_pt1 | contig 9958 bp, 10 predicted proteins | sample 48721812_MG_FD_161666 | JGI IMG/M metagenome (GOLD analysis project Ga0190358, IMG submission 161666) | Hydrothermal vent microbial mat bacterial communities from Southern Trench, Guaymas Basin, Mexico - 4872-18-1-2_MG | ecosystem: Environmental > Aquatic > Marine > Hydrothermal vents > Microbial... | reverse complement strand
ATCTGTTGGATGGTAAGCCGGGCGGCCGGGCTCAGCAAATTCCATCTTGAACCCAAAGTCTTTCAGAGGTAAACTATCCACAAAAAGGTCGATGATGCGCACCTCGTTATCCTGATCAATTGATTGTTCAAGTGTCACCGGGAAAAGAGCAGCCTGGTTTCTGTGAAATCCTGTTATAAATTTCATATAAGAAAGATACGAAATCCGTATTTATTCAAGGTGATTTGATGCGGGCAATTACTAACAAAAGAGTGTTAGGTTTTTAGACAGTCTGACGGTTTGGCTATGCGTAGTGCGGGATTTTGAAATACCACACTTTCAGTTTACTGCCAATTTTGTTTAATGCTACAATATTCATATTTAGCACTTTACCCGCATTACGTATAGCCTTTGTTACCCGCTGGCATTCTTTGTTTTCAGTCAATTTATCTTTCAAATTTGTTACAATATTTATTTCTTTCGGTGCGTTGGCAAGACATACTCTTTTGCAATTTTTGGTCAAGCGTTGGCTCGTGCTAAATGTGAAACATTCACGAACACCTTTGAAAATAAGCAATAAGTGAGTAATTGCAAATGTGTATGGCTTCTGCGGTGGATATTTATAATAATTGGATAGTGTAGAAGATTCTTCAGATTAAGTATCTTAGTTTCATATTCAAAATAGTAGAAAAGTAAAAACACCACTTGAATGCAGTCCATATAAGGTTTGTACTTCTTACCTTTCACCACTCAAAAATCGTTTCTCTAAATATTCTATCCCATCATGATTTGCAATACCACGAATATGATAAGTAAAAATAATATTGAATGTATTATCAAAATTTTCTCTCGTTAGATCATTAAAAAACTCAATACTCTTAACATTTAATAAAAAGCTGTAAAAAAGCTTTATAATACTTAGGTTTATGTTACTTCTGTAAATTCCCTGGTTCATTCCTTCTTGAAAATTTTTATCAATAAGATTAAGGACGAATTCTCTTCTTATATTTATTAATTCCTCCCATGTTTGATGAAAATACTTTTCCATGCTATACATTAATGAAGGATTTAGCAATAAGTTACTTTTAACAATAAATTTACTTATTGCATACAATTGATCGATTACATGTTTATGTTCTTTGCACAATTTTTCAAGTTCTTCTCTTTCTTTTTCAAATTCAAAGTGTGCAACTTTATAAACAACATCAGTTTTATTTTCAAAATGTTGATAGAGCGTTTTTTTCGATATGCCAAATTCTCTGGCAATATCGTCCATGGTTACACTTTTTACGCCATATTTTTTAAACAGTATTGATATGTTGTCGAGTAGATTATTCATTTATTTTAGAATTATATCAAAATTTCTAAGTAATATTAAAGCTTCAGGCATTGAAAAGACAGCCTTTTTTGTTTTTCCATTTAATAAATCTATTCCATTATAGTTAAACGCATTTTCAAAATTGGCTTTTGTTAGATTCGAATTAAGAAACATGCTGTCCTGCAAATCTGTGTTATTAAATCTACTAAGTTGCATGTCTGCTTCCGAGAAGTTTACATCATGGGCAATACATTTATAGATTTTCATTTTCTTCAATTTCATGCCATAAAAACTTGAATAGCTGATATTGGAATCTTCGCAAGTGATTGAGAAAGGCATAGAGGCTTCGTCCCAGACAATTCCTGTCATTTTATAGGATTTAAATGTCACATCTGAAATCGGGAATATTTGACTTTTAATGAGGATAGGTTACAATTTTCAAATTCACAATTTTCAAATGTATTGTTAGAAAAATCACAATGTGTAAATTTGCATTTAATGAACTCTTTTTCTTTAACAACAACATCTTTATATATTATCTTGTTAAATATTTTATTTTGATGAAGATTTTCCATTTATAGTATTTTTATTTTCTGTATTTCTTAACAGCCGGTATAAGCGGAAGCATAACAGGGGCATTTATAATAAAAAATAATGTCTCGAAAACAACATTACTGTCTTTGGCTTTTTTGCCTTTTAATCTACTCAAGAAAGCATCGAAAGTATTTCCTGACAGATTGCCAAAAAATATCATTCTTATCATTAATATAATATGCTTTGCTGTTTTTTCTCCGTAAAAATCAAACAGTTTTTTTGTCATTTCTTTATCGGGATTACGATTAGTTTCGGCATAATGTTGGGCATATAATAAGGCTACAACTTCAAAATTCGATGCATCTGCTGCAAATTGTAAGTTAAGCATGTTTTTCACTTCTGCCTCACTTATTCCGCTTGACACAGCTTGTTTTGCATGAAACCATGTGCAATAAGTACATCCGTTAACAGCAGTCACCACCGTCATCACTTTTTCCATAAATACTTTGCCCAATTTTTTATTTCGCATGGCAGCAAAAATATTGACGGTATTACGAAAAAGAAATGCCAAATCACTTAATAATAAACGAAATGTATATATTTTTCTATCAAAATCATCTTTCATTATGCAAGATTAATTGAGGCTGTTCAAAAAGTCATGTATTATGTCAGTCTGAGCGGAGTCGAAGAATGTATTACGTTGGTAATAAACCGATTTCGACTCCGCTCAATCTGACAAGGCTAATTATTAAGACTTTTTGAACAGCCTCAAATCCATTGTTTTAGTACGACTGTTCAATATTCCAAACAAAAGCTCTTAATCCCTGTTGTTCAGATTTTTTGTCAAGTTTCTTTAAAAATTCAAGTAACGGCTCAACTTTATCATCTTCTACCATGGTTAAATGAGCGTTGTTCATTTCGGGCCAGGTATGGGTGCCTTCATGCGGTTCTCCATTTACTGAACCTCTGCCTTTTACATCAAGCCACTGGGTATAGCCTTTTATGTTTAGGTCATTCAGTATATGCTGAACTTCAAAAGTGATAGATTGATTATATGATATAAATACTGCTTTCATTATACGTATTTTTTATATTACTAATTTTTTTACTTTAATAAAATCTGATGATAAAAACTACCATCAGATTTTAAAATTTTTATTTATGCATTCAAATTCAATTTAGTTTTTTCAATTTCTTTCTTTTTGCGTTTTATTTGACCCACACCGAAAATGGTATAAATAGCAGGTATTAAAACCAAAGTTATAACTGTTGAGAATGTTAATCCTCCAAAAATGGCAACACCCATAGGCCGCCACATTTCAGAACCGCTACCTGTTAATAAAATCATCGGTAACATAGCCAGAATAGTTGTTATGGAGGTCATAAGTACAGGTCTTAACCTGGAACGGCCACCGGCTACAACAGCTTCTTTTAACGAATAGCCTTTGGCAATAAGTAAATTGGTATAATCAACCAACACAATTCCATTTTTAACCACAATACCTATCAACATGATGGCTCCAATCATAGAAATAATATTGATGGTTGTGTTAAAAAGGTATAACGCTATAAAAACTCCTGTAAATGCAAAAGGAATAGAAAACATGATAATAAACGGTTCTGTTAACGATTCAAACTGCGATGCCATTACAATATATACAAGAAGGATGATTAATGCTCCAAGCATTAGTAAATCTTTAAAAGTATCCTGCATGTCTTCAACGCTACCTCCAAATTCAACCGTAACATCATTTGGAATATCTATTTTAGCGATTTCTTTTTCAAGAGCTGCTTGTACAGTACCTAAATCGGAACCGGAAAGAGCTGATGAGATTTTTACAACACGTACTTTATTTTCCCTGTCAATATTAGGTGGTGAATAAAATCTTTTCAGTGTTGTTATTTCTCCCACTTTTACCGGAACACCCGAAGGAGTCATAATACTGATATTCCGTATATCCTCTGTTGAATGACGGAATTTTTCATCATAACGCACAATTACATCATATTCATTACCTTCCTCTTTATAAACAGTGGCTGTAAGTCCGGTAATACGGTTACGAATGGCTCCGGCAACCATTGCAGTATTTAAGCCAAAAGAAGTCATTTTTTCCTGATCTAAGACTAACTGTAATTCAGCTTTCTCTTTATCACGACTTATTAAAACATCTCTCACACCTTTTGTTTTGTTAAAAGCGGCAGCAATTTTTTCGGCAACAACATCGGTATGGTCAAAACTGTTACCGTAAACTTTTACTTCCATTTTACTTCCGCCGCCCATACCCATGGATTCCGACATACGTGCATTTCCGGGATCAACATAATACTTTTCTACTTCCGGCAATACTTCAATGTCTTTTCGCATTTCGTCGGCTATTTCAAAAATATCTCTTTTCCTATCCTGATGAGGTGTCATTTTGAAAGTATAATTTATAATATAGTTTCCTGTCTCCATAAAAATAGAAGCCATACTATTTTCATCTCCCACACCTGCACTTGTATATATTATTTCAATCTCAGGATATTTAGCCCTAAAAACAGAATCTAAATACTGAGCTGTTTTTATTGTTTCGTCAAGTTTTACGCCCTGTGCCAGTTTAACTTGTGCTGCCATTTCATCGTTATCCATTTCAGGCATAAACTCTGAGCCAATAAATTTGGTCAGAAAAAGTGAAGAAACAAATATAAGTACTGCAGCTCCAACTACTACCCAACGATGACCTACTGCCCACGATAATGTTTTTTCATAAACATTATCCAGTTTGTCGAGTAAATTTTGTGAGAAATAGTAAAGTTTTCCTCCAATCGTTTTTCTGTTTGGTTCTTTAACGCTTAAAATTTTAGAAGATAGCATCGGAACAAGTGTTAAAGATACAATTACCGAAGTAACGATAGAAATAGTTACTACCCAACCCAAGGGTTTAAAAAGAATCCCTGTTACACCACCTAACATAGTTAAAGGAAGGAAAACAGCAACAATAGTAAGTGTTGAAGCAATAACAGCCAAACTCACCTCGTTTGTTCCGTAAATGGCTGATTCACGGGCAAATCCACCTCGTTCTAATTTCTTGGTTATATTTTCAAGCACTACAATGGAGTCGTCAACCACCATACCAATAGCAATAGTTAATGAAGAAAGTGTAATAATATTGATAGTGCCGCCGGACAGGTACATATAAATAAAGCCCGCAATCAATGAAATAGGAATGGAAAGAGAAACTATTAAAGTAGCCCGCCATCTCCCCATAAAAAACATAACTACAATAATAACAAACAGTAGTGCATAAAGTATGGTTTCAGTTAGATTATTTACCGCAGCAATTGTGTGAACAGATGTATCCATCAAAACATCAACTTTAACATCGGGCGGTAATGTAGATTTTATTTTTTTTAGTTTTTCCTTAATATTGTTTGCTACGCTAACTGCATTGGCATCTGATTGTTTTTGAACCATCAGACTCACATTTCTTTTACCATTGGAACGTTGGTACGATTTTATATCTTTTAAGCCATCGTTAATAGTTGCAACATCTTTTAAATAAACAGGGTGATTATTAAAATTACTTATAATAATGTTTTTAATTACATCACTATTTTCAAATTCACCTTGTAATCGAAGTTTTAAATCTGATTTACCCATTTCAAGACTTCCTGATGGCAGATTTAAGTTATTGGCTGCAAGTACACCACCAATTTGTTCAACCGATAAATGATAAGCCTCTAATTTCCTGGGGTCGATATCGACCATAATGGCCCTTACAGGTGCACCAATTTGAATAATGTTTCCTACCCCCTCAATGCGGTTAAGCGGTTGAATTATCCTGTCATCAATAATATCTTTAATACCATTATAACTTTCATCCGATGTTACCGAAAACATAATCACAGGCATCATACTTGTACTCAGCCTAAATATAGTTGGGCTTTCAACATCGTCAGGCAACCTTCTTTTTGCAAGACTAACGGCATCGCGTATCTCATTGGTCGCTTCGTCCAGATTTGCTCCCCACTCAAACTCTAATGTTATTACCGAAATATTATCTTTTGACGAAGATGTAATTTTTTTCAGATTACTGATAGAACCAAAATGGTCTTCCAATTTTTTGGTTATATTTTGTTCCACATCTTCGGCATTTGCCCCCGGATAGAATGTGAAAACTGAAATTATCGGCGGATCCATTTTGGGAAAGAAATCTACAGGCAACTTAAGATAGGAATAAATCCCCAAAATTACCACCCCTATAAATATCATAATGGTACTTACAGGTTTTTTTACGGAAGTGCTATATATACTCATAATTTTATTTTTAAATATTTAAAACAGCTTATCTTTCTACGATTATAGCAGTCTGATTTTTAAGTTTATTTTGACCTGTAACAATTATTACATCACCTTCATTAATTCCTTCAAGAATTTCGGTTTTATCATCGAAAAGACGGCCTGTTAGCACGGGTTGTTTTACAGCTATATTATTTTTATTTACAAACAGATACAAGTCATTAGTTCCCGTTTGTTTTATCAATGCAATGGTTGGTACAAGAATAGCTTTTCCCTCACCTAAATTAAGTTGAATTTTGGTAAACATTCCAGGGCGTAATTTTAAATCGGGATTATTAATTTTTACCTCTACTGTAAAGGTTTTAGTTGCATCATCAATAGTAGGATATATATTATATACTTCACCTTCAAAAGTTTGGTCAGGATAGATATCACAGCTAATATTTGCCTTCATACCTTTTTTTATCTGAGGGAAATAGGATGCTGAAATTCCGATTAAGGCTTTAAGCTTATTAATTTGCACGATGGTAACTAGAGCAGATTTACCTGCACGTGTATTAGGTGCTCCGGAAAAATTTTCGCCGTTCTCGAAATATTTACCTGAAATTACACCATTAAAGGGAGCTTTTAATTCTGTATTATCCAAAAGAAACTGATAACTTACTTTTGCTGCCTCGTAAGCAGTTTTTACTTCATCATATTGCTGTTGGGCAATAGTATTTGTTTTTTTAAGTTCTTCTAATCGTTCAAAATTAGTTTTCAAATTTGCAATATTAATACGTGCTGATTCTAAATTTGTACGATCCATTGTTGCTATAACCTGTCCTTTAGAAACACGGTCGCCAATTTCGACATAAATTTTTTCGATTTTACCAGGTGCTGCCGGTGCTAAATATATTTCTTCGAACGGAATTAAAGTTGCGGTATAATTAATGGTTTTAGTAATGGTTTCGTCTTTGGCCATCATTGTTTTTACCGGTACGGCTTGTTTTTTTTCCTTTGTTTGCGCCTCGTTTTCTTTACCTGAATTACAGGATGTTGCAAATGCTATCAAACCTGCAGCAACTAATAAATTAATTAATTTTATTGTCTTCATTATATTCTGATTTTTTAAAGTTTATTATTTAATTTTCTTAATGCTAATTCTGCATTTAATAGTTTAAGTATTGTTCCCGTTAATTCTGTTACGGCAGTCAGGTAATCGTTGTTTGCACTGGTAACATCGAGACTTGAAACAATTCCCTGTTTAAATTTTAAATTCGTTTGATCAAGAACTTCTTTTGCTATTTCAACATTATCTTTTTGTGAAAAATACTGCTCTAAAAGATTATTGTAGTTGTATCTTAACTGTTTTTCCTGTAGGGATAGTTGATCTGTTAATAAGGCTTTTGTGTTTTCACTGATCGCATAATCAATTTTAGCCTGACGTACCTGAGATTGTCTTGTTCCACTTGAAAATATAGGAATGTCAAGAGTGAATCCAAGGATATTTTTTGGTGACATATCAAAATCAGGTTTTATAATCTTATAGGTGTAAGAATAAAAAGCAACCAACGAAGGTAAATAACTTGCTTTTGCCAATTTAACTGACTTTTCAGCCATAACACTCCGCATTGAGATCATTTGATAATCAATATTATTTTGGATATTAAATGTGTCAGTTAGATTGTTAAGAATATAATATTTTGTCGCAATATCTTCTAGTGTCGTAGTCAATTGGATTTCTTGTTCAGATGGTAAACCTAATTGGAATCGTAATAGATTATAACCTAACTCCACTTGTCGTTCGATTGATTTTACAGCATTACCTACTGATGTTACCATAACTGAAAGCTTTTTGGCATCAGTCTGTTCTATCATGCCTGCTTTTGCCAGGTTATTTGTGTTTTCGTAGATGCTTTGAGCATTTTTATAATTTTCTTTTAGCTTATCTAAAATTCTCTGCATGGCTAAAATCATGTAATAAGCCTGATAAGTTTGCTCTTTTACATCGAGCTCGTCTTTTTGATAACTTTTTTCAGTGATTTTTTTTGCAAGCTTGGCCATTGGTATGCCAATGACATATTTTCCATTGAAAATTAATTGGCTGGCGTTTATTTTAAAGTTACTCGTTGGGGTAAACTTTATTACTGCCGGAGGCGCTCCAGGAGCACCAAAATCAAGTTCGCTTTCCGCTCCCAAATAATTAGTATAATCGAGGGATGAACTAACTTGTGGTAATCCTTGTGAAATAGCTTCCTTAATTTTCTGGCTTGACTTGTCAATAGCATATCTTGAATTATTCAAGATTTTATTATGCGCCACAGCATAATTTACGGCACTATCTAACGACAGTATCATTGGTTCTTGTGCTTGTAGCGATAAGACACTTAAAAAAAGCACACTAATAAAAAATATTCTCATCTTCATTTTTATTTATACAATTAATTAATATGTAATAAGTTGTAATTGACAAACATTGATATTGTCAACTATTATTTTTAAAAGAACTATATTTGTTTTGCTTTGGATTTTATATGATTAACAACTTTATAAAAAGTTTTCATATCTTCTTTGGTAAGTCCTTTTTTAAGTTCTGTTCTTAATTCTGCTTCAATTTTTAAAAACTTTTCAATGACTTGTTCACCCTTTTTTGTAACCATAAGATATTTTTTTCTACGGTCTTTTGGGTCAATAGCTCGTCTTACCAGTTCTTTTTCTTCAAGAACATCAATTATTCGCAATATAGCTGACTTATCCTTACCCATTGCATCAGCCATCTCTTTCAAAATAACATCTGATTCTCTCTTACTTAGGATGTGTAAAACAGCGTGTTGCTCAATGGTCAGAGTAACCTCAGCTTGCTCAATATCACGTTTTTTCAGCACTCTGATCATCTCATGCATCATTTGTCCAACGACCATTCCTAATGGTAAATTATCTTGTTCCATAGTCTTAATATTTATTCGGGGGCAAATGTAATATATATTAGTTGACATATGCAACTAATATTAAAAAAAGTTTCTTAAATATTTTTTTGTAAATTTTCCTATTAACCTGAGTTCGACATAAGCAACTAGTTAAATTAAAGACAGTTGCCCATTTGATTCTTTTCTTTCGTATTTAATAGATGGTTTTTTTGGTAGAAATGAATATGCGATTAATCCCGAAATCATATTTGCCATAAAGTTAGCTATGCCTCAGTGTCTTGAGTGTTCAACTTGACAAATGTTTTTAAGCTCATAATTAACTGTTTCAATTACAGATCGTTTACGAAGCATTATTTTATCACTCATATTCATTAACTGGTTCTTCATATTGTTCCTGATCCCTGTTATCAATTGGATCCCATTGAAGAAGAGTTCTTCGAATAGCGGCTTTGAAACGTAGCCTTTATCTGCAAATAGTTTTCCGTAAATCTTTTTGATAAAACTGGCATCTTTTAAAGGCTCTCTGTCATCAACATTTCCAGGTGTAATTACAAATTCAATAATTTCCCCTTTGTCATTTATTATGATATGTAGCTTAAATCCAAAGAAATATCCCATTGTCGACTTCCCTCTTTGAGCAATACCATCGAACACTTTATGATTAAAAATTCTCTTATTTCTACATACACGAATCGGAGTTGAATCAATGAATGATATTCCAGTACTCTGTCCTAATCTAGATAGTTTTAGGAACATAGATAAGGGGAGTAATGCTTTTTGTTGAAGTTCAACGAATCGATTGTATGAAACAGTCTCAGGAAAATATTCAGAAATTATAATCCACCCCAAGACTACCAAAAATAAAAAACCCGGTTCAAACTCCGGGTAAATTCAATTCAATCCCCATAAAATAAAATCACACACTTTTGCGTCCGGTTT
>Ga0190358_1000635_pt1 | contig 9991 bp, 10 predicted proteins | sample 48721812_MG_FD_161666 | JGI IMG/M metagenome (GOLD analysis project Ga0190358, IMG submission 161666) | Hydrothermal vent microbial mat bacterial communities from Southern Trench, Guaymas Basin, Mexico - 4872-18-1-2_MG | ecosystem: Environmental > Aquatic > Marine > Hydrothermal vents > Microbial... | reverse complement strand
CGCGTCATACCCATTTTTAGTTCAACGCGATGAGCCACCTTAGAAGAATATCCACTAATAAGTCTTTCAACTGCATAAAACACTCCAAAAAACATAAAGGGCAAAGTGGTTAATTCTAAGAATGGTTGCCAAAGAAAAAAACTAAGTACAAAAAAGGTCCAAACTACTGCAGAATAAATAACAAAATAACTGGCATCCCCTTTAAAAGAGATTTTCAAACTTTCCTTAAAATGTGTTACATAAGAAGTTTTCTTAATTTCCTTATGAAATGGTGGCTCAACTAACTTAATTTTAATAATTAATGCAGGTATAATCATAAAAAAGGTAATCCACCAGGGATATGATAATTTAAATTGTGCTAAAAATCCCCCTAATATTCCTCCGATAGCACCAGACCATGAACCATACCATTTCATCTTTCCTTGAATCTTTTTAAATTCTTTTTCTTTATTTAAAGATTTTAAAGTATCATAAAGAATGGCTACATCTGTCCCAGAAACTAATGCTGAAGAGATTCCTGCTATTGCCATGGCAATTAAAACTACCCAAAAAGAATTAGATGAGATAATCATAAGTGTAACTGGTATCCCTATCACTGATGCAATAATTAAACTATTCTTTTTGCTTTTTAAATCACTAAAAATTCCAGTGGGAATCTCCATCAAAAGAGAAACTAAATAATATGCTGATTGAATTAAAAAGAATTGAGACATTGTAAATCCCTTAGATAATAAAAATAAAGTAAAAACTACTAAATGAAATCCTGAACTTTTAATAAAACTAATCCAGTATAATCTTTTAATATTTTTTTCTAATCTATCTTTTGCTTTTTTATTCATTTTTAATTAAACTTTCCAAATATTGCCCTTAACATTCATTTATAAAATAAATTATATTTATATTCTTTTATAACATTAACTGTATTAATCCTTTGAATTATATCTGAAAACTCACTCATCAATTCTTGAATTAGTTTCTGAAAATTCTGTTCATCAAAAAATTCAAACTCTGGTTCTAAATCCCATCCTCCAATAACTTTCAGATTATAGATTAAATTTGGATGATTGTTTAACCGTTCCAATAAATGTTTTACTCTTTTTTCATCTGGATTCTTTAAATAGAAAAAAGATTTATAAAAATGAATGCCTAATTTACTATAATCCAAAACCAAACCAAAATGGCCAATCACCCCTGATTGCAATAACTTCTTTATCCTATAAGTAACAACCTTAACAGTCAACTCTAATTCTTTAGCAATTTCAACAACTGGTTTTCTTGCTTGTTTGGATAATAGCCTTAGTAAATCCAAATCAATTGGATCTAAATTCTCAAGATCTCCCCCCATATTAAATGAGTCATGCTGAACTTCCAATAAATACCTCCTAGGAAATGCAAATACCTTAGAAAGGATAGAAATCTCTTTTTGAAAAATATGGGCGTGTGCTAAACTTATCAATTTATCCTTAATAATATCTAATTCCTTAAGACTATTAACTGTACAAGATAACATACAATCCCAATCCCCTTGGCACTTTGCAATCCAAATAACTTGATTTATCTCAGCAAATTTAGAATAAACTTCTTCTTCCACTTGCAAAGAAATTCCATTAAATTTTAGACAAATTTTAAAGTGAATTAATCCCATTTTGTTATAATCTACCAATGTATGATACTTAGCAATTACATTCTCTTCTAACTTTTTTACCCTATAGTACACTACTTCTGGGCTCAATCCCACTTTTTTAGCTATCTGTGCATTACTTATCCTGGCATTTTTATCTAATTCATAGAGAATCCTTCTATCTTTTACATCTAATTTATAGGTCATTTTTAAAATATAGTGCTTTTTTTATTTAAATTTTGTCATTTTATTAAAAAAATAGCTAAAAAGTTTTATGTATTAGTACATATACTAAATAATTATCACTAATAAGTAACAAACAAAGCAAAGATTAATAAATGGAGGAAACTAAAATGGATACACACAACATAAATCAAGTAATCAGTGAATATGAAAATAAAGACAGAACTGAAGTGAGGTATGTACATGGACAACCTCATTTAACTAATCAATTTACTCATTTAGCCCACTGGGAAAAATGGGGGAGATTAGAAAAATTATCTTTAGATGGCAAAACATATTTCCACACAGGAAAGACTGATATCATAGGCATAGATGCTGATGGCCAAGGGATTCATAGACTTAAGGCATATACCCTTAAAGAAAATAGAAAACTGGGACATGATGAAGCTGTCAAAGTCAAAAATTCACAGACACTTAAGAGTTTAACTGATTTATATGACTCTCGATGTGAAAGTTTAAGGCTTGACCTTAATGAGCAGTTTGAAAGCGACTTTGATGAGTTCAACTATGACTAATTTATTTTTTATTTTTTTATTTACACTAACATAAACTAAACCAGGAGGAAACTAAAATGGAAGGATTTTACAAAACAGAAAACTTAGAAACCCAATTAAAACCAAACAAATTTACAAGGCAAGGACAATTGAGACTTAAAGAAGTGTCTAACAGATCTAGAATGTATGTATTCTCAAGTTTAGATGCTCATCGAAATTTAAGCAAATATAATTCAATAAAAAGCTATGCTGCAGTTTCAGAAGAAATTCAAAAAGAAAAAATTTTACTTCCTTCGGATATTTATGTACATCCAAAAATGAACTTATGTTTAGAAGATGATCTAAAAAATAGTGCATTTTATCAACTTAACTTAAATTTAAAATGAATCCAAAAATAGAATTATTCAATGACACTGGAAGCAGTGAAGAGGAAAGGACTCTTTTAGTTGCAATAAAAGATTTATCTAGGTTTAAACCTAATCTACAATTGGATCACTATGAAGGTAATTTTATTTCTGCGCTAAAAAATAAAATGGGGAATCCTAACAATATAGATTTAGATCGTTTTATAAATTTAGCGTATACGAAGGAACAATTTTCTTATGCAACTCAAAAAATAGTTTTACTGAATGAACCACTGTATCAAAATGATAGATTAATGGATGGTTTAACTCGCCAAAGAACTCCACAGTTTAATTGTCACTCTTACCAGCAAACAATTATACTCTCAAATGCTAGAAATTTATCTCAGGATGAATTTTATGCTGTTTGTAGCCATGAATTAGGGCATGCCTATGGCGCAACCAATCGTAGACATGACATAACGAGTGATGATAAAAGGCATTGCACAATCAATAAATGTGTCATGAGATATCCTGCATTTAATAATCTAACAAGTCTTAGAAGGAAACAAGGCCTCTCAGTATATTGCCCAAAATGTGAAGATGGAATAAAGAATTTTTAATTTATCAAAGCGTAGAATCTCTCACAATCTAAAGATCTCATTCTTAAAATATTTTGTTTCTTTTGAATCGAATACACTCATAATATTAAAATAATAAACTAAATATATAAAATTTTATATTTAATCTAACTTGAAACTAAAATAAAAAAGAAATTCTAAATTATAATCTATCACTTTTTACTTTTGCAATCATTACAAAAATATGGTTCTCCCTTATTTTTTCTTGATGCTTCTAAATAACCTTCAGGAGCTTTATGAGTATTCATAATGCACTCCCTTCCGTCATGGTGATCCACCAGTCCATTATTTAAATGACCTAGTTCATGATTAAATATGTGTTTTAAATACATTTCTCGATCTGCTTCAGAAGATAAACCTTCACTAAATGATGTTGGCAAGTATATTGCACTCCCTTTTTTTTCAATTCCCTCTGGAAGGGTTTTATTATTAACATAAAGTCCGCCAGTGAATCCCAGGGAGTAAAACCCCCTACCTGCAAAATGATAAGCCAAATCTGTTCCAGCAATAACACTACAATTTATATTCTTCACATTTTGAGGAAGAATTAATAAATTGATATTTTCATTACCTGATCTTTTTCTTGCAATATCTGCAGCTAAAAATTTATAGATTGTTCCGTGTATTCTGGGCTCTTCTGTGCCTATTTTAGCGTATGCATTAACTAATGCCTGATTCTTTTCAGTACCATTAGATATATCATCTAAAGCATTTAAAATTGCAGGATGTGTTGCATATTCTCTCAATTTTTCTGGAGACCAATCAATACTCTTCAAATTATCATAAAGTCTAGTTTCAATATCTCGTTGAATGTTTCCCCTAGATTTCTCTATTGCAGTCTGAACTGGAATAATTAAGGGTTCAGGTAGTACTTTCAAACCCTTTTCTTCAGCAATCTGACTAACAATATTTATAGAAGAGTTCTCTTCTGGTTTTTCTATATCTGTTACTAACATAAATTCGAGTCCCATAAAAAAATTTAAAGGTTTAGTGTTTATAAAACTTTCTATTTGTAATAACTAATAAGTAGTAAAACTAATAATCAATTTAAATTCTCATCATCAGATAAATAAAAGAAAAAATAAGCGGAGAGAGGGATTCGAACCCCCGATCACCGGGTTGCAGCCGATTGCCTTAGCCACTTGGCCACCTCCGCAAAAAAAGTGAGCTTTTGAAAAGAGGTCTGCAGACAAAGTCTGGTCACCTCCGCAAAAAAGTGGTTATGGATAAATAAGAAATATCTCCATTTAAAAATATTTGGTTTTATGAGGCTAAATTGCCATAATGATTTAATTTTTCTTTCTAAATAAAAATACTACATAAACTCCAAATAACAAAAGAGTTCCACCCATTAGCATCAAAGTTATATGTAAACTAAATGTGTCTGTAGTGTATCCTATTATTGGCCCAAATAATGCATATAATAAACTTTTAGACATGTTTTTAACAGAAAGAATTGTAGCCCTATGAGATGCCTTACAATAAGTATTGACTTCATTATCTACAATTAGCTCTTTTAATGCGCTTAAAAACATCATAATAAATATAATCCCCATACCAATCCAAACATTAACAAAATTCAAAAGAACAAAAAATATACCTACAATAACAAGCAAATAAATTAAAAGTTTATCTTTATTTTTAAAATATTTAGTTATTTTATCCGTAAATGAATATCCTATTGCCTTGAATAAGAAATATCCGCTAACTCCCAAACCAATTAATACTAAAGACAATCCGCCAATTTCAAAATATGGTTGTATTAAATAAAATAACATATATGTGAATGCCCCAAATAAAGAAAAGTAGATAATATACTTTTTAATCTCTGGATGTTTAAGGGAATAAGAAATTCCCTCCCTTAAATGTTTGAAATAATCCCTATCTTCAACCTTAACATATAATTTTGGCTCCTTAAGAAAGGATAATAAAATAGTTCCAATAACAAAAAAACTTGCACCAAAGAAAAAAAGATTTCTTTGACCAAAAATAGTTGCAAGATACCCTCCTAATGCTGCTGAAATCCCAATACTTGTAGTCCCTATTGCATTAACTCTCCCCATAACTTTTTTAAATTTAGACTCTTCCTTAATCTGTTTTAAAGTGTCATAAACAAAAGCAGAATCTGTTCCAGAATATAAGGAGATTCCCAACGCAATAAAAAACTCTGCCAGTAAAAACCAATAAAAAGAAGATGAAAATCCATAGAAGATAAATCCTATAGTCACACTAATCTGAGACAACATAAGAGTTCTTTTTAATCCAAATAGATCTGCAACAACTCCTGAGGGGATTTCTAAAAAAAAGATTAACACTGTAAAAAAAGATTGTAAAAGCAAAACCTGAGTCATACTTAATCCATTAGATAATAAATACAAAACAAAAATTGCTGCCACAAATTCAAAATTACCTACAAACTTAGCAAGATATAATTTCCAAATATTAGATCTTAGTGCACTCTGATTAGAATTCATCTTTTTTTATTCAGCTTCCTAAGCATCTTCTTAATATCTTCCAAATCTGCTTGCATATCATCTACTTCTTTAGCAGCTTTTCTATTAATTTGATAATCATATAATGCAGTCTTTCTATCTCTTTCATAAGTTCTATTTTGACTCATTAAAATAACTGGCGCCTGAAATGCTGCCAAAAAAGATAATGCCAAATTAAGTAAAATAAAAGGATAGGGATCCCATTTAAATTTAGTGATCAAAATTATATTAAGGATCATCCAAACGGTTAAAATTATCAATAACCCAATTATAAAATTCCAACTCCCACCATACTTAGAAATTTTATCTGCTGCTTTCTGACCTCTAGTAAGGCGTTTTTGATGAGGTAAATCATGGAAAGAAATATGTTTCCCAATTTTCTTTTTAACAACCATAGTTCTTCCTTATTTTTAAAACTTAAAAACTTTACTAAATTTACTTTATTCTGCATAGAAAGTTATGCCCTATTCATTATAAATACTAAACTCTTTTCTTCTGTAAAGATTATAATCTTTTCTTTTGTAGAGAGTTATACTCTTTTCTTGACTACAAACAATGCATGATCTAACTCATAAGGATCTAACTTCCTATAATCCACAACGATGGCTTTCTTATTCAGTTCATCCATTACTTGTTTAAAGATAACTCCTGGTTTCTTAGTTACATCAACACTTCTAGCTTTCAAAGATAATATACCAAAACCACCTGGCTTCAAAAATTTATCATAGTTCTTAAAAAATATTCCCACTTGATCTCTTTGTGCAATATCTTGGAATACTACATCTACTTGAGGAACTTCACTATATTCTTCAGGATGATTTGCTGAAGCCAAAAAACCTGCGATATTCTTCCTCCTTTGCATCATAAAATGAAAATCCCTCATAACTCTAGGAGAAAAGTCCAAGGCAAAAATAAATCCCTTAGTACAAATATCTGATAAATGACTTACAGTAGTTCCAGAAGCACAGCCCAAATATAAAATTAAACTATCTTCCCTAATTCCAGTTTGAGAGATCCCTTTTAAAATCCCTGCAGCCAATTTGCTTCTTTCGGGATTCCACTGCCTATATTCTATTCCTTTATCCTTATAAGTTCTTTCACCATATACCTTTTGACCTTTAGCTAAATTTAAAGTGTATATTTCTTTTTTTCTTCCCCTACGGATATAAATACCTGGAAATTTTTTATTATAAGGTTCCATTAGAATTTCACCTCAAACTTGTTTTCTAATTCTTTCTTAAGTTTATCTCCTATAAATTTCCCTTTAAAATAGTCCACTCTAGATGCTATACTTAATTTGTCTGCTAAAGTCCTAGCTCTCTTACCATGATCTTTTTGTTTAGCTTGAGCAACTAATGGATGTTGCACTAAAATGCCATGCCTAGGAGGCTTAGCGCCTGTTTTAAGGTGCCTAAATAATGCTTTTTCTGCACCCAATATCTGAATAGTTGAAGCTGGAAAAGTAGATAGTCTCTTTAAACTTCCAGATTTTGCTAATAATTTAGCAGCAAGCATAACTCCTGCAATTTCTAAAATATTAGGGCAATGTTTCCTCATAACCCCTTCGATGTAATCTTTAAGATCATAAATCATATCATAATTACTTTTAGCTTGTTTAGCCAACATTAAAATTGCATCAAGGTCCCGTTTACTTAAATCTGCACCCATAGTTTCTGTATATCTAATTTCTCTAAGAAGGGTTTCTCTATCTTTCCTAATAACTAAATCAGCAAACTTAGCATTATCTCTCATCCATTTCTCAAATTCTGGATTATATAGTGCATACCACTCCCTTAACCTAGTTACAAGCATATTACCTGTTTTTTCTAACTCCTCTATAGAATTAACAGCATTAATAATTAAATTATCTTCATTAACTGATTCCTTTAAATCTTTCATTAGATTCTTAATACACTGTTCCCTTAACTTTTCAAATGCCATATTCTTCTTTACATTTACTTGTTTTAAAAGCTTTTTTGTTTTCGAAACATTAATAAAGTTATTAACCTCTTTTTATAGACAATAAAGCAGTGATTTTAATGACATTACACCACCGTATGCAAGGCAGTGATTTAGAGGCAATATGCCCTTATTGTTCTACAATCCTTAAAGATAAAGATTGGAATTCTGAGTTTCATATTGAAAAACATTACAAATGTCATATTTGTGATTGTGGCAAGAAAATCTGTCTAAAAGTTAATTTTCATGGTTCTGGTCATGACTCCTGGAGAAAACAAACAAACCTAGCAAAAATAAACAGCTTAGATGACTTAAAAAATCTTGCTTAGTCTAATAAATTCATTTCTTGAAGATAAATTTTCTACACCAGACATATCTCTCCTTTTTGGCGGCTCCGACAAAATAATCTAAAACTTCAAACCTTAAACTTTTACAAAGAAATTAAGAACTTTTTAATCTTTCAAAGTATTCAAAGAATATCTTAAGGACGTTAGTCTTCAAGTAAGATTTCAATTATCTTAGCATATGCTGGCCTAGATATCAAAATACCCATTGTAGTACCTAAGATAGTAGTTAAAGCAAACCCTTTCAATAAACCTGCACCTGCAGATAATAAAGGAAACATTGCAACAACAGTGGTTAAATACGCACCAATAATAATGAAAAATGCTCTTTTTATTTTAGTTTTCCAATCTAATAATTTGGCTTGTGTCCCTTTTATTGTTTCGTCTGCTAAAATAATCTGATGATCTATTCCAGTACCTACTGCGATTAAGATACCTGCTAATGCCGCTAAATCCATTTCCCATCCAATTATAGATGCAACTCCTAAAATTAAAACTACTTCTAAAATGGTAATCATAGCCATAGGAATGACTATTTTTGGAGTTCTATATTTAATAGAAATTATAATAATAATTGCAATAATAGCTAACAATCCAATAAACATAACTTCATTTACAAACTCATAACCTAATGCAGGGGAAATAACATCTACTTTAGCAACATTTAATTTCACAGGTAAAGATCCAGTGATAATAATAGTCTGTAATCTTTTCATATTGTCCAATGAATTAATAATTGCTTCCTGTTGAGTTGCTCCAGCACCTGAACCTGAAATCATAATATCAGTTACAGCCCTTCCTTTCAGATCTGCACCAATTTTTAAAGTGTCTACCAAACTATCATCTAAATATAATCCTAAATCTTGGCTTAGATATTCATTACTTCCAGACTCATCATAAATAATATCTAATTCTTGAGTAAGTGCTGCTTGCCTTTCAGCTGCTTCTGGCCTTAAGGAAATACTAAATCTAAAGGTACAGGCATGAGTACTTTCATCTACTTGGCTACATCCCCTTGTAGGATCTATACCTGAACAATCTGCGCTCCTACACACATAAGTAACATCTTTGTCTCCACCATAAAATACTGTATCATTACCAATCTTTGCTTCAAATTTACCTTGTTGAGCCAAAAGTTCTTTAACTTCATCCTCATTCATTCCTGCAATTTCTGCAAGAATATATTGATTTCCAGATAAATCATTTGCTTCTCTAACTACAACATCACTAATACCATAAACATTAAGTCTTTCCTTCATATTTTCTATGGTAATATCCATTACATCTGAATCAACTTTTTCTTCAGGTTGTAATAAAACTCTAGTTCCGCCCTGTAAATCTAAACCTTTCTTAATATTGCTTGTTGGAGCATCATAAACTCTTAAACCAATATCTTCCATTCCAACAATATGTTTAATGGTTTTATTTACCAGAATTGTTTCTTCAACTTCCTTTTCAATCTCTTGCAAAGTACCATTAATAGTTTCATTAACTAAAATATTTTTAAAAATAATTTGTTCTTCTAATTCGCCTAAAACTTCAATGTCATAAGCATATTTTGTTCTTAATAAATAATCATTTTGATTGGTTTTAAAATTAATAGTTCGATTAGGTAACAAAGATGATACAACCCCATTATAATCTGCTAAATCAGATATGGTTTGACCATTAATGGAGATAATTCTCTCCCTACTCATAGGATGAGAAGTTGCAGTCGGACTTTCTATTCCTGCTAAACTTGCAGAACTATCCAAACTAACAGATCTAATAGCTACACCATCTGCCCAAGGATTAGGGTGTATAGCTACAACTGCAAAAATAAGTACAACTAATAAAAGTAATACTCTAAAATTCAT
>Ga0190358_1000633_pt1 | contig 10014 bp, 10 predicted proteins | sample 48721812_MG_FD_161666 | JGI IMG/M metagenome (GOLD analysis project Ga0190358, IMG submission 161666) | Hydrothermal vent microbial mat bacterial communities from Southern Trench, Guaymas Basin, Mexico - 4872-18-1-2_MG | ecosystem: Environmental > Aquatic > Marine > Hydrothermal vents >... | reverse complement strand
TCAATATTTTCTGTTCTTAAAATCAAAAAGTATTCCCTCTCCTAAACAGCGAAGTTAGGATGACGGAGCTGTTTTTATTCTTTCTTCTTGTGCATTAAAAAGCTCATTGAAAATGTTATCAGCTCCCCATGCTTGTGCAGCTGTAAAAGCTATTTTTCGTTTTTCTGTAATGGATAATGGCACTGATGTCTTATAATCAAGGTTATGTTATGCTTCTTCCTAAGCGTGTTGAAAAAGTGTCTTTATCTGTAATTCAAAAAATGGTGGTATGTATTCTTTAAAAGATTTATTAGGAATAATGTCCTCTGGAATGAAAAGCATATAATGCTTTCCTTCATACCCAAATTCATTTATAGAATCTGACACAATATCTGCACGTTCAATATAGCTATAGTAATCTTCAATTATTTTTGCAATTTTATCTACATCTGAAATGTAAAATGTGACAATCCTGGCACCAAGTTGGTCTTGTATTTGATTTATTGGGTCTGAATATTTAAAATGACCATTTTCATCTTTCTTTTTTGCCTTTTGGATAAATCTTTCTACGGTTTTTGAGCGTACAGCTATTTTATCAACTCTTGGATAATTAGACAAAATATCCTTAAGGTGTTTATGTAATTCGGGAACGAGTTTGTCCAAATAATTTATTTTTCTGTTGTTATATGTATCTTCTAATTTTGTAAAATCCATTTATTAATTCCTGTTTCTTATTTTTGTATTAACGACAATGCCTTCTGTTTCAAAACAATAAAGATGCTTCTGTCGATTTATTACTTTAGGATTAAAGCATTTATCAAAGCTTTCTGCTGGCGCAATTAGTGTTCCATTATTGTTAAGCTCAATAGCTGGGCAGATAAAGCTTTCTGGCCAACGCAACGATAATAGGATTTACACGATTCTTCAGTAGAAAATCGTTTGTCGAATTCACGAAGAGTTTTCGGGTAATCCTCCATAGATTTCAAATATATATGTTGTGTCAAGGTCAGTCAAGGGAATACCCACATAATTGTATTATATGTTAAAAGATAAATGTAAAATCTGCTTTAAATAATAGTTTTTAACTTATTCAGTCTGTTTTTTAACTTCTTATTCCTGACTTTCTCTTTTAATAATTTACTAATATTAAAATTTATATTTTAGATAATTTAAAGGTATATAATATGACTCATAACAAGAAGTTATCAATTATAGGATTAGGGAAATTAGGCAGTACTATGGCTGCCTGCTTTATTCATAAGGGATATGAGGTAATAGGAGTAGATATAAATCAAGACTTTGTAGATGCTGTTAATAGGGGTCACAGCCCAATTTATGAACCCTGTGTAGATGATTTAATTAATGTAAATAAAAATTTAATACAAGCTACGACAGAAACTGAATTTGCAGTTTTTCATACAGATGTTTCTTTTATTATTGTTCCTACTCCAAGTATGGGAAGTGGCCTTTTTTCTACAAAGTATGTAGAATCTGCAACTATAGAAATAGCCAAAGTTTTATCAAAGAAAGAAAAATATCATGTTATAGTGATTACTTCTACAATTTTACCCGGGGATACTGAGAGAATAGGAAAAGATATTGAGAAAATATCTGGAAAAAAAATAGGTAAAGATTTTGGCCTGGTTTATAATCCAGATTTTATAGCTCTAGGTAGAATAGTACATGATTTTTTGAATCCCGATATGATTCTTATTGGAGAGTCTGATGAAAAAGCCGGAAGTATAGTTCAACAGATACATGAGACTATTGTTGATAATGAACCTGAAATATATCGAATGAATTGGTATAATGCTGAGTTAGCCAAAGTATCTCTTAATTCTTATTGTACTCTTAAATTGACCTTTGCTAATATTATAGCTGAAATTTGTGAAAAAATGCCCGGAGGAGATGCTGAAATAGTTTTGAGAGCTATAGGTTCGGATTCTCGGATAGGAAATAAATATTTCAGAGGTAGTTTGGCATGGGGCGGGACATGTTTTCCGCGTGATAATAGAGCTTTTGCTAAGTCGGTAGAACAATTTGGAATAAGAAATACTTATAGTGAAACTACGGATAGAATTAATGATTATCATAAAACTGATCGTATCTGTAATCTTCTAATAGAATATCTTGAAATGAAGAATACAAATGAACTAGCTATATTGGGGCTCGCCTATAAAGAGGATACTCCTATTGTTGAAGAAGCCGTTTCTTTATCAGTTATTAAAAAATTAACTGAAATGGGATATAAAATAACAGTTTATGACCCTGCTGCTATGGAAGAGGCAAAAAAAGAATTAAGTCAAAATGATTTAATTACTTATGCCTTTTCAGAATATGATTGTGTTAAAAATAAATCAGTATGTTTTATTGCAACCCCATGGAATTCTTTTAAAAGTTTAGATATTGAACAGATATTAAAAATTATGGATAGCCCTATCATCTTAGATGCATGGAAAATTCTTTCTGTACCTGAAAACAGTAAAATTGATATTCGATATATTGGAAAAAATATAAATAATAAATAGGATAAAAATGTGCCCCAATTAAGTTTTGTTGTTAGTGGAAGAAATGACAATTATGATGGAAACTTTGATGAACGTTTAATTATAGCTTTAGAACATAATATAGAAAGTCTTCCTACTGCTGAATTCATTTTTGTTGAATGGAACCCCTATCTTGATAGGCCATTAACTTCAGAAAAACTTCGAGATCATTTTGGTGATAAAATTCGCTATTTTGTTGTTCATCCTAAATATCATAAATATTACTGCAGTATAGATGAATTTCTTGAATACCCGGCTAAAAATGTAGGTATAAGACGATCTCAGGGAGAATTCGTAGGGTGTATAAATTCAGATATAATTTTTTGTCCGGATCTTGTTGAAAATTTAAAAAATAAATTAATTCCTAATATTCTTTATAGAGCTACTCGAATAGATATTCGACCCGATTATCTTAGAGTTGTTTTTCCTTTTCATTCTAAATATATTCTTGAAAAAAATTATGGTTATATGAATGCAGCAGGCGATTTTTTATTAATGCATAGAAATCTCTGGCATACAATTACTGGTTATTGTGAGGAATATCCATGGCAAAGATTACATAAAGATGCTTATTTAGTTTATTTACTTGTAGATATAAAAAAATTTAAAGTAAAAAATATTGGTTCTATTACTCATTGGAGACATCCCAGTTCATGGTCTAATGGAAAATGCAGGGCTAAAGTTGGAGACCCTAATTGGAATTTTACTTTATGTGACTTTAGAACTAATAAAAAAACTTGGGGCTTATCTTTTGCTCAAGAGATAGATAAAGACGGTATAACTTGGTTAATGTAGGGAACTCTATGAAAATCGGAGATGGTGATATTATTATTGTATTAAAATCTGAAAAAGGTCAGTTGTTTACATCTCAGGTAGTCCTTTTAGTGAAAAATGGAAATGTTTTAAATCAAGTAGGCTTTGTTCAGTCCCTGAATCTTAAAGCAGATATTAAAAAAACTCATGTTGAAATGTTGGTAAAAGTTCCTGCTGAATTTAATAATAATCTTCCAATACTTGGAAAACGCTTATTTCAACTAGAAAAATTAGGATGTAAAATAGAAAGGATTTAAAAATGAAAACAGCTTTAATTTGTGGCGGTCATGGTTTCATAGGTCATCATATGGCTCGAAGATTAAAAAAAGAAGGGTATTGGGTAAGAACTGTAGATATAAAAGAATTTCCTTATGGTGATTTAGAATCTGATGTTGATGACTATGTAATCGGTGATTTAAGAGACTGGAATATATGTAAAAAAGTTTTTTATGTTTCAGATGGAAAAGGGTTTGATGAAGTATATCAGTTTAGTGCTGTAATGGGCGGTGCCGGATATATTTTTACGGGTCTTAATGACGCTAAAGTTATGCATGATTCTGCTCTTTTAAATATAAATATTGCTGAAATGTCAAGAAAAGCAGGAGTTAAAAAATTATTTTTTAGTAGTTCAGCCTGTTTTTTACCCGGTATTTATGTTATTACTAATTATGGTGGATCAAAGATTGAAGATATTGAAATAGGAGATTATGTATTAACTCATACAGGAAATTTTAATAAAGTTTTGGAAGTATCTGATAGAAAATATAAAGGTATTATCAAAATTATTAGAATACCAGGATTTCCTCCTATTCAATGTACTGAAGAACATCCATTTCTTTTAGAAACAGGGGAATGGATAAAAGCTAAGGATTTAAATAATAATGACAGATTAATTATGCCTATTCCTAAATTAAGAGAAGACAATTCTTTTATTAACATCGAAATGGCTGAAAAAACTAAACAATATCTTCAGGTTATTAACGATAAACCTGAGAATTTAATGGAATATAGTAAAAAATATAATATTAAATATCATAATATTTATAATTGGTTAAGATCTGATAAGTTCAATCGTTTAATAGACCCTCTTACTGTTGAAAAGATAGAATTAGATTCTGATTTTGGAGAATTAATAGGATTTTATCTTGCTAATGGATGGGTAGAAAAGTGTCGCAGTAATCCCCGCTTATTGTTTTCTTTTGGAGATATTCCAGAATATAAGAAAAGAATTTCACTATTATTAAATAAATGTTTTGGTATACCTTATAATCGTATCTGTACTATAAATATGAAAAATCAGAAAGGATTTAAATTAGAAGTTGTGTCCAAAACTTTATATGAATTTTTTTCTGAAAATTTTTATGATGGGTTAGGAACAAGAGCTGTAAATAAATTAATTCCTATTTATTTAATGAATTCTAATAAAGATTTTTTAAGAGGTCTTATAAAAGGTTATTGGTTAGGTGATGGAAATGTTTATACTACTCAGAGTAGAACCCGTATTAGTAACTCTACAGTTTCACTCAATTTAAATTGTTGTATTAGAATGATCTTAAATTATTTGGGAATACCGGTTTCTCTTGTAATTAAATTCCCTGAAAGTCATAATTTTCAAGGCAGAGTAATAAAAGGAAATTATGATGTTTATCAATCTTATATAGTAGGAAAAGAAGCTAAAGATGTTTTTTCTGATATTTTGAATATTGAAGATATAGAGACAATTACTAGTAAATATATTAAAGTTTCTGAGAATAATTTTTCTTTACCAATAATTTCTATTGAAGACGGATTCTATGACGGTAGTGTTTATAATATGGAAGTAGAAGGGGACAATTCTTATACAGTCTATGGGATAGCTGTACACAACTGTGTTTATAATCAGTTAAATCAAAAAGATACAGATAATCCAATAACATCTGAAGATTCAGCTTATCCAGCTTATCCTGACAGTGATTATGGTTTTGAAAAATTGATAAGTGAAAGATTATATTTGGCTTATGCTAGAAATTATTGTTTAAATGTAAAAATAGCCAGATTTCATAATATTATGGGTCCTGAGGGCGCATGGGGGAACGGAAAAGAAAAAAGTCCCGCTGCAATATGTAGAAAAATAGCAGAGGTTGCTGATGGAGAAACTATTGAAATATGGGGCGATGGTTGTCAAACAAGATCATATCTTTATATTGATGAGTGTTTAGAAGGTGTACGTAGATTAATGAATTCAGATTTTTCGGGACCCGTTAATATAGGTTCTGATGAGATGGTTTCAATAAATAAACTTGTTGAAATTGTTAAAGAAATAGCTGGAAAACCTGATATTAAGATTAGACATATAAGTGGCCCGCTTGGAGTTCGAGGGCGTAATTCAGATAATAAATTAATAAAAGAAAAATTAGGTTGGGTTCCAAATTATTCATTAGTAGAAGCTTTAAAAAAATTATACCCGTGGATAAAGGAACAAGTAGAATCTGGAAAAGAAGATTGTCCGTGGTCAAATTAAAAATAATTAAAATAGTATTTTGTTAAAATGAATAAATCTATATTTCTAACTTCCGCTGCTAGATGCGGTACGCATTGGGTAGAAAACATTCTTGCTTATGTTCTAGATTTAAAAATAGGTTTAAAAAGATATATTCCTAATTCTGATGGAAGAATTTTTTATAATGATGAAGATTATATAGAAGCTTTAAAAAAAGAAGAAGAAGAAAAATCAGGAGGATTTATTTATTCCGCTCATATTGCTTTAAATCTTCTTGTGCCTATTATTAAATTTGTAAATATTATAATGTTAATAAGAGACCCCAGAGATATATGTATATCAGCGGCATATTTTAAATTAAAAAATGAAAAATATGAGAAAAAAAAATTTGAACAGTGTTTAAGAAAACTTTTGTTTGATGGGGGGCCAAATATTGATTTTAATATTTCGTCTGTAAAAGATAAAATTTTAAAAAAAACTCTTTACTATGAAGATATGATAAAAGATAGTTATGGTTCATTGATCAATGTATTAGATTTTTTTAATTATAATTATGATAAAGACCGTTTAAAAAATGGAATAGAAAAGTATACTTTTGAGACTCTATCAAAAGGAAGAAAACCAGGAGAAGAAGATAAATCTAATCATTATAGAAAAGGAATTATAGGGGATTGGAAAAACTATCTTAGTAAGGAACAAAATAAAGAATTTTGTGAAAAACATAAAGATTTAATGAAGAGCTGGGGCTATAATGAATGAAAATAATAAATTTTTTGGTGAAATAATAAAAAATTTTAAAAATTATTTCAAAAAAAATTACGGGCAGAAATTTACAAACCAAACGTTAGAAAGTTGCATAAGTATTTATAATTTATGTAAAAATGAAAATCCTGATTCTGTAATAGAGATAGGGACTAATCATGGTGCCTCTTTGTTTGCCTTGGTTAAAGCTTTGAGAGATTTAGGAAAGAATTTGTCCCATATTACTACAATTGATCTTGATCATGAAAAATGGAAAATTTCTTTTGATATTCAAAAAGAATTAATAAAGGAGTATCAATTAGAATTAAACAAAGTAAAATTAATTACAAGAGATTTTAATGATATTGATCCTGAAAATATAATTGATCCTTTAAAGAAAATATTTGTATTCTATGATATGCACGATCATGAGGGCCCTTGGTCTCAAAAATTATTGGATTTATGGATTCCATTAATTAAAAAAGGGACAATTGCTGTTCATGATATTAGTCCTGTGAATAAAGATTTTCAATTTGGGCCAAATGAAATTAATCTCCGAACAAAGATTCAATATAAAAATGGACAATATTATGCAGGGTTTAATGAATGTTTTCGTATTATTGAATGGGTGAATAAGAATGATATAAAAATAAAAAATTTTAATGGGGGTATTTATTTCACCTTATAATATTCTTTATGAAATACCAGAGTTAAGAAATTTAACTAAGATGGATAGCTTATTGAGCCTTGCTCAATTATCTGATTTTATTTATTCCCTTATTTCTCATGGACCAGATACTGGAATAGATATAGAACTTCCAATTTCTGATATGTATCATCAATTTAAAAAAAAGGAAAAATCGGGATGGTGCTATATGCATGCAATGTTTATGCATCTTATACTTCATGAATATGGAAGGCCCTCATATGTATATGATTATGGTTTAAGAGAATTAGAAATTACTCATGCTGTGATTATTGTACAATTAATGGATAAAGATTATCTTATAGATCCTTATTTTAATCGATATTATGTTGATAATAAAGAAGAACCTTTATCTTTCGCAGTTTTATTGAAATTAATAAAACAAGATTGTAATAATATAAAAAGTAAATATGGAAAAAGTCAAAAAAACATAAAACAGGGTTCTGTTTATCAAAAAATAGCTCCTCAACAATTTGAAAAATCAGTCCTTGAATCTTGGAAAGCTAATCAAAATTATGACAAGATTATGACAAAAACTTATAATAGCTTAAATCCTCTTTATTTATTAAATAATGTAATTCAAAAAACTAGAGTTGTTATTAAAGTAAATGGAAAAAAATATTTGGAGTTTTTTTAAATGATTACTTTTATAACAGCTTTTCGAAAATTCAAGCCACCATTTGATAAGATTCAGTTTTCAGCGATCTATTCATGGAAAGCTAATAATATAAAAGTCATCGCGCCTCTTAATGAAGTTGGATTAAAAGAAAAACTTAAAAATCAAGATAATATTACTTTAATAGAAGGAGTTAAAAGAGCTCGAGAATTAGGATTTAATAATCAATCTCCTATAATAAAAGATTTAATAGATAAGGCTCTTTGTTATATAGATACTATATTGGTAGCTTATATTAATTCTGATATTATAATTTCTGAAAATTTTTCTCATATTATCCAAAAAATAATAGATAAATATGGTTATGATTTTTATGCCGTAGGTTCTCGATTAAACATTGAGTTAAAAGAATGTATAAATTCTTCAGAAGAATATAAAAAAGTATTTACTCAAGAAAAAGAAAACTATGATGAATCTACATCAAGCGATATTTTTATAACCTCAAAATTTAATTGGCGTAAAATTATTTATGAAATGCCCGAATACATTCTTGGTCGCTGGGGATGGGATAATTATCTTCATATGAGGGGAGAAATTCTTAACTTAAAAAAATATAATTGTTCAGAAATTTTACCTATTTTACACTGTAAACATAATTTTAGACATATTTTTTTACAGGAAAAAGCCTGGGAAAGAGAAGCTCCAAGTACTCTATATAACATGGCCCTATGGGAAAGAACTCGAAGTATTTATGGAACGACAAGAATTAGTAAATGGCCTAAAATGAAAGTTTAATGGGGGAATTATGAATAAAATTGATGAAGTAAAAAATTATTGGGATAACAGACCGTGTAATGTTCGCCATTCAAAAGAAACTCCAGGTACAGAATTATTTTATAATCAAGTGGAAGCAAAAAAATACTTTGTAGAATCTCATATACCTGTATTTGCAGATTTTAGTAAATGGAAAGGAAAAAAGGTTTTAGAGATAGGATGCGGACTTGGGACTGAAACAATAAATTTTGCTCGTGCTGGAGCTGAAGTTACTGCTATAGAATTATCAACCGGTTCTTTAGATTTAGCAAAAATGAGAGCAAAAATTTTTGGGCTGCAGGATAAAATAAAATTTTTTCAAGGTAATGCGGAAGAATTAAATACTTTTATTAATTTTGAACAGTTTGATTTAATCTGGTCATTTGGAGTTATCCATCATAGCCCCAACCCGGAGAAAATAATACAACAGATAAGATATTTCATGAATTCTCAGACTGAATTACGGATAATGCTCTACTATAAATATAGTTGGAAAGTTTTCTGGATATTAATGAAATATGGAAAGGGTAAATTTTGGAAATTAAAGAAATTAATTGCTCAATATTCAGAAGCTCAAATAGGGTGTCCGGTAACACATGTTTATTCAAAGTCTGATGTGAAGAAATTATTGAAAGGGTTTAAAATTAAAGAAATTCATATAAAACATATATTTTCTTGGAAAATTCCGGAATATAAGAGTAATGTATATAAAAAGGTTTGGTATTTTAAGTGGCTTCCAAAAAAGATTTTTAACTGGTTAGAAAAGAGATTTGGCTGGCATCTGTGTGTTAAGGCAGTTTTGCAATAATCTTTTAATAATGAACATTTATTTTAAGAACATTTATTGAAAGGATATGTCTTATGTATTCAAAGATATCTGATCCAATTACTGTAATAGGTGAAACTCTTAAAATGGGTGCTTTATCAAGAGAAGAAGTGAAAGAACATTTGGAAATGCTTGAAAATCCTGAAACAGCAAAAGAAGTTAGTATAGCCCTTTTAAAAATGAAAAAAGGATCAACAGTTGAGGCCGCTACTTCAAGCAAAGTGATTCAGACAATTATTCTTGCTCTTATGACTTATTTAGGTTCTGTATTTGCTGATCCCGGTGTTAAGAAAGATTTTGCTCTTATGTTAAAGAAACATCCTGTGACAATGGAAGAAATAAATACTTTTAAAGAACAAATCCCAGATATACAGAAAAAATTAGATGAATTGAATAAAGTTCTTAAAGACAGATCAGGGATGGATAAACCTGGATTTTCATCCATTGTGATAGGTGATAAAAAATTGATAGCGAAGAATGAACATGAACATAGAG
>Ga0190358_1000625_pt1 | contig 10065 bp, 11 predicted proteins | sample 48721812_MG_FD_161666 | JGI IMG/M metagenome (GOLD analysis project Ga0190358, IMG submission 161666) | Hydrothermal vent microbial mat bacterial communities from Southern Trench, Guaymas Basin, Mexico - 4872-18-1-2_MG | ecosystem: Environmental > Aquatic > Marine > Hydrothermal vents >... | reverse complement strand
AGAATCAAGGTAAAAACGGGCAGAATCATCTCCAAAAATAAAATTAACAAAACCCATCAAAAAAAGAAGGAACAAAAAGTCAATTTTATTGTATAATTTTAAGTTTATGAATTAATCAGGCTAAGCTAATTAATAAGTATTACAATAAGAAAATCCCTTCCTTTCTGGATTTTTCTTTAATAGAATCTGACCAAATGCCCACTTGAACTTCGCCAATGTGTTTTTTTCTTAACATGAACATACAAATTCGAGATTGTCCAATTCCTCCACCAATACTCTGAGGGATTCTTTCAGATAATAGCATCTGATGAAATTCAAGATTCTTTCTGTCAGTTTGTTCAGTTTTGTTTAGTTGTTCCAAAAGGGCTGGTTTATCCACCCTAATGCCCATCGAAGAAACTTCAAAACTTTCTTTTAAAATGGGATGCCATAATAAGATATCTCCATTTAATCCAAAATAACCATCTTCGTTTTTAGAGCTCCAATCGTCATAATCTGGAGCCCTTCCATCATGAGGTTTTCCATCACTTAAATCACCACCAATTCCCATTAAAAATACCGCACCATGTTCTTTGGTAATTATTGACTCACGTTCTTTTGCACTTAAATCAGGATATTTTTGAAGTAGTTCTTCAGCATGAATAGGTTTAATTTTATCCGGTAATACGGGTTCGATATCATTATATTCAACTGCCACTTTTGCTTCTGTTCTTTTTAATGCTTCATAAATTTTATTTACTTCAGATTTTAAAAAAGCAATCGTTCGGTATTTTGTTGAAATTCTTTTTTCCCAATCCCATTGATCAACATAAATGGAATGAATTGGACTATAATCCTCATCAGGCCTAAGAGCTCTCATGTCTGTTAAAATTCCTTTTCCTTCATCGACTTCCAATTCATGGAGTCTTATTCTTTTCCATTTTGCCAATGAGTTCACTATCACTGCCTTTTTGTCATCTAAAGCTTTTATTGGAAATCCAACTGTTCTCTCTGTATCATTTAGATCATCATTAATACCAGTCCCTTGCAAAACTGCAATAGGAGATGAGATTTTTGTTAGTTTTAACTGTTGGGCTAATTCTGATTCAAAAGTTTGTTTTGTAAAGCTTATAGCTTCCTCTATTTTTAAAATTTCTTTATTCATTTTTTATAGTTTAAGTTTATTGATGTATAAAAAAAGCCTGCACATTGGCAGGCTATACAATAGACAATTCTAACCTACCAAGGTGGTGATTTATTATTGCTATTTATGTTGTTAGTTTGTTTCATATGAAAAAAATAGAAACTAAAAAAGGCCTTCCGAAATACGGAAGGCCTTTAAGATTTTTCTAAAAATATTTTTGATCTAAATCATAACCTTCCTGTTTTCGAATAAATTATTATTCGAATTATTAAAGAAATTATTATTTAGATTTTGCGTCATTAATACTTTATTGATGTCAATTTGCAAAAGTATATATATTATTTTAATATTCAAATTTTAATTACTTACGTATCCGCTCTACCAACCCCGTCTTTCAAGGCTGATGTTCTGTGCGTAAGTTTGGCGCATGAGAAAAATTAAAAGACACAGCAGGGCTGGGATGTTTGGTCACATCAAGGCTTGCAAAGAAAGCGGCTTATCAAAAAGGGCTTACTGCAATCTTCATGGTATAGCCTCTTCAACGTTTCAATACTGGGCAAAGAAATATCGAAAGGAATATTCCGGGAATGAACCTGCAGATAATGCTCCCGGATTTATACCGGTACAAGTCCAGCCAGACCCGGAGACGGATCAGGCAGGCATTCACAACCAGCTGCATTTTCTTTTTCCCAACGGGATACAGGTAATGTGTCCTGAGACAGTTAATCCCAAGGTGCTGAAAACGCTGCTAAATTCATAGCCATGTTTGCATTGACCGCTGAAAACACTTTTCACCTTTACAGTCATCCAACGGACATGAGAAAGAGCTTTGACGCATTGTCCGGATTGGTGCGCAATAACCTGGGGTGCAATCCCACTGGTGGGGAGGTTTTTATTTTCATCAATAAGCATCGTGACAAGATCAAGCTTTTGCACTGGCAGGGATCCGGATATTTACTGTATTACAAGCGCCTGAAGAAGGGAACTTTTGAACTTCCCAGGTATGATGCATCTATTGGAAGTATTACATTGAGCTACGCCCAAATGGTCATGATCATGGATGGATTATCGATTAAAAACCTTCAAAAACGCGCACGTTACAGTCCGCTTAAAGCACCTGTAAACCAGGGATAATATGCAAGTTTTTTGAACCTGTTTTCTCAATAAATTTTCTGCGATTTTGTGGAGAACTAGTTGCGGATTTTCTTCGGTAATTCTCTGTGTTTCTATACTTTTGACACATGTCTGAAGCACTGGAAAATATGACAAAAGAGCAACTTCTTGAAAAGTATAAATTACAAGAAGCTATCATTGAAGAAAGGGAAGTTGCCCTTGAAGAAAATCAAGCCACAATTGATAAGATGCAGGCACAGATCAGTCAGATGCAATTCCAGATTGATCAGATGAATCGCTTGCTTTATGGAGCAAAAAGGGAACGCTTCATCTCTAATGATGATGAGAATCAACTATCCCTGCCCTTTGAGGTGCCACAGGAAGAAACCCCTGAAAAGGAGCAGGAAGTTATTACCTATGTCAGGGAAAAGAAAAAGCGTAAAGAACACCCCGGCCGTCTGGCACTTCCTTCTCATTTACCGGTAGAGGAGATCATTCTCGAACCCGAGGAAGATACTTCAAATATGAAGTGTATTGGGAAGGAGGTAACCGACCAACTGGAGCTTGTTCCTGCAAAACTCTTTATCAGGCGTTTTATCCGTCCCAAATACATAGCCGTTACAGATAAAACCCAGGAACAGCACAGGGGAGTAATTGCAGAACTTCCTGTTTTTCCAATAGAAAAAGGCATTGCCGGCCCAGGCTTGCTTGCCCAGATAATGGTGGATAAGTTCGTTGATCACCTGCCTGTATATCGACAAATAGAAAGGTTTAAGCGTGAACAGATACAATTATCGTCTTCCACGCTCAATGGCTGGCAGGAAAGTGTTTGTAATTTATTGGAACCACTATATGATACCTTGAAGCACCGGGTGCTGTCTCAAGGGTACCTGCAAGTAGACGAGACCCCTATTGCTGTTTTAGATAAGAATAAAAAAGGCAAGACACACCGGGGATATCACTGGATTTATCACAGTCCGCTTGAAAAAACTGTACTTTTTGATTACAACACGGGAAGGTCCAGGGAGGGGCCGGGAAAACTGCTGAAAGACTTCAAGGGTTACTTGCAGACTGATGGGTACAATGTATATGACTTATTTGCCAGGGAAAAGGATATCACACCCGTTAATTGCATGGCTCATGCCCGACGAGGCTTTGAAAAAGCTTTGCCGTACGATAAAAAACATGCAGAATATGCCATGGAGATGTTCCAGAAGCTCTATGCCATAGAACAAAAGGCTCGTGAGCAGGATTTATCCCCGCAGCAACGCCATACCCTGAGACTGGATGAAGCATTACCGGTAATGAATAAGCTGGGGAAATGGATAGTGGAAACATACAAAACATCTGAGCCAAAATCACCATTGAATCCTTAAAAACCCTCAATAAGTACATAGCAACCCGGCCGGTATTTAGTCCAACACCGACTCCTCACTTGGCCTTGCAGACCGTTCAGAGTCCTATTTATTGTAAGCAGTAGCATTTCAAATAGTTAAAACTTAATGCATCCATAATCCTTTTCTCTCAATAATTCGTTCACTTCGTCTTTATTGAAATCTTCAGGGTCAAATTTTTCACCTAACCATTCAATATAACTTTCATATTCTTCATGGTCAGGGTCTTTTAGTATTTCCAACATGTTGGAATATCCCCAAATTCCCCCACAGTCCTCTGGTGGACAATTCATCTTACCAGTCAAACAGATTGGGTGCTTTGTATTAGTATCCAATGGAAGTATTTTTTCCAAGATTATATTATGTTCCCAACCATCACCAAAGTCATATTCGTAGACAACTTCATCTTTCTCCTTTTTCAATAAGTCAGATACTTTCATATTTCTATAATCTACATTGTCCATCTCACCCCATAAATCATCATCTTGCATTTTAACGGTATAAAAAGTCCTGTTTTTTATAAATTGATGTAGATGTGAATTTGTCCAACCCATTGATGTCTGAATTATCTTGTGAAAATCAGATAATAATAAATCAGAGTGAATCAATAATCGTCTCCAAATCTTAGGTTTAAATCCTTTTAGTGCAATTTGAACCTGGTAAATTTTATCTGTCATATTTTTTTTCTTTCAAATATACGTAAAATATAGTTTCTGGGTCCTCTTGCAATTGCTTACAACGGTAAATTGTATGAGTAGTGGCAGATTGCGTGATACTTTACTGTCAAACCGTGATAGAGTTTGAGCGGGCTACAAGCCTTGATGTTTAATGCTCTACCTGCCATTACTTATACAAAATGTTGAATTAAATCCCTGCGGAATAGCTTTTTTAAAAGTACCCGATTCTTTCTATAATTCGAAATTTTTAACCATCAAAATTATTGATTATGAGAAAGAAATCGGGTATTACTATTGTTGAGCAGGCTGTTTTGCTTGTTCCTGAGTTTGAAAATGTGGTCCGCAAACTGGAGCAACAGGTTGTATTGCGCGGGCAGAGCAAGAGTACTTTAAAGAATTAAATCCGCCGTATTGCACTGTTCGTGATCCATTTTGAAAAACTGCCGGAAAAGATCGATCCGGAAGAGATCAACGAATATGTTGTTTCCCTGGCACGCGACCCAAAGTCCCCTTCCAGAAGCAGTTTTAAACACATGGTCTATGGCCTGCGCTATTATTACCCTTTGCTGGGAATGAATAAGAACGCTATTGCCCTGCCTTCACTCAGGAAAGATACAAAACTTCCGGTTATCCTGAACTATCAGGAACTTAAAGAGCTCTTTGCTGCACCTGCATTGTTAAAACAACGTGTTGTCCTTACTTTAATATACTCGGCTGGTCTTCGTGGCCAGGAGGTGATTAATCTGAAGATCTCTGATATTGATTTCGAACGGATGACCATCCATATCCGGCAAAGTAAATACAAGAAAGACCGTGTTGTCCCCCTGGCACGGAGCATGGCTGTAGGGCTGAAAAAAACCTTAAAGCAGAAAACCCACATGTATGGTTGTTCAATGGAAAAGAGCCTGACGGAAGATACAGCGTACGGGGCCTTTCATGGGTGATGCGCGAGAACCTGAAAAAGACTTCCATAACAAAAGAAGTTAACCTGCATTCACTGCGGCACTCTTATGCAACCTACCTGCTGGAACAGGGGCTCAATATTGTTACCCTTAAGGAACTTCTTGGCCATACCAATATTACCACTACAATGATTTACCTGCATGTGGCACAGTGCAGTTTCAAAAAACCTCACAGTCCCCTGGATACACTTTATAACTATCCTGAAAATGAGGACAAAGTTTGAACTGGCTGATGCTGTAAACCGTTTCGGTGCCAGGCTGGCTGGCAGAAATAAACTCACCCCCTTGCAATTAAAGGTACTTGAGAAAATAGTACAGTGCCGCACAGCAGCTCCTGGCGGCCACGAAGAAGCTTGTGATAACTGTGGTGCCGTACGTTACAGTTACAACAGCTGTGGCGACAGGCATTGTCCCAAATGCCAGGCTGTCAAACAGGCATTCTGGATCGATGATCTGGTGCAAAGCACACTGCCAGTAAAACATTATCACATTGTTTTTACAGTTCCACACCATTTGAATACCGTTTGTCTGCACAACCAAAGATTGTATTACAACCTGCTTTTTAGCGCTGTATGGCATACCCTGCGTAGTTTCGGGTACTCATATTTTGGGGTTGAAAATGGTGCTGTGGCAGTGCTGCACACTTGGGGCCAGAACATGAGTTTTCATCCGCATATTCATTGCCTCGTCCCGGCGGCAGGGTATACCCTCGATGGTAAATGGAAAAACATAGGTCATTCAGGGAAATACCTTTATTCCATACATCAACTGAGCAATGCCTTCAAAGGTAAGTTCCTTGACAGTCTGAAGCGTGCTTTACAAAGACAAGATAAGTTACTGCTCTTCAACGATAAAGTGCAACAGACATATGCAGCCCGGTGGGTAGTGCATTGTGAGCCATCACTGGCAAGCGCTGAACACGTGGTAAGATACCTGGGACAATACACGCACAGGGTTGCCATTACCAACCAGCGTATTTTAAATATCTCCGGTGATAAAGTAACATTCATAGCTAAGGACTATCGCGACAGGGCTGTTAAAAAACCTGTTACCCTCAGTGGTGTTGAGTTCCTGCGCCGTTTCTCCATGCATATATTGCCAGTGAGGTTTGTTAAAATCAGACGTTATGGTATTTATAACCACACTACCAAACGCAATCTTGACTTACAGTTTGATTTGCCGGAGAAACCCGACATCGATAAACTGATAAAGCAAAAAGAAGGACCAGAAACAAATCAGGAGCGTTTCGAACGGCTTACGGGCTTTAATCCTTGTCTGTGCCCGATATGTAAAAAAGGCCGGATGAAAGCAGTAAGGGAACTGCCACGTATACGTTCACCAGGATACTTACTTATGAAACAGTTACACGCATAATAACAGGAAGTAATAATTTGCGTTTAAGCCGCAAGCGGGGAAGGTATACCCTATAGTTAGCAAAAAGGGTCGAAAACAACCTTTTTTTATCTTTAATTATCCCCGCAGGAGGTTTAACAAACAAAAAAACCTTCAATACTTCAAAGAACGATTATCCTTTTTTATCTCAAAATCCTTAAAAACCCTCAATAAATACATAGCAACCCGGCCGGTATTTAGTCCAACACCGACTCCTCACTTGGCCTTGCAGACCGTTCAGAGTCCTATTTATTAACCACAGTAATTACTTCCCGTTTATTTCATCAAGGATTTCTTGAATATCATCTTGACATTGTCCGCAAACTGTCCCTGCTTCTGTTTCTTCACCAACTTCTTCAACGGTTTTCAAACTCTTTTCTTTTATGGCTTTTACTATGGTGCTTTTATAAACATCCATGCAAGTGCATATTAATACATCCTCTTCCATATTATTAGAATTTATGCAAGTTCAAAAATTTTCATGTCCTCTTCTACTGTTTTAATGGTTTGAACACCAAATTCTTTTTGTACTGCTTCTAATAGATTTGGAGTTAACCATGCAGGAAGTGTTGGACCAACATGAGTATTTTTTATTCCCAGAAACAATAATGCAAGATGTACGATAATTGCTTTTTGCTCATACCATGCAATATTAAACACAATTGGAAGTTTGTTTATGTCATCCAAATTCAAAACTTCTTTTAGCTTCAATGCCACAAATGCCCATGAGTAGCTGTCGTTGCATTGTCCTGCGTCCAAAACTCTTGGAATGCCGTTTATATCTCCTAAGTTCAGTTTGTTGTAGCGATATTTTGCACAACCCGAAGTGAGAATTACGGTATCTTTTGGAAGTTGTTTTGCAAATTCAGTATAATATTCACGAGTTTTATGTCTTGCATCACAACCAGACATTACGACTAATTTTTGGATTGCACCGGAATTTACCGCTTCAAGAATTTTATCAGCAAGGGCAAGGACCTGATTATGTGCAAAACCGATTGTAATTTCGCCTGATTCTATTTTTTTGGGTGGTGGACAAGATTTAGCTAATTCAATAATTTCAGAAAAATCTTTATGCCCGTTCGGGAGTTTCTTCTCAATTCTTTTCCATTCAGGCATACCTGTTGCTCCGGTTGTAAAAACTCTATCATTGTAAGTTGTTTTTTTACGTGGCGGAACTAAACAGTTGGTTGTAAATAAAATCGGGCCATTAAAACTCTCAAATTCTTCTAATTGACGATGCCAGGCATTACCATAATTACCAACTAAATGTTTATACTTTTTCAAATTTGGATAAGCATTTGCGGGTAACATCTCAGAGTGTGTGTATATGTCAATTCCTTTGCCTTCGGTTTGAATTAAAAGTTGTTCTAAATCTTTTAAATCGTGTCCGCTAATTAATATGCCGGGATTTTTACCAACTCCGATATTTACCTTTGTTATTTCAGGATTTCCGAATGCTGTTGTATTTGCTTTGTCCAATAAAGCCATAACTTTTACTGCGTATTCACCTGTTTTTACAACCCAACTAAATGCATCGTTTAATGAAATAGGTTTGGTTATCATAACCATACTTTCTTCCATGAAGTTGTAAATTTCTTGTTCTTCAAAACCAAGATTGAAGGCATGTTCAGTATAAGCAGCCATTCCTTTTACACCGAACAAAACATACTGTTTTAATCCGCGAATATCTTCGTTAGTGTCGTAGGTTAATGTTCCCACTTCTTTTGCTTTATCATAAAACTCGGCATCAGAACTGGCATTCCAACTTATAGATGAATGATTGTCAGACACCTTAACTTTAGATTTCAAGATGTCCCGATAGCTAATACAATCTTTAATTGCATGAATTATCGACTTGTCATCAAAATTTGCATTGGTGATAGTCATAAACAAACAATTAGTAATGTGTTTACTCTCAGCATTTGTATCAATTCCTTGTTTTCGGGCTTCGATTGTAAAATACGAAAGTCCTTGACAAGCAAATATTAACAAATCCTGAATATTAGAAGTTTCTTCGGTTTTTCCGCAAACTCCTTTTACTGTACAGCCTGTGTTTTTAACTGTTTCCTGACATTGATTACAAAACATATCGTTTTAATTTTAATTATTAAATCCCATTTCTGTTTCCTTCACTTGAAAACCATACTGAACCTACCCCAATAATTAGGACGGTTAGTTAAGCTATGCTACGTTGTTAAAATTACAATTATTTTTTTCATATTCCTCTATTGTTCGGTATCCTAATGCAGAGTGCCTCCTACGGCGGTTATACCAGCTTTCAATCCATTCAAAGATTGAAAGCTGGGCTTGCTGTTGATTTTTGAATTCCTGTCCATAGATCCATTCCACCTTGATCGTTTTAAAAAAGCTTTCTGCCACGGCATTATCCCAACAATTGCCTTTTCTGCTCATGCTTTGGTTTATAAGGCTATTTGCTCTAAGGATCTTGGTGAATTCATTGCAGGCATACTGGACCCCCCGATCAGAATGAAAAATCAATTCCTGGGTGATAGGACGGTTCCAGATTGCCATAATCCAAGCCGGAATAATGGTTTCTGCCGCCGATAAGCCCTCACTCATGGCCCAACCAATAACTTTCCGGTCATACAGATCGATGATTACAGTCAGATACAGCCACCCATTTCGTGTACGCACGTAGGTTACGTCGGAGACCCATATTTCGCCCGGTCTGGAAGCAGTAAACTCCTGATTAAGCAGATTGGGCGCAACCGGATAGTTATGATTAGAATCGGTAGTTACCTTGAATTTCTTTCTTCTTTTGGGCCGCAGGTCAGCAGCACGCATCATTCCGGCAACTTTATTCTTCCCTGTTGTCCATCCTCTTTCCTTTAGCTCACGGGTCATCCGTATGCTCCCATAACTCTGCTTACTTTGTTCAAATATCTCCATGATCTCTATCAAAAGCTGCTCATCCAGTTTCCAGCGGTTGGAGGAACCCTCTTTGAGCCAGCGATAATAACTGCTTTTGTTCACCTTAAATACTTTACACATCATCTCAATGGAAAATCTGGTTCGGTGATCACCTATGAATTGGTAGATTTTCCATCGCTCCTGGAGAAGATGCTGACCGCCTTTTTTAAGATGTCCCTTTCCATCTTAGCATCCCGCAGCTCTTTCTGCAATCGGGCATTCTCCTTCTCCAAATCGGTCATTTTGGGCTTTCCTTTCCCAGGAAAACTATTGTTCTGGTACTTTTCATGTTCTCTTCTCCACCGATATAATAACTCCGGGTGGATTCCCAATTCTTCGGCAATCTCTCTTGCATTGCCTCGTGCATACGAAAGCTCAACTGCTTTTTGCTTGAACTCCCGATCATAATAATTTCTCTGTTTTTTCATCATGGCAATTTACTACTTTTATTGTAGCTTAACTTGCCGTCC
>Ga0190358_1000620_pt1 | contig 10095 bp, 22 predicted proteins | sample 48721812_MG_FD_161666 | JGI IMG/M metagenome (GOLD analysis project Ga0190358, IMG submission 161666) | Hydrothermal vent microbial mat bacterial communities from Southern Trench, Guaymas Basin, Mexico - 4872-18-1-2_MG | ecosystem: Environmental > Aquatic > Marine > Hydrothermal vents >... | reverse complement strand
ACATAAAAAAGTAATTGAAGATAGTAAATAACCTAATGCACACGCAATATGGGATTTCATACAACAAAAATTTGAAGAAGCAATAACGCAAAGAATATAAAAAATGGGATTACTATACGACGAACAATGGATACCTGCATGGATTATAATAGCATTCTCAATCGGAATGATATGTGGGATAATAATAATGGGACTAGGAGGATAAAAAATGTTTAATGTAATAACCACAGGTAAAAATTTGCATTATGGAAAAGCAGGCGAAAAAAGAACTTTGAACGATAATTTACTAATAGTGGCTTTGAAAAATGGTTGGATAAAAAACACTGTTAGCTACGCAGGATTTGGAGGAGGAAATATTAAAGCTAAAAAAATTGAGTTTATGCCTGTAAAAAAACTCAATGTTGAAAAAGAATTAACTGCAATCAAAAAAGGATTACAAAGACAAATAAGCATTACAAAAGCTTACAGAGATAAAACAGACTACCTACTAACAGAACTAAAAAAAACAAAATTGACATATACGGATTAAAAGAGGCAGAAATTGAAGAAGGAATACTAAAAGCACTAGAAAACTTACAAGGAGACCTAGACAGCTTCCAACTACGAAGAGTATTCAAAAAAATCCTAACAGAATTAGAAAAAGAAGAAAAATGATAACTTTAAACCCCCCACCAAAAGACGGAAGATGTTACAGATGTAACAAACTCAAACCATTAAGAAAAACCTTTAGAACACACTATAAAGGCACAGACAACGAACAAACAAGTGCAAGTTGGGAATGTGAAGACTGTATAAATCTTGAAACAGAGGAATAAAAAAAATGCATTATAAAACTATAATAACATTCAACAAAGAACACGCAGAAAATAGTGAAGAAGCAAGAATATTTGCTCAAGAAACTTTGATTGATGAAGGATTTTGCGACCAAGGGAAAAGATTTGGTTGTGCACCTGCAGACTGGTTCGTAATAGGCGGACGATGGAGTGGAACATTAACAATGATGATGCTCGACAATAAAAAAGTTGAACAATTCTATAAAGAATTTGAAAAGAAATATGGATGGCACACCAATTCTGAAATAAAAAGAAAAGACAGAAAGAAACAAGTAAAGAAACTATTCAAAAAATATTTTCCAAACTACACAGGTGAACTAATCTTCTGGCGAGACACCTATAAAGACTTAGGATACGAAGATGATGCTTGCATAGTAACACCACAAATATACGATGAACTACTAAAAGAACACGAAGGAAGCTACGAAGATGGAGAACACTTCTGGGATTTAAATTATGATGAAGTAAAACCAGAAACATACATCGGAAAAAAATGGATAGTTTGCATCGATTATCATAGTTAATAAAATATAGGTTGAAACCAAATTTTGAACAGGAAAAACATTTACATAATCTATGTTCTATTGCAACAAAATTATATAACACAGATAATTGGCAGAGGAGAGAGGCTTGGGATAAGACAGGTAAGATACCTAATGTTTATACACAGAAGAAAGCATTGAAAGATAATCATTGGTTCAAATTATTACAAGTCAAACAGCACAAGAAATCATATTTAACTTACAAAAGAATTATAATTCTTGGTTCAAATTAAGAAAAAATGGTAAAAAAACAAACAACTACAAGAAGATGCACACAAACAAAATGTAGCTTCTACCAACAAGGAGGATGCAGAGCTTGTGATGAATGCAAAGCAGAACCATACATAATAAACACCTCTTGTAGCAGTTGCTTAAGTTGCGAGAATTGTGAGGATATGTTAAGGTGGGGAGATAATAGTCATTGGAGTAAAATGCGACAACTAGAAACTAACGCAAACGAAGAACTAGAAAACGAGTTAGAAAAAGCCAATAAAATAGTCTTAAAAATCAGAGAACAATGATAACCATTAAACAAAGCGTTGAAGAATGGAAAAATAAGATTCAACTTCTCGTGAATAAAGCAAACAAAATAAAAGACGAACCAGTAAACCAAATATTTGATGAACTAGGAAAAGATATTGAATGCGTATTATATCCAATTAACAACACAATAATAAAAAGTCCACATAAAAAAGATGAGTGTTGGAGAACAGAATTTCAGTTTGCAAGAGTTATTAGCACAATAAGATGGAGTAGTAAAGAAGGAATTTATAAAAGAAGATTAACAAATTTCTTACTTGAAAGAGGAGAAGAATTATACCAAGCAATTCCAAATGACAACCAGAAAAAAGTCATTTGTAAAGAAATCTTACAATTAATAGAACCACTTAAAAAATTATTAGCTAATGACTACCAGAACTTTAGATATAAAAAAGCTTGTTCATTTGAATATGAAACAATCCCTACTGCTTACGACGCAGGAAAAAGAAAAGTAGAATTCATTGATTGGTATGGAAATAAACAAATACAATTCTTAAAGCTAGACAAAAATCATAAACTAACAACAATTGGTAGTGTTCGAATTGACACAATTCTAAACAATGTTTATGTTATACAACAAATATATGATGAGATAGACGAGTATTTAGATGAAGCAAATGATTTTCAAAGAAAAATTTTAGCAGTTGCAGAAAAAGTTCAAAAAAGTATTAGAGATAAATATATAGGACAAATAATGGCTAAAACAATCTAAAAAAAAACTTAGAGTGATTTTGAGCAAGAAACCCAAAACCCTTTTAAGGGTGGGAGTATGTCACTGAAACGAGAATGATTAAACAAAAAAAATTGGAAAAAATTATTTGTGGTTTGAATGAAAACAATCTTCCAAAACACGCGATAAAAATTCTAGAAGCAAATATAGATGATAATATGCCAACATATTATTGTTTTGACTCTAGAAGGGAAGAATGCGACTATTGTTTAACTTATCAAAAAAAATCATATTGTAATTATTTAAGAGAACTTAAAAAAAACAAATAAAAGAACTATGAGGTAATAGAAGATGGTTAATTGCCCTTTATGTAATAAAAAACTAAAACTAACAAATACTGACAGCAGACAAGAATGGACAGAAGAATTTTACAGTTGTGAAGAGTGCGAAAAAGAATTTGTTCTAAGAACAGAATATGAAACACAAAGCAACATCATATCAAATCAAGAATTGACGGAGTTATAAGAAAATGACCTATTGGGTATGTAACAAATGCGGGAACACAGACGAGTTCGAAGGAACAAAAATTGTGAAGAAAGAAGTAGAACAAACAATCAGATTCAAAGGCGAAGACGAAGACGACTTCGACATATTATATGAAGAAGAAATGGATGAGGAAGATTGGGAAGGAGTCTCAGATGTGAAATGTTATGAATGTGAAAGCGAAGAATGTGAAGAATTATCAGACTCAGAATACGCAAAATGGCAAGAGGAACATTTCAATGATGAAGGAGACTATTTTGAAGAAGAACTAACCAGTGAACAAAGAAGCCTTACAACCGAAGAACTAAGAGTCTTATTAGACCTATAGAAGAAAAATGGAATACATATTATACAAAAAGTTAGAAACAAAAGTTCGAGGAGACCCAAGTGATGAAAGCGAAAGCACAAGTTATGTTGAAACAATCATCTTAGTCCCAGTAGACAAAGAAGAAGAATTCAATGAAATAATGGCTGATGATTACGGATACCAAGATTACAACTACAAAGTAAACTATAAAAAAATAGGCGTCTTCGATGAAGAACAACTATTAAGCTTAAAACAACAAATCGAAAGCGAACTAGTGAGGGAAAAACTATGAAAGAAACAATACAGTTTTTATGGAAATTTGAAATCAACGCTGATGAAGACGAGTTCATAAAAATCTTTGGAACAGATTCAACTAAAGGAACACATTTATTCAAAAAATTTGTAGAATACGACCACAGCATACTAAAACTGTGGGGATACTTAGACTTAGAAAATAGACAAAAACTAAGCGAATACTTGAAAGAGAAAAAAATCTTGGAGGATTTATGATGATAGAAAAAGAGATAACCAAATGGAAACACCGACTAAAAAGAATACACGAACTAGGAATAATAATGCAAAACCTAAGTAGCGAATTTGAACTAGAACAAATAAAAAAAATCTTATACGAAGGAGTATATCCACTAAACAGCCGACTAACAACAACAAACATCAAAATCAACGACCAAACAACAATATATTTACACGAAAGAATCAGAACCAAACACAAATGGAGCAGTCAAAGCACACAACTAGACATCCAATCAGAACTAAAAATCATACAAACACACGGACTAAAAATAGCTACACACATAAAAAACAAAGACCGAAAAGAAACATTCCTAAAATTCTACCGCTTAATAAAAAAGTTCCCAATCAAAATAGGATACAACATCCAAAGAGAAGTAGATATAAAAGTCAAAACCTTTGCATCAAACAACAAAACAACAACGCTATTAGAAGAAAAGCTTATTACTGAAATAGAAGTAATAATGCAAAAATACCCACGCATTAGACTAATAAACTCACAAGACTGGAAAGCAATCTGCGAACTATATTTAACAAGATTAGACCTTGAAAGCCTATTCATATTACAACAACATTACGGCTTAATAAAAGGAGTTATTGAAGAAGCAATCAAAAAGACACAAAAAGAAAAGAATAAACAAATTCGAATACTAAAAAAGATTGAAAAGAAGTTCGAACCAATATTAGTGGCTAAAACGATATAACCTATTCCTTAAATCATAGATTCGCTCAATGTTCAGATTATTTATGCTTATAGAGTGGTTCGTATCCACTTTATACCACCTAGGGCTCGGCTCGTAAGGGTTGAGCCCTTCAAATTTTTATCATACAAACGCTTTTAACCGAAAAATTTAAATACTTACTTAAAATAAATAAAATAACAAGGAGGGATATTATGGACAAAAAAAGATGTTTGAAATGCACAACATATATATATCTGCCAACAGAAGAAGAACTAAAAAACAAGAAAACTAAAGAAATGGTTTATTGGTTGAAAAACCCACGACCGGGCAGAATAGAAATACTAAACGAATTCAACAAACGAACGGGTGAAAAAATGAAAGCTTTCAGCCACCTAGGAAAGATGAATGAATTCATAGAACAAGCATACAAGAAAAGAATACAAAGCTTACTAAAAAAGAAAAATGGTTAAAATAGTTATAGCTAGATGCGACAAATGCGGAACAATAGTTGGTGAATGGATATGGAAACCAGGCGATATAATGGACAACCCAGAACTATGCTCTGAATGCAAAGAAAAAAGATGAATTATGAAACAAAAGAAAAATGGAAGAAAAAAATTGGGTGGACAAGCAAGATGATATTTAGAATACTAAAATGGGGTTTAGGAGTAATAGTAACATTAGCAATAATCGCTTACGCAATCAATCATCCAACAGAAACATTTAAATTCATAAAAGAAATAGGTAGAATAAGCTTAAACATAATCGCATGGATAGGAGCACAACTAAGCAAGCTAGGAAGTAACGGAGGAGCGTGACTTCCTCTCATTCCCTAAATTATAAGTTTGAAGGAAAAAGAGCCTTTATTACTAAAAAAAGATATTAAGAGGTAAAAGAAAACGATATTTAAAAATAATAAAAAAACTGGATACACAATAATAACACTAGGATTGTGCGCGCTCATAAACGCAAAACTATTAGGAATAGCACTAATAATAATTGGACTAACATATATAGACATAAATGTTATAGAAACAATTATTTATTGGTTTAAAAAAACCTTTAAGAAAAACTATGACCCAAACGAAGGATGGATAGACATAAAAGAAAATGATAAATCTAAGAAAAAGTAAAGCCACCTACCACCAAATTCTCAGACTTTCAGATAAAGAATACATAATACACAATACGAGAAGTAGAGTGAGAGGAAAATATAATACTGTTAGCAGGATTAATGCTCACACATTCAAAAAAAATGGTTATCATGCAGAAAATGTTTTAGCAATAATTTTTCATTCAGATAAAAAAATTATTATCAACGCTTTCACGATTAGAGGATTAGATAAGTTTAGACAAGCACAAGGAAAAGATAAGTGGAGATATTTAGGAAGTTTGGTCGCTTCAAAACTATTGGCTGAAAAAAAGTGTGGTTATGAACTTTATGCTTCTGAGGAAAACATGGATTTCTGGAAGCATATTAACACTTGGAATGATTATTTAATAAATAAAATATGAAATGTATTCGTTGTGGACGGACAATCAGTAATGAGAAAAGCGTTATAGAAGGATATGGTCCAATTTGTTACAAGAAGAAAGACATTCCTTTCACAACAAAAACTTTTAGGAAAAAAAGTTATATCAAAAAAGCCAAAGAAGACAAAACACAACAAAAAATAACTAGTTTTATAGAACAAACGGAGGAAATTGAAAGTAATTATTCCAACGACTAAAGTGCGCGGGTATCCAAGATGAGGGAATTTTATGGAAAAAAAAACAAAAACTTTTTCGGACAAAGAATTAAAAAAAATGCGGTGGTTGTGGCAAAATACAAGCTTAAGAAAAACCGATATAGCAGAGAAACTAGGTTTAAGCAAAAACATTGTTATTAAATGGACTAAAGGCTTGGAGGTAAATCTTAGGGTTCGGAAACGCCCCCGTATGGAGAACAACAAATTAATGTATAAAAAACCTAAGCTTTTTGCTAAAATGATGTATTTATGGAAAAACACTAGTATGGGTAAAAAAACTATTGCTAAAAGTATTGGTTTAAGCGAGAGTAGTTGTATGAAATATTTAAAAAACGTTCCTTACAAAGAAGGAATAATCAAGGAAGATGGTAAATGGAAAAAAGGACATGAAAGTTGGAATAAAGGAACAATTGGGTTAACTGGTGCAAATAAAACTAGTTTTAAGAAAGGACAAAAACCTATAACCACAAAATATGAGTGTGGAGAGCCACAAATAGTTAATAGACTAAGCAGAGGATATAAAGAGGTTTGGACTAGAATACCAGAAAGAATATTAATAGTAAACCCTCTTAACGGACGAGTAAGCATGACTCAAAAAAGGGTTTCATATAGTAGATATTTGTGGGAGCAAATTTATGGTTCAATACCAAAAGGAATGGTTGTTTATCATATTGATGGAGACCCGTTAAACAACGACCTTAACAATTTAAAATTAATTAGGAGAGCAACTCTTTTAAGATTCAATCAAAAAAAAAAGGTTTTATGAAAGTGAGACGAAAGTGATTTCCTCTCATTCCCTAAATTATAGGTTTGAAGGAAAGTTCACATTATAGAATTGGAGGTAGAAAAATGAAGAAAGGCGAAAAAATGAGTGAAGCACAAAAGAAGAAGTTGAAAAAAACTTTTAAGAAAAAAAAGGATTTAGTTCAGACAACTAATCCTTTCAATAGAGAAAATCAAAAGAAGCAAACTAAAAAGGTGGGTGTGAAGTTTGAAAAAGATGTTTTTGAGGTAATGGATGAGCATCTAAAGGAGTTATACGAGGAAGAAAAAGCAAAATAAGATGAATGTTGAGATAACAGTTAAAGGAGAATTAGCTAGAGCAACTATTAATATAGAAACTTTTATTAGTAGTATGAATAAAGAATTCAGTATTACAAAAGCCATAGATGAAAGCTTAACGATTATTAGTAATAAAGGATTTGGAGAAGCTCAACTTAAAGAATTAATTTTTTCAGAGACTAATTGGAATATAATTTTTTTAAGATTGGAGCAGATAATGCCTACAGAAATATTTTTTAGTATTAGGGAGGTTGATATTAAAAATCTTCCACAAGTAGTTACTGGTCGTCAAAGTGGTGATAAAATTATTTTACCAATCAAAAGTTATTGTAAGGATAAGGATGTCATGATTATAGATAGTATTACTATGAGTAATCCTAATAGTTTGTGGAGTTTTGTTGAAAACCGAACTGTTAATTTTAATGATGGCGAATGGGTTGAAGAAAACAATAATTTTAAATAAAACAAAAACTATAATGTGTTAGAATGGCGGAAACATCAAAATTTGAATATACGGAAGCTTCTAGTTTCCCAGAAATACCTAATTTGAAATTCAGACTAATAAAATTTCAACTACGAAGCGGTAAATGGTTAAATTTAAGAGTGAGAGACGCTCTAAGCCTAAAAAAGTTATTCATACGATACCAACCACTAAATGCTTACTGGAGCACAAGCCAATGGCTAAGCCCAACCAAAATAGAACACCCAAACTACCAAGTAGCAGACAGATGCCTAATCGGAAGCGACCTACATCTAGAAGTAGATGATGATGAAGGAAACTTACAAAGAGCAAGCAAAGAAATGCTCAAACTGACCAGTGCAATGACTAGTGCAGGATACAAGCTAAAAGCGCTTGTTAAAAGCGGAATGAAAGGATTTCATGCTTATTACGAAAGCAAAGTATCACTGGACACAGACCCTCGCGAAAGGCTTAAAGAGATAATCAAAGAAAAAGAAAAAGTCACGGGTTTTTTAGAAAAAAAAGGTATTAACATAGACGCGCCTGTGTGCAAAGACCTCTTCAGGGTGTTGCGCATATGGAATAGTTATCATGGCACAACCGGACAACAATGCAAACTCATAACACAACACACCCTCCAGAGCCTTGCAAAAGGCAATGACCTGGAAAACCAAATCAATAAAGGTTTTCCCTCCTCACGAGAACTCACCGGTAAGCCCGACGGAGGGTTAGGGCTTACCAAACCTAATCGCATAGGAAAGTTTATTCGGAACAAAGTTGAAGGAACAAAAGACCGATACATATTATATACTATATATAATAATCTACAAGAATTAGAAAAAGACATGAGTAAACTTCAAAAAATGTATGGTTTTGGAACATATCATGTTTTAACAGATAAAATAAAATATTTTGCTTTGTGTTTGGATGCTATTACTAAAAGAAGACTAGATAAAATATATCATAATAGTAAAAGTTTAAACCGAAGAAAATGGTTAAGATTTCATAATCTTTACATAAAAACCTCTATTATTTTATCAAAAAAATTAGAAGTCTTAGAGGAGAAGATGTATGAGCTTAAAAGTTTTAAGCACAAAAACAATGTTTTGAAAAGTCAGCCACACATAGACTTTTTAGGAATAAAAGACTTAAAAGGTATAGGTAAAGATAAAAACACTATTTACCAAACAATATTTACAACAGGTGATGTAAAATAACAACAGATGATTTGATTGAATGGTTTACAGATAATTATGAAGAATACGACCTAGACCTAGATAGAATTTCAGAACCTGGCTATTTAGCAGACGCAATAAGCGATTTTGCAGGCAAACAAGCAGATAGTAGCAGAGGAGAAGATTGGGTTGATGGAAGAAGGGAAAGTATTAGAAAAGCATTTAATAAGATGAACTTAACAAACCAATTACAAGACGGAGCGGAATTAATAAATGAAATGGATGGGGTGGGAGACTTAGACCGAACAGTTGACGAGTTTGAAAACATACCTGATAATCCTTTAAAAGAAGATTTATACAAACAAAAACTAGAAGAAATAGCTAAAATTAGAGAAGAAATTAAAAGTGTGAAGAGTGTTAGTGACCGAGAAAAATTAGAAAATATAAAGAAAAGCATACCTCCTAGTTATAGGGACTTGTTAAAAAACAGTATAAAGAAGAAAGAAGAAAGCTTAGATGATTTTTCCAAACAACAAAAGACTTTTTTACAAAATTTAGATAATAATTTGTTAGCAGAGAGAAATGCTTTGAACTTGCAAGGCACTAGAAAAGTAAAGGCTTTTAGGGATTTTAATAACTTAACTGATGAAGAAGCAATTGTTGCATTAGACTCAATGGGTGTTAAACATGAAAATGGAAACATTATTAGAAAAGATGGTTTTTTAGTTGATGCTCAGACTGGAGAAATAATCCCTAAGCAGCCTCTAGGCTATAAGTTCTGAAAATGTTGGTGTTTGAGGGCTTATAAACCAAAAACTTTAAATACTTACTTAAATTACTTAAAAATAAAATAATATGTGAGGATTGATAAAAAATGGGAAAATGGAACGATAATTTAGCACAAAAAACATTTGTAGCGGACACACCAGAAGAAATAGACAGGTTATGTGAAGAATTCAGACAAACATATACAGTGCAAGCAACTCAATGCAGAGACCAAATAT
>Ga0190358_1000615_pt1 | contig 10131 bp, 8 predicted proteins | sample 48721812_MG_FD_161666 | JGI IMG/M metagenome (GOLD analysis project Ga0190358, IMG submission 161666) | Hydrothermal vent microbial mat bacterial communities from Southern Trench, Guaymas Basin, Mexico - 4872-18-1-2_MG | ecosystem: Environmental > Aquatic > Marine > Hydrothermal vents > Microbial... | reverse complement strand
GTCGCACTTGTTTCATATGGTAGACCTGCCTGTAAAGCTATATATCTTGCTATATTAGCCGCATATAGATCCCCTCCGGCAGTACCGGCAAAAACAGCATCCACTCGACCAATTTTATCAATTTTAATTCTATCAAGTAATCCCCGTAACGCGAAAGAGCCTAATTCTGTTGCGGTAAAATCTCTTAAAACTCCACCCATCCGTCCAAATGGAGTTCTTACTCCATCAATAATAACAACTTCTCGTGTCCCCATTTATTGTATTTCTTCACCTTTCTTTCTTTAAATTTCACTTTATAAAAATAAACTTATTCCATATTTATTCAACGTTCTAAAACAGCTCGGGCAAAACGAATTATATCTTTGTCACTCGGTTCTCGTCTATTGTAACCCACTATTCCTCTGTTTTCTTTTGCATTAATGCTGTTTACAAACCGATCCAAATCTGAAATAGTCAATCCATCATCTTTTAGAGAAAGAGATATCCCGCTTTCAGAAAGAAGGCGACTGTATTCTTTCGCACCGGCCATTGCAAGCTCCATTTCTGTCTTTCCTGAAGGATCAATACCCATAGCTTTTGCTATTTCTGCATGTACTTTCGGAAACGCTTCTGCATTCCAGGCATAGATTGCATCAAGACATAAAGCCACAGCACGACCGTGGTGTATTCCCGCTATCGAGCTTAACGCATGACCCATACCGTGAGCCATCGCCGTATTTCCCGCCTCAATAGCCATACCAGCTAAGGTTGAACTCAAAATCATATTCGCTCTGGCTTCAATATCATCACCTTTGTTTATGGCTCTTTCCAGACTACTGCATATAAGCCGGATAGCTTGCAGACCATAGGACCTAACTATAGGATTGTTACCTGGTTTACCAGTAATTGCCTCAATAGCATGTACTAGTGCATCCAGCCCGGTTGCAGCAGTAAGTTTAGGTGGAAGTCCTAAAGTAAGTGTCGGGTCAATAATGGTGGTTTGAGGGTTTAATCGAAAGCTTACTGTCCAAAGCTTTTTCTTACTTTCATCACTATATACACCTACCTGGGTAACTTCGGCTCCGGTCCCAGCAGTTGTAGGTATAGCAATGGTATTTACTTCTTTTTGGACTGGAGGTATTCGAATATCCCTCTTAAACGCATATGATTCAGCAGGCATATTATCACTTGCTGCCACTGAAGCAAGTTTGGCCACGTCTATAGGCGAGCCTCCTCCTAAACCAATAACACATGTACTCTTATTGCTTTTAATAATCTCTACAACCTTATTCACCGAAGCGAATGAAGGATTTGACTCTACTTCACTAAATACTGAATATTTTAACCCGGATTCACTTAAGATGCTAAGGATTTTTTCTGTTATACCGGCATTGACAATACCAGTATCGGTTACAATTGTCACTGCGTTATTGTCATGACTAAACACTTTAATTTCCTCTGGTAATTGCTTAATACTGTCTATCCCGTAAATTATCTTTACAGGATTATAATACATAAAGTTTGAAAACATTTTTCCAAATTCACTCCTTTATATTATATTTTTCTTCTTCAATTCTTCAATCTCAGTTAATGAATAATTTAGACCTTGAAGTATTTCAACATTATGCTCGCCATGAGACGGCGCTTTTTTAATCGGCTCACTTTTTATGTCGTGTATGCAAACTGGATGATTTACAATATAAGGATACTCTCTCTTTAGGCTTTCATCTTTAACCGGTACAATCATTCCATTAGCCTTTAATTGAGGATCTTTCACTACTTCATCTATTGTTGCAGAAAGCGTAGGAAGTATCTTGTTCTTCTCAAATATTATTTTCCATTCTGCCCATGTTTTCTTCCTAATCCTCTCGCCTATTTCTGCTATAAACTGTTCTTCATCATTTTTAAATTCTTCAATATCAGGATAGATATCTTTGTTGATTTTATCCTCCATCCCCAGAGCTCTAGCGAATCGGTAAAAATCATCCATGGTTCTTACCATTGTAAAGAACACGGTTCTTCCATCCTTGGTTATATATTCCGCATCTCGGATACTTTTACGTTTATCTAAATAACTGAAGAAATCATCAAAATCAGCATTAACAAGTTTTGCCTGCACCAAAGTAGCATTACACCACACCCCGTTTGCCAGGAGAGATGTAGATACTTTACTTCCAACACCTGTTTTTTCTCTCCGGTAAAGAGCAGTTACTATTCCGGCATACAAGGCAATCGATGACGGATGATCACCTTGGCCGGGAAGCTCTCTTGATTGTTTTTTAATTCCCGGAGGATGAATATAAGCCATCATGCCTGAACGGGCCCACCAACTCGTTAAATCAAATCCGGGTAGTTCCGCATCAGGTCCTTTTTCTCCAAATGCTGTTAAAGAGGCATAAATTATACGCGGGTTAATATTAACCACATCATTATATGTCACTTTTAACCTCCTACGCACATTTAATGGAGTATTCACTATAAACACGTCAGTTTCTTTTATCAGATCTCGAAATATCTTCTGCCCTTCATCGGTTTTTAAATTAAGTGTCAACCCTTTTTTATTGCGATTATCTACTATCCATGGATAATTCTTTTCCGATTTAGGATTTTTTTTATAGTTTTTATACTCTCGTAATCCATCTACTCGATCTGGTGCTTCAATTTTAATAACTTCCGCACCATAATCTGCAAGTATCAAACTAGCTGCCGGTGCAGCTATCCACGAACAGGCATCAATTACCTTTAAACCCTTAAACAAAAGCTCATTACTCATAATTTTTCCTTTTCTTTTTTACTAAAATGTGTACAAACCACCGTCACAGTGAATAATTTGACCAGTTATATATGATGATTCATCGCTGACAAGAAATAAGCAAAGGCTCGCTATCTCATCAGTCCGCCCCATTCTCTTTAAAGCAGTTTTCTCTCTCGTGATTTTCTTTATCTCCTCCGGGACTTTATCATACATACTTGTTTCAATAGCACCGGGTGCAATAGCATTAACACGTATACCTTTGCCTCCTAACTCTTTTGCCAAAACTCTTGTTAGACCGGCAATCCCTGCTTTAGATGTAGAATAGTTTGATTGTCCGATATTTCCAAACCGGCTAGTCGAGGAAATATTTACAATATTCCCCGATTTTCTCTCCCGCATTCCCGGCACAACAGCTCGTAAACAATTAAAAGTACCATTAATGTTAACATCTAAAACCTTTTTCCAGTTCTCTAAAGTCATCTTATGAAACATGGAGTCTCTAGTTATTCCTGCATTGTTTACGACAATATCAATCTTTCCTAGTTTAACTGATAAATTTTCTACAGCTTCTTGTACGGCATTATAATCAACAATATCCGTTATACATGAAACCGCCTTTAGCCCTTTTTCATTAATATCCCTAACAACATCTTTAGCTTTAGCATTTATATCACACACAATTACAAAAGCCCCTTCCTCAGCAAAACGGGTCGCAATGGCTTTCCCGATTCCTTGTGCCGCACCTGTAATTAGTGCTACTTTATCTTTCAATATCATAACTATTTCCTTCTTTCTATAATAAAATATAATTTTATTTTACTTCCACACAATCTGCGATCTTTTATCTCAGTATTTCAGGTAACCACAAAACTATCTTTGGAAAAATTATACAAAAAAATAAAAATACTACTTGAATTAATACAAAAGGTATTACCCCTTTATAAATATGATTTATTGTCACACCTTTGGGAGCTACTCCTTTAAGATAAAACAACGAAAGAGCATATGGTGGAGTTAAAAACGATGTTTGCATTACAATGCAGACCAACATACCAACCCAAAGAGGATTTAGTCCGTAACTATAAATAATTGGTAGAAAAATCGGAAGTATCAATAAGAATATTCCGACCCAATCGATAATCATCCCTAAGAAAAATATAATCAACAAGAATAAAGCTAAAACACCGTATGGTCCAAAACCTAAATTAGTAACAAAATTCTCAACAACACCACTTCCGCCTACAGCAAAAAATACTCCAGTAAAAAGATTTGCTCCAATAGCCACATACATAATCATCGCACTAGTCTCTAAAGTTTCCACTGCAGCCTTTCTTAAGGCACTCCAGGTAAAACGTTTATAAGCAATTGCAATAATTATACTTCCTAAAGCGCCTACCGCTGCGGCTTCTGTTGGTGCTGCTATCCCAAAAAAGATAGCACCTAAAACTGCGAGAATCAGAAACATGATGGGGACAAAGGTTATCAATCCCCCGAATAATGTATACTTCTTTTTAGAATACATTTCTTCTTCTTCTGTTGTTGGAACTTGGTTCTTTTTTACCCGTATAGCAATAAAAATATAGATCATGTACAGGGCAGCAAGTATTAATCCTGGAACAAATGCAGCTGAAAATAATTTAACTACTGATACTCCTGAAATGGGACCATACATAATCAGCATTATACTGGGAGGTATTAATATACCTAAAGTACCTCCTGAACTAACAACCCCACATGATAAGGACTTATTATAGCCACGATTCACCATTGCCGGTAGAGCAAGTAATCCCATTGTAGTTACTGAAGCACCAACTATTCCTGTACATGCGGCAAAAAGAGTACAAATAATTACAGTGGCATAAGCAAGCCCACCTTTAACCTTTCGCAACCACTGATTCATAACATTATAAGCCTCATCTGCAATTCCCGAGCTACTAAGCATACTTCCCATAAAAACAAACAAAGGAATAGCAATTAATGTGTAATTAGTAGTAAGAGTAAAAGTTTTTGACCCGATAAGGGCAAAAACATGAGGTCCCCAACCCACTAAGCCAAATATTATACCAAGACCAGCAAGAGTAAATGCAATCGGAAATCCACTAAATATTCCAATTACTATTCCAACGAACATTAATAAAACTAGTGTTTCAGGAGTCATTTTTCATTACCCCCCTTCATAAAATCGACCACATATCTAACAAATTCCACAAAACCTTGAAGTAATAAAAGCGTCATACTTAAAAAAAGAACCATTTTTATTGGCCATAAAAGGGGTGCCCATGAAGTAAATGAAGCCTTCTCTCCTATTATCCATGCCCTTATCATTAATTTATATGTCACATATACCAATCCTATTACAGATGGGAAAAAAAATATTAAATAACAAATAAGATTTACAATTTTTTTCCATTTTTTTGGAAGCATATTAAATAAAATATCAATTCTTACGTGTTTATCTTTATGTAAAACATAACCCCCTCCCAAGAAAACATATGAACCAAAAAACATCCAGCTCATATCGTATGCCCAGGGAATCGGGATACGGAAAAAATAACGAAAAATGACATCTATTACAATCACAGCAATTAATGGAAACACTAACAAAGCAAAAACATAATTACTAGATCTATCGTTTATTGTATCGATAAAATTGCTGATTTTATTAATAAAATTCATCTCAATTTTCCTCATGGTCCTCCTTTATTTAGCCCATTCTGGAGGTGGAATATAGATACTTTCTTTATAAGGTAACCACTCCTTCGCAAACTCAACTTGAGATTCCCGCACTTTTTTAAGAAATGGCTCTTCTTGTACCTTCTTTGCATACCATTCATCTATCCAATTGTTCATAGTCTGTAGCACATCATCTGGAAGTATTACCTGTTCCACGCCTTTCTCTTTAAATTCTGCGATTGCCTTAAGATTACGCTCTCCTTGATCCAGCCAAGAGTACCAAAGAAGTTCAGAACAGGCAGTTTCGACAACCAACTTAAGATAATCAGGTAATTCTGCCCAGCTATCAGCATTAATGATAAACTCCCCAATACTTGAAGGTTGATGTATACCGGGGTAATGGAAAAATTTGACTGCATCTGCAAATCCTAAATCAATATCCACTGCAGGCATGGTATATTCAGCACTATCAATTACATGTTTTTCAAGTGATGGAACAACCTCGGATCCCGGCAAGAAAAATACCGACATGCCATGGTCTGAGAGTACCTCTCCCATTAAAGGCATCATCCGCATGCGCAACCCTTTCATATCCTCTATTGAACGTATTGGTTTATTAGAGTATTGAAAGACTTCCATATCAGTAATAGTGCAGGGAAAAACTTTAACTCCGTAGGGATCCAACATCTCCTGCCACAACTCTAAACCATTACCTTTGTACAGCCATGCAATCATATCTCGTCCATCACTAAACAGTCCCGGTGATGCGCAAAATAAGGGAGCGGCATATTCATATCCTTGCCACAGAGCCGAATAACTATTTGCGGCATCAAGAAGTCCAGAACTAACTGCATTGGGAAGTTCAGAAGCGCTGACAATACTGCCTCCCGAATTATAGTCAATAACAAGGTGACCATCGGACATCTCAGTAATCCTTTCAGCCAAGTGTTTTCCCCATTCATCAAACATAGTTCCAGCACCTGCAAAATGCTGAACCTTCCACCTGTAAATCTTTTGAGTTTGTTTGTCCTGGTTGGCTGCTACGTTACCTGCTAAACATAAAAAAAATAGTAAAACAATAAGAGTTAAAATAAGCCAAGAAAAATTTCGTCCTTTCATAGTAATAATCCTCCTTTAATAATTTTATCGATAATTATCATCGATATTTGTATTTATTGTAACATAATATTATATTTTGTCAAGATATTTTTATATTACCCTTAGTATAGCATTTCAACTGACTATTGACAGTATTAGTTATATTATTTGTTATATACTACAAATTTAGATATTATATTTTTATCGTTATTACTCTTTAATATCTTTACAAAAAGAGATATTTATGATAATATTAATTTATGAATATAAATATAAAATTTGACGATTCTAGTCCCACATTTGCTCTATTTAATAAGATAAAAACAGATATCCTAAATGGAAAGTTACTTCCAAATGAAAAACTTGTTATTGCAAATCTAAAAAAAATGTACAATGTTGGAGTAGGACCATTAAGAGAAGTGCTTTCTATGCTTGTTTCATTAGATCTTGTTTATATGGAACACCAAAAAGGATACCGTGTTGCTCCTCTCAGTTTAGACGATATGGAGGACATTTATGCTTCAAGAATAATAATTGAAATACAGACTCTAAAGCTCTCTCTTGAAAACGGAGATGACTATTGGGAAGGAAATTTGATGGGGGCATTCCATCTTCTGAATAAAGTTGAAGGAGAAATTGAATCGAAAAAATTTAATCTTGAAGAATGGAAAATCAGGCACAATAATTTCCACAATGTCCTTGTAAGCGCTTGTCCCTTAAAAACCCTTCTGAATATCAGGCTTGCCTTATGGGAGAATTTTACGAGGTACAGGAATTTATGGATTAAAACCGAATTAAATCAAAACAATACTTTTTTGAAAACGACTTCTAAAGAACACCAAAAAATTTTAGAGATCGCTTTAAATCGTGACATTGCTTCGATTACTTCAATAATTGAAACTCATTTTAATCACACGTTAGAGAGTCTACGCTCGATTGAAAAGTTTGAGAACTTACTTTAGTATATCCTTTACACTAGAGAATCCAACTTCGAATTGTTCCAGACAAAGAATCTGGTTTACCCTCCCAAGTGAGTACCTATTAAGCGGGGTTTATCTGAAGTAAGGTTCTTGCATGAAGATTAATTTTTAGGTATTTAAAAAGTTTAAAATTCTGATTTTAAATAGTGTACTTTTAAAATTTAACTAACATTATTACAAGTGATTTTTTCATGTTTTTTAAAAGGATGTTAATGCGCATGCTTGACGTCCCCAGGGTCTCTTTTTTACTTAAATACTTGCTATTTCATCAACAACCTGTGTTAACTTATCAGGGTTTTCCACTATAAGGAGATGGGTGCAGTTTTCAAAAGGAATAACCTTAGAATTTGGTATTTTTGAATTTAAGTATTCGGCAGTTTCCTTTGAGTAAAGGGTGCTCTTATCTCCATAAATTATCTGTGTAGGCACGGTAATTTTTGGCAAAACTTCCCTATAATCATTATAAACCATTGCATACCACATGGCAGCTAATATATGTGGTGTATTATTTTTGAACCTTTCGAGAGTTTGTTGCAATTCACCCTGTGACAGATAAGGAATTGTTATTTTAAGAAACGGTTCCGCAAAAGACAATAAATCTTCATACATTGTTGTTAGGTCATTCATAGCATCCTTTAACTTATATTTACCGTGGTATAATCCCAGCTTCCATTTATCATCATTTATCAGCTTTGGAGTCATGTCTATTATAGTTATTGAAGAAAGTCCCGATACTCCATAGGTCTTAACATACTCAAATATAATAGATGTACCCATGGACCATCCCACTAAGGCAACATCCTTCAATTCCAAATATTCCATAAGCTCCTTTAAGTCAATTGCAAATCTGTTTAAGGTAAGTCCCTTTTCCGGTCTTTCAGATTTTCCATGTCCTCTTAAATCATAGGTTATAACCTTGTACTTTTTGCTTAATTCTTCGAATTGAGGGTCGAACTTAGTATGATCTGCGGACCAGCCATGGATGAAAACAACAGGTCTGCCTTCACCTTGAATTTGAAAAAAAAGCTCTACTCCGTCGCTTGTTTTAAATATTGTCATTTTTGTTTCCTCAGATCTTTGCTATTTAGAAATTGTTCGAAATATTTTATTCGTTATCGCCAAATATTTTTTCTTGTTAGAAGTATTTTACCTTTAACTTTTTCTTGTGGATTCCTATAGCTTTTTCAGTTGCCCTATATAAAAACATAACCTTATCTTTTCTGAACGTTTTTACCAACTGCTCAATAATTTTCTCTTATATCGTAATTTAACTTCTCTATTGTTTATCTGAATGTAATTATGTATCCAACCGTTTAACTACTTGAAGTTCTTCTTCTGAAAAATCAAAAACTGCTCCCGTTACTTCTGATTTTTCAGTATAAAAGAAATCAGGCATTCGGTCATCCTTTAAAGAAAATCCTGCTCTTTTATTAAAATCCCATTCTAGAGATATTGTTTCTGCTCCAATCTGTAATATCCTCTCCGGCGTCCATTCATCACCATAGTATGCCGTTAAAAGACGAGCTGGAATAGACATATTATCAGGTGATTGCATCACTACCCATGCATAGAGACACATCGAGTTGTCACAAAAGGCAAAACCTTTTTGCCTTTCCTTAGAAAGCTCAATTTGCCCTTCTTTTTTCGTAGGATCTACAGGAGCACCACCTGTAGGGCCTGTTGTATGGTCCGCTCCCATAGCTGATGTGCACATTGAAACAGCTGTTCCTTTTAGATTTCTTGGATCATACGCTGCCAAAGCTTGACCTTTCACAGTAGGAACTCTTTTCGCTTTTAACGCTTCACCTACAGCTTTAGTACCTGCCCCCATTATTCTACCAAAATCTGTGCCATTAACCATCTCCATCACAAGTCCTAGTGCTGCCTCTTTATCCCCCCAGGGAATTTTTCCGGCATCCATCGCAACTCCAATAGAGGCTCCTGTCTCCATAGTATCCACTCCAAGATCATCACAAATATGATCAAACTTTGCAATTGTATCCCAATCACTAATACCACAATTAGGACCTATAAGGGCTATTGTCTCGTACTCTATCCCGCTAGAGATCATATTGCCATCTTTATCATTATAAATATTTGAGCATCTTATTGTACAACCTGGTTGGCAGGGAATCCCTATTTTACCATTATTTCGATTCACTGCCTCAACAAAAGAATTCGAATCTATCTCTTTTAAGCGTTCAAATTTTTTTCCACTGAAATTATTAACTGGCAAGATGCCGAAGGACCCCGTGAAATCTATAAAAATTGAAGTTCCTTTTTTTTGGAGACCTTCTTTACCTGTTAAGGGATACTCTTTCAGAACTTTGATAAAATCTCTACGGGCTTCTTCAAAAGCTACTTCGTCCTTATACACAGGTTTTGATTTTTTTAGTGCTGGTTCAATAACAATTGCTTTCAGTTTTTTTGAACCCATGACAGCACCCATCCCTCCACGGGCAGCTGCTCTTGATGGATTCCCAGTTATAACATCATTTACCTGGATAGAGGAATTTTTATAACCACGCTCCCCAGCCATACCAATAACCATAATACCTATCTTACTGCCATATCTTTCTTTTAGAAGTTCTACTGCTTTATATGTATTATTGCCTGCTACATCATCTCCGTTTTCCAAAATAACCT
>Ga0190358_1000612_pt1 | contig 10139 bp, 5 predicted proteins | sample 48721812_MG_FD_161666 | JGI IMG/M metagenome (GOLD analysis project Ga0190358, IMG submission 161666) | Hydrothermal vent microbial mat bacterial communities from Southern Trench, Guaymas Basin, Mexico - 4872-18-1-2_MG | ecosystem: Environmental > Aquatic > Marine > Hydrothermal vents > Microbial... | reverse complement strand
ACAGATTCAGATTTAGAAGATCAAGGTAATTTGATTGGCGCAATTGATTGGCAAATGGATGAAGAATCTTTATTTATTTTAAATTTACCATTTACTAGAACTTCCTCAAATTTATCCACTAAAGAATATTCTCATAATTTAGTGGGTGAAGGTACTAATACTGTATTTAATAATAGTAATGTTAAGTATGGTATGGGGGCATATAATTTTAAGGAACCAAATGCTATAATGGTGGTAAATGAAAGTTATTCTAATAAGTTTGCTGTGGATGATGATTTAACTTTTATGGCATGGGTAAAATATGATTCTACAGATATTGGATCTAATTATAATATGATTATTGAAAAAGGATATGAAACAAGTTTCTTATTTAAGCTGAGTGCTAAAAACACTCATGCAATGGCGGCACTGGATACAGGTGCAGGAGAAAGTGAGTGTATCTCAGATTTCAATATAGATAATCATTTAGGTGAATGGCACCATATTGCTGCAACTTATGATCATCAAAACATTAAGGTGTATATTGATGGAATATTAAATAAAACATGTGCAGAAACATCTGATTTAAATTTAGTTAGTGGTAAATGGGGGATTGGTGCAGAATACAGGCCAGGACAAGATCCATATTGGCAATCAGATGCGGAAATAAGTGGAGTATATGTTTTAGACAAAGTATTATCCTCTAAAGAAATTCAATTAATGCAAACTATGGAATTTGATGGAATACCTGCACAGCTAACCCAAGTTGGAGATGTTTGGAAATCTTGTATCACACCCAATGATGGGTTTGTAGAGGGAGAAACAGTTTGTTCCAATAATTTAACTATTTTAGATTATATAGATGAATATTCTCCAGTGGTTAATTTGATGAGTCCAGTTGATGAATTATTTATTAACACTACTAGGCAACCAATTTTCCAATTTAATGTTACTGAAGAATATGTTGAGAATATCACTTGTTGGTTGAATATCACTCTTGCAGGAAGTAATGGTACTAATTTTGTTGCAGTAAATACTACAGTACAAAATGCAACTCCTACAGACATTATACCCGACACAAATTTAGAAGATGGATATTATGATTGGAATGTTATTTGTTCAGATAGTCAGAATAATGCAACTTCACAACAAACTTGGCAAATTAATGTAAGTGTTCCAGATTTAATTCCTCCAAATGTGACTTTGATAAGTCCTGGCAATGATACTGAAGTAAATATTAGTTTTAACCCCATATTTTATTTTAATGTAACTGATGATCTTGCAACTAGTTCAACTTGTGAGTTATTATTAAATAATGGGACTCATGAAATAGCTGCAGGCCAAGATACTGTTGCGGTAAATATATCTTCAGTAAACATTACTTCAAATGTTTCATTATTAGATAGAGAATATAATTGGAATATTACTTGTTCAGATGGGGTTAATGAAGATACTTCTGTAAACTGGTTATTTAATATGAGTTATAACGATGAAATATCTCCTAATATCACCTTAATATTGCAGTCAAATAATTCAATTGATTACTATAATATTCAAAAGGATTATAATTTTACTGTAAGCGATGATGACACTCGTGAAGGTTATGATATTGATTGTATAGTTTATTATAGGAACACTAGTCAAGGTTTGGTTAGTGGTAATTATGGTGTTGTAAATAACATCGTGATGGATCAAGAGCATTCTGTAAGTGGCACTCAAAGTACTACAATGGAAACTGAATGGTATGTTAATTGTACTGATGCAGGAGGAAATGTTGGACAGAGCGAGAAAAGAATTTTTACATATTATAAAACTGCTTGGTTGGATGATATTGAAATGGGGCATGATGCTCAGAATGGAAATTGGAATGAGACAACTTCCACTGGAACTGAAACATGGGGCTTACAAAGTTCAGATTCTTATGGTGGAGAATATCTTTATGCAGATAGTCCAAATTCAGATTATGAAGCGACCGCTATGGAAATACATTTAACAACACCTGTAATTGATTTGAGACGGTACCATTCTGCTAATATCAGTTTTTATCAAGATTATCAATTACAAGGAGATGGAAATACTTGTTACGATGCAATAATTATTGAAGCATCAATTAATGGGACTTCTTATGATGTTGTAACTCCTGGTACTGCTAGTTATGGAACAATTTCTACTGTGAGCAACCCCAGAAATGGTGAACAGGGTTTATGTGGAAATAGTGGTGGATGGATTTCAGAAAATGTTGATTTAAGTTCTTATGCTGGTCAAGATACAGTTTACTTAAGATGGACACTTGCCACTAATACAGGTACTGGGATGGAAGGATATAATTTAGATAATTTAGTGTTTTTTGGCGAAGAAGATTTTATTGATCCTGTGGTAAATTTAATTGAGCCTACCCCAGATTACTACAATAGTACTGCTTCAAGAGTTAATGTAACTTTTACTTGTAATGTTACAGATGATTATCATTTGAGAACTATTAGTTTGTATTTAACAGATGGAAATAATGAATCGTTCTCTTTAAATCAAACTAAGGAATTGTCAGGAGAAGTTTATAATGAAACTAGTTGGATCGTTGAACTTGGAAAAGGAGACTATACTTGGAATTGCAAGGGTTCTGATTTTGCAGACAATTATGATTGGGCAGATATTAATAGAAGTTTAAAAATTAATTATACTGATTTAGTTGTTGATAGCATATCTTTTGATGATGCTGTTATTGAAGGAACTAATACAAATATTTATGTTAATATTACTAATGATGGGAATGAAAATTCTTCAGAATTTTCAGTTAGACTTAATATTTCCTTATGGAACGGAACTAACTTACTGAATGAAACTATTGATAGTATTTATGTTAATGTTAGTGAGGGAGAGACTGAACAAGTTACATTTAATTGGATTGCTAAAACAGGCACATATGTTTTTGAAGCTTATGCAGATATTTATGATAATATTACTGAAGGAATTGAAGATAACAATTATTTAAGTGCAAATAATTCTATCTCTGCATGGGAAATATTTTATGGTAATTTTACTTATAATTTAATTTTAGGGAATTCTGATAGTGATAGTTTCATGAATTGGACTATGGATATTCCATTAGGAAATTCATATTTTTCAGATATTGATGCAAGCTATTATCCATTTGATTTATTACCTTTAAATGGGACTGATGATCTTGAGGAGGCAGATAATGTTCTTGGAATGACTTGGTTTAATGATTCACTTGTTAAATTGTTTGATCGGGATAATAATGGATTTTCAGATAAAAGTAGGACCATGGAAATTTCTGGTTCAGATATTGAAAATGTACCTATAATCAACTCTACAGAACATGATGCATTTATCACAGGATTACTTTATGATTCTGCAGATGGAGTTGGTTATGATGGCAGCCAAGATTTAGTTCTTATTACAGTAATTAATTACTCTCAACAAGGTAAATATGGTATATATGATTATGAGGTGAAAGTTCCTTCATCCCTAGAAAAACTAGAAGGATCTTTTGACGAAGTATATCGGTTGGATGAATTGAAATAGATTAATATTTATTTTAAGAATCTGATTGATATGTGGGCATAAAAATGTGTGCCATATTTTACTTTTTTACTATTTCTTTTTAGAAGAATTTTTTATTGAAGAAAAATTGTACCTTGTAATTTATGTTTTTTAGTGAGTAATTCAAATTTTTAATTTAAAAAGTGTTTAATCTCCTTGAATTCTTCTCACTATCGCCTTTATTTCTTTTCTTAATCTATCTTTTTCTTTTTCTGAAATCTCTTTTTTTTGATAAGAAACTTGAATCATTTTATTAAAAAAATCCTTTAATAAATCTCCTAGTTCATTTTTTAATTGTGGGCAGGCATTAATCTCATCTATTAACTCTGAATATGAGGATGCTTTAAAATTGAACTGTCTTTTTATTTTGTTAAATAATGTTCCTGCAAAATCATTTACTCCCTTAGTTCCTTTTCCAGAAAACATTTTACTAATCTTCTTATCAATGTCAATATCCGATATTTTTTTCTGAAATTTACCTTCACTAGAATCCATTCGTTTAAATAGTTTCCATATGAGAAATATACTTGCTAAACTTGTTAGGGTGGTAAATGTTAATATAATATTTGAAATTGTCATTTTTACCTCTTTATTTTTATTAATAAACCTTTTTTGATTTAAAAAGATTTCTAAAACTTCTGGTTTTGAAATCTTTATGATGTAAAAAGACTTCTAAAACTTTTGGCTTTGAAATCTTTATGGTGTAAAAAGATTTCTAAAATCGAAGGATTTTTGAAATTCTGTGTTTATGAGATATTAAATTTTAGCGATAAAAAATTTCATTTAAGGATTCTTTTAAATTTTTCATTTAATTTAGTTTAAATTTACAATGCTCCAAGTTTAGCATAAATTAATAATTCTAATATAGATAACGCTGCAAGTAATATCGTAACATAATATCCACTATTCATGTTAATTTTAACTTGTTCTAGAGTTGCAGTTCTAAAACTTTCTTCTAATTCATCCACATTGGTAATTTTGTATGCAGTGCCATCTGTATGGTTAGAGATCTCTTCTAAAATTGTAAAATTTAGGCTTAGTGTTATAAAATCTTGTTTAAATTCTTCTGGAATTTTATCTAAATCAAATTCTGTAGCTTCAGTCCCTATACCAAATGAAAAAATCTTTACCTTTAAATTTTTAGCCTTATCTATGGTTGTGTCCCTTATAGGTTCGGTACCATCAGTAAATAATAGTATTGATTTACTTTGTTTAGTTTCATTAAGTAAATTTATTGCAAAGTTTAATGCATAATCTAAATCTGTCCCACTTTTTGAATAATCAATATTTAAATTATTGATCTTTGTTTTTAGTATCTCTCTTTCAAAAGTTGGCGAAACATACGAGTCAATTTCTTGTGAAAATGCAACAATTCCTACTGCAGTACTATTTGGGAGGATATTTAACCATTGTTTTGAAAGGTCTTTAGCAGATTCTAATCTGTTTGGTGCAAAATCTGTTTTTGCCATACTTGCCGAATTATCTATTAGTAGGACATAATCTGTATCTGTTATTGGTTGAAATGATAAGATCTGGATACTATTTGTTGCAACCATATATAATAAAATGATCATAAATATTTTCACTAATAAAACGCCTATACTGATATGAAATCTTCTAAATTTATGAGTTCTTGTTAATGTACTTAGGTTTCCGAATGCAGTTACTCTTTTTCCACGTAAGTATGCCATTAAAAAATATGCCCCTACGGTGAATATAATTAAAATTAACAATAATACCGAATCCTTTAATGGATTATATAAATTTACAGTTAATCCCCCTATATTAAAATTTATGATATTATCACTCTCTCATCCCCCATTGCCTTAACAAATTCAATTGCAAATTCAGTTCCAGTTTCTAAATGGAAAAATAGTTGATCATAACTATGGAATAAATCTTTCATTTTCTCTATTTCTCTCCTATTTAATAATTCATATTCTTCCCTTAGGACATCTAAATCTGTCACCACAACCTCTTTTGTTTCTGGATCTTTTAAATAAACTTTTCCAACTCCTTTAGGTAATTTATTGTCAATTGGATCCCTTACCATTATTCCATAAACTTTAGCAAATCCTGTGGATAATTCTGGAAGGAATTTATGTATGTCAGTGTTTAGGAAATCTGAAATTATAAAAATTATCGAATCAGATGAATAGGTTGAAAGAATACGTTTAGTTAATTTTGGCCAATTCTTTTTCCCACCATAATTTTCTTTTTTAGCCATACTATTTAAGAGATTATAAAATTCTGGTTCTGGATCCAATAATAAATCTACTTTATCTGAAAAAAGTCCTCCTCCAATATTATCTCCTGCTTCAGTTGCTGCGAATGCAAGAGTTCCAGCAATTAGTGATGCAAATTCATTTTTAGTATATTCGTTAGTTCCTAATAACATGGAATTTGAAACATCTAATATTATTACTATATCGAAATTCCTTTCTTCCTTATAATGCCTAATGTATAGTTGATTTGTTCTTGCATAAATTTTCCAATCTATTCTTCTTGTATCGTCCCCTGGGACATATTCTTTGATTTTATCAAATTCTAATCCTTTTCCAGAGATCAATTGATAGTAAATTAAATTTAATCTAAAGTATTCTTTTAATTTTGAGGCATTTTTTATTGTTAAATTAATTAATGTGTCAAAATCAAAAATATTGACGGGGATTTCAAATTCTTCATCTTTCTTTCTTTTGTGTATCCTGGCCATAAGTTTACCTAGATAGGGTGTACGTTATTGAGTATCTCTTCAACAATTTTATCTGCAGAAATATTATGGGCTTTTCCATTATAATTTAAACATATTCTATGTCTTAGGATTTCTGGAGCTACATACATAATATCTTCTGGGAGGACATAATTTCTTCCTTCAAAAAGTGCTTTTGCTTTTGCCGCAATTCCTAGGTAAATACTTGCCCTTACTCCACCACCATATTTTACAAATTTGAATCCTTCTATATTTTTATTTAATCCACGAGTGGCTTCAACTAAATCTAAAATGTACTCTTTAATTCTATCTGAGATAAAGACTTTTCTTACTAGTTTTTGTATATTTAATAAATTTTGTTTAGACATGATTATTTTGAGATTTTTTTGTATATTGAGTCTTGTTGTTGCATTTTCTGTAATAATTATTTTTTCATCAGATCTTTTAGGGTAGTCTAACATTATTTTTGACATGAACCTATCTAAAACAGCTTCTGGAAGTTGATATGTTCCTTTATTTTCTAATGGATTTTGTGTTGCCAATACTAGGAATGGCCTATCAAGAATAAAAGTTTCTTTATCTATGTTAATTTTCTTTTCCTGCATTGCTTCCATTAAAGCTGCATGTGTTTTTGGTGGCGCCCTATTTATTTCATCTGCTAATACAAAGTTTGCAAATATTGGGCCTTTAAATGTAGTAAATGTAGATGTTTTTGGATTGTAAATTTGCCCTCCAATAATATCTGAAGGTAATAAATCTGGTAAAAATTGAATTCTGCTAAATGTAGTTCCAGAGATTACTTTTGCAAGGGTTTCTACTAAAAGAGTTTTTGCTAATCCAGGTACTCCTTCAAGTAATGCATGTGCATCACAAATGATACATAAAAGAACTTTCTTAACTACTTCATCTTGTCCAATAAATACTTTTATAATTTCATCTATTGTATCATTTAATAATTGTGAAGATTTTTCTGCATCTTCTTCATTTAGAATCTCTTCTTCTTGAGTAATTATTTTTTGTTTTGGATTAGATGCCTTAATCATTGGTTTTTCAGCTTTTGGACTATATGGTGATTTTTTAGATATATGTACACATTCGTTATCTAAAGGGATATTTTTTTTGATTGAGGTATTCAAATCCTTATGGGATTCTAAAATTCTAAGCAAATCTTTTTTAGTTGTTTCTTCTTCTAATTTTATTGCAAGTTCAGTATCTCCTAATGAATCTTTAATCCAATGTGAAAAATCATTTTTTCTTTCATTTACATAATTCTTAAGTGAATTTTCATTCAAGGTTTTTATTTTTTTAATTAAATTTTGTAAATCATAAACTATTATATGGTCGTCAAAAATGAACCCATCATTGCTAGAATTGTTTTTTTGGCTTGAATTAGCCATACACATCACCCTCTTTTTTTTAATTAAACAAATTTAATTTTATGTAATAAATATAGAATGTTGATTTATAAACCTTTCTCTTTTAAATGTGTTTTAAAATTTATTTTTTTGAATTTCATCGACGATAACATATTAATCTATTTTATTAATCTATATTAACCAAAGTATTAAAAAGGTTTAATAGGATATTCTTTTATGGGTAGAAAAACTAAACATCGGGCACATACAAGGTCTGGTAAACAAAGGGATAAAGTTAAGAGAAAAGTTAAGAGTCAATCTAGTGGTAATTCTAATAGGAGTTCAAGATTTTCAAATATTAAGAACAAAATTTCAGAGATGATTAATACATCTTCCCCTGGAATAGTTAATGTTATTTCGTCAGGCATTGTTAAGAAAACTCAGGATCGTCCTTCTAAAGGGAGATTAAAATTAAGTGGAAAAGGAAAATCTAAGGGAAAATCTAAGGGAAAATCTCAGAGAAATTCTAATGGTAAGTTTAGGGGGAAATCTGGAATTGGAAGACACCCTCCTGTCAAATTAACTAAAAAACCAAAAGTTGCACCAGTAAAAAGACAAAAGGTGATGAAAAAATGAATTATAAGGGATTTGTTTTAGATAAATTTCAAGAAGATGCAATTAATGCTATTAACAATAATCATTCTGTTGTTGTTTCTGCGCCCACTGGGTCTGGAAAAACACTTATTGCAGATTATATTATCAATAAAGATGTTCCTAAAGGTATGAAGGTTATTTACACTGCACCTATTAAGGCATTATCTAATCAAAAATATAAGGAATTTTCTAAGGAATTTGGGGAAGATAAAGTTGGTTTATTGACTGGCGACACAGTTAAAAATCCACATGGTCAAATTTTGATAATGACCACAGAGATATATAGAAACATGGTGCTAACTAATGATCCTGCAGTAGATGATGTCAATTATGTAGTATTTGATGAAATTCATTATATTAATGATATTGAAAGAGGATATATTTGGGAGGAATCAATTATATTTTCCAGGTCCAAAGTTAGATTTATTTGTTTATCTGCAACTATTCCTAATGCAAGAGAATTTGCAGAATGGATACAAGTTGTTAAAAAACACCCCGTAGATGTTATTAAACATGATGTTAGGAATGTCCCATTACATAAAAAGTTTTTTGATGCAGATTTAGGAATATGTTCTTTAAAAGAAATACAAGATATTAAAGACATTCCAGACTACAATTATGTACGTGGAAAGAAAAAACAAAGAAGACCTAAAATAAAAACTCCTTCACATATAGATTTAGTTAAGGAATTAGAAGGGAAGATGCCTTGTTTCTTTTTTACGTTTTCTAGGAAGAAATGTCAAAAACAAACACTTGAATTATATGAAGAAAAAATATTCAAGTTTAATCAAGAAGCAGTTCATTTTATTAGGGAAAAATTAAAAGATACTACTAAAGAAATTAATCGTTTAGATTCTACTAGGCTCCTTAAGAAAACTTTGCCTTATGGTATCGCATTTCATCATGCCGGATTATTGCCAGTTATTAAAGAGTTAGTTGAAGAAATGTTTGGTAAAGGGATGATTAATATTTTGTATACTACTGAGACTTTTGCAGTTGGAATAAATATGCCTGCGAAAACAGTTTGTTTTGAGGCTTTAAGAAAATATGATGGTATCAGTTTTAGATTTTTGAATTCTAAAGAATACTTTCAGATTGCTGGAAGGGCAGGAAGAAGGGGTATAGACAAAGAAGGGTTTGTTTATGCCATGGTAGATAGAAGGGATTTTGATTATAATATGTTAAAAAGATTGACTGAAAAAGATGTTGATCCAATTAAATCACAATTTAGATTATCTATTAATACAGTTCTTAATTTGATGAAAATGCACGATCAAGATGAGATTGATGAAATTTTGTGTAAGAATTTTCATTCTTATCAAAAGTATGGTTCATTTAATCCACATAAAAAGAACATTTTCTCACATAGATTTGAGAGTATGAGGAGAAAACTCTTCAAGTTGGGATATGTTTGTAGGGATGATGGAATCGAAGGTATGCCCTTTAAGTTAACTGAGAAAGGGGAATTTTCTGCCAATATTTATGCTGATGAAATTATTTTTGGAGAGATATTTGCCACTGATTTTTGGAAACAATTAAATGAATATCAAACTATGTTGCTTTTAGCAGGAGTATGTTATGAAGCTAGGGAAACTACTAAATTCTTTAAGAAATTTCCTTCAAAAGATTTGAGGGGATTAAATGGGTTTATTGAGAATGATTTGCAATTAAGGAAAGAAAAAAGATTTAATGATTTGAGAGATATAACTGCTATAATTTGGCCTTGTTATGATGGGCAGGATATATTTGATATAATTGAAAATACTAATTTATTGGAAGGAGATATTATTAGATTTTTAAGGCAGATATTGGATAGGATTGGACAGATTTTTAAGGCAACTAGAAATGAAGAACTTGTTCAGAACTTGGAAGGTATAAAG
>Ga0190358_1000601_pt1 | contig 10279 bp, 14 predicted proteins | sample 48721812_MG_FD_161666 | JGI IMG/M metagenome (GOLD analysis project Ga0190358, IMG submission 161666) | Hydrothermal vent microbial mat bacterial communities from Southern Trench, Guaymas Basin, Mexico - 4872-18-1-2_MG | ecosystem: Environmental > Aquatic > Marine > Hydrothermal vents >... | reverse complement strand
GCCCCCACTGATCACCAGTGCCTGGATTCGCCACTGCTCCAATGATTGTATTTGCTCCCGTTGTTACTGAGCGATAATTTACTATGATTTTATTATGTTGAGCCAGCGGAAATACATACTGAAATCTCTGTCTCAGATGTGTATACTTATGGATAGCATTAAACTCGATAATATAATTACTATCACCAATACCATGCTTAACTGTAACGCCACAGCCTTTGACTTTCAATGGTTCACCAAAGCCAATAACCTGGTAGCCTTCGCCCAGATGATTAATTGTTTCTGGCAACTCTGAGTCTTTATCGGAGTATTTAACTCTACCATCAGGGTATGCCAGAAACTTAAGCTGCCCGTATTTACCAATTTGAAACTTATCTACTTGTCGACCAAACACAGTAATGGGTGCCCTCGGAGTATTCGGTGCACTCCAATTTAGCCCTGATAATTTAGGGGCATCGCCATCACTCATATATAACCAGTTGTAATCTGCTGCTTCAATATTAATCATAATTTATAACTCCTTTTTAGCTGCGAATTGCGCTTGCCATTGTTTCTTTGCTTCAGCCAGATCCTTATGTCTGACTATCGGTGGATAAGGACATTTATATTCGTCTTTCTCAGGACAAAACACATAAGCCATATGATACCGAGTATCTACTTCCGTCTCGTGCCCACAAAATCTACAAACGCCCAAGCTCATGATGGGTCGAACTCAAGATGGAAGTGGTTCTCTTCATACAGTAGATCGTACTCAGATGTTAATGATGCTTTAAGATCTGAAGTAAATTTTGTCCAACAAGCATCCGGCACATCCCGGCTTCTTAAATCAACGGCATAACCAGTATCATGTAAACTTCCTGTCATGTGAATCTTCCTGCCATCAGGATAGTATTGCTCTGTTCCGGCTGTGATTACAAGATCAATCCCATACTTATTAAACACTGGCTCAATTAGCATTAACGCTAATATAATCTCTGGTTTAATCCCAGCTAATCTCACTGTACCATTTTCGTTAAGTGTCATTTCCACACCACTTTAATGAGTGTTGTTATAAGGGCGAGAGCGATTGTCGCCACTCCCGCCCAAAGCATTTTTTCCTGCCTGGCTTCTACTTTTTGTACTGCTTGGCATTTACCTTTGTCTTGCTCCAGAGCTGTTAGCCGGGGGTGACAACTGGCATCTTCCACTGCCCGAATCCGAGTAAACATTTCATCATGATCTTTTTCATTTCTTTCAAAAGTTTTACTCAGTGTTGCAACTTCGCCGCGCAGTGCTATAATATTAAGATTAGTATCTTCGAGCTTAGTCAGCGTTTTGCTAATCCCAGACATCTCTTCTTGCATTTGAATCTGTCCACGTACCAGGCACTTGATATCTTTTTGCAACTCATTATGTTGCGAGCACGTATCCATTATGCAGCTCCGCCAGCATACGCAGTAAACAAGCTATTAACTACATACTCTAGGTCATCATCATAATCAGTACCTGCATCAATAGCTGCTTTAATTGTTGCATTAGTTGATACACCCAATGAGTAATTACTTACGCTGACAAAATCATTAAGTATTTTTTCAGCATAAATTACTCGTTTATCGTGGTGATCAACGGTATTTACTTCTGCCATAACAGCAATAGCAGCTTTAACCATCAAGAATTTAACCTTTGCTTGGAAATCAGTATCGAGGTAATAATTAGCATTATCCATTATTTCACCACCTTTTTAATCAATAGTTGCAGGATTTTATCTTTAGCCTCGTCGTCACATTGACTGACAAAAGCTTCTACATTTGATACATTGGTAAGAACTTTGTACAACTCGCTATCTGATAGTTCTTGATTTCTTTGCTGTTTAATCGAAGTTGCGTTGTTTTCTATGCGTCGTAACTTATTAATTCTAAGTTTTAACTTATCTGATAAACTCATGCAAACACTCCAAACATCTCAGGTGGAATAGTTGTATGCTCAGTTCCTTCGGGGTCAGTCCAGACAACCGGAGTTCTTGGGTACACTCGATCATAAATCTCTTTAAGCTCCGGGGTTGCAAAAACATCTTCGTAAGTGCCAAGGGCCACCAGAGAATCAAGTTCTTCAGCAACTGCGAGCAGTGTAGCGTCACCTCTGACAAGTGCAAGGGATTCACCTTCTGCATTCCTGACTGTTGGTGTTTTATCCACCAAGAACTTACCACCGACTGAGCCTGTAGTAGGATCGGGCTGGCTTACTAAATCAGGGAATTTCTCTTGTAGTTCTGTGACTAGTGCTGCGCTATCGGGTACGTATGTAATTATGTCCACTGTTAGCTCCTTTAAGCTATTCGCATTTCTTGTTCTGTGAGGGCTTCGTCCCAAATTCTGAAGTTTGATAGGTGTCCGAAAAGTTGATCACTGGAAGCATTAACTCCTAATCGAAGCTCCACTTGTGTTTGTATATCTCTATAAACAATATTAGCACTATCTTCCAAACTTCCATTTATATAATACAAACTTTTAACCCCATCACTAACAAGCCCTCCTCTATATTTAGTACCGTCAAATGCTGCAAAAACTGAAGAATATAATAAATTACTATTGATCCTGCTTTTAACAATCCCAACAGTATCAGTTGGATATCTTACTAAGTAATCTCCAGCATAATTAGAATAAAAAATAGTTTGCATACTATTATGCTGACCTAAAAAACTAAAATCAATCAATAATGTTCTGTCAGCTCCTACAGTTTCATCTGGCATATTCCCAGCATAAGTCAAGCTACAAACATCAGGAGTCCTCGTTACAGCAGCAGTGGTAGTAGGATTGTAACTCGATGCGAATGGGAGTGGTTCTAGTTGTGCGCCCCAGACGTAAAAAACACCACCAATATCATTTGACCTTACAGGTTGAATATTTATTATTGTATTTGAAGCATCCTCAATTTGAGCAGAAAAGCTATAACGCTGCCATTCTGTTGTTGGTGTAAACTCATCAGAAAAATGTGGAATAGTGTTATTCCATACTTCATAAAAACCAATAATTGCTCCACTAGTGCCATCTCCTTTAATCCAAGCAGAAACTGTGTACCAATCACCTACGTTTAATGACGGGGAAACCTCACTACTTATACAACCCCCTACATCTGTAATGGTAACTTTACATCCAGTGTTATTACCATCCGGAGCAAGTTCTGAAGTACTATCTATAGTACTCTTACTTACCCCCCAACCTGTACTAAAATCCTCACTATGCAAACATAAATTAGTACTACTCCCCTCAATCAACAGCCCCTCTTTCTCGAATCTAGGCTCATCAGCGGCAGCATGTTGTACTACCCCGTATCTATCTATATAAGTAGCTGTAGTTGATCGTGCGAAGGATACGGAGCCAGTGCCATAAGGCATATTGAAACCGTTCTTAAGAGGCAGGTGTACGAGGGGGTTATTGATACGCCCAGCGGACATAATATAGTCTTCAACCCCCATCGCATACGCTTTAACACTTTGTTGGGTAGGGATTTTTGTATCGCTGTCGGAGTTCATATCATCTTCGTCAAGTACAAAACTCATATTTGATGTCGACGTATCAGATTCCATCACTGCACCAGCAGCATTTACATTAGTTGCATCTGTAACATCAGCGCCTTCTTCAATTGTGCCAAGCTTAGTGGAACTTGTTGAATCAAAGGAAATTTTAGCAGTATTTAGATCAATCGCAATACGATTCTCTTGTAGAGCATCTTCAACATTGTCTGCCGTTATAATACTTCCAGCATCGGTTATAGGCACATCAGCAGCAAGTATTACTCCGCCACTGCCTTCATCCCCATCATGGGTATGTATAGGCATTGAGCAATCATCTTCTTTGGCACTAATAACTCCGTACAACACACCAGCTAAACTGGAATCTATGTCATCACTGGCACTTGTTAATGTTACCGTCGTAACACTGGAGTAAGTTGCTGTAAGAATCGTTCCGAACCAGTTGGAATCACCAACCATCTTAACCCTGCGTCCGGTATGAAACTCAACCGTTTGGTCTCCAGCAACTGAGAAACTGCTGGCACTTATATAGGTTGCAGCTATAGTCATTACAGCTCCTTAACTTTCATCTTGATATCATTTTCCCACTTATTTGCCGGGCTAGAATCTGTCACAATCCTAAATGTTATTTTATAAGGAGACGCAGATTCAACCCCACCCTTAATTTGCACTTGAGCTTTTTGGCTGGTGGAATCACAACTCAGTGTACCAAGAACAATCACATCAGTAGTCACATCCGTTCCATCTTTATCAGCAACTGTCACCGCACTGGACTCAATTACAATGGTTTCAGAACTCCCTAAATCATCTTCAAAAGATGAGGAAATCCAAAACACCTCGTAAGCTTGTTTTGAAAATGAATCCATTATTGACCTCTTAAGTTATTGTAATAGTTTTAGCTGCGAAATCAATAGCGAGACTTTCACCATCGGCGAGTGTAATGCTTGAACCATAATCATACCAACCAATCAACTCGTCATTTGCAGCAGTATCATTATAGATAACAATGTATCTAAATGGCCCAACACTACCACCAGAAGCCGTCAGGGTAATATCTTGTAAAGCAAGAACATATTCCCCAGTTGTTTCAACCGAAGAAGTTGTTGTGATGTTTCTCGATGAACAATTCGTGTAAGTTGCTTCAGTTGGAAGATCCGCAAGAACAGCATCGTCTGCGGCGGAAGGTTCTGTGTTACAAAGTGCAATAACGAGCTGGTCACTTCCGAGATCGTGTTTCTTTTCGGCTACTGCTTCGACGAAACTTTGAAATTTATTATAAACTGCCATTTTGTTTCTCCTAAAAATTAACTACTGTTTTAACTCGAATAAAATCTACATCAGTTTGTTTTCTGATAAAATCTACATCAGTTACCCCACGAGTGAAAGCGTAAGCAATTAGAACATCGTTAAATGCCCCGTAATGTGACAGTATCGCTGCGGTGCCATTAACAACGTAAGCTCCAATATCTAAGGATAAAATCCTATGGTAAAGAACTTCACAATCTGCACCAGTTACATTGTAAGCTCCTGATTCAGCAAACAAATTCAAACACTTAGAGATGCTTACATCGGCACCAGAAAGTATAAAACTACCTGTGTCAGCTACTAAAGACCCCGATGAACGAAGATTAGCAGTTGCCCCGTTAAGGAGATATGTTCCCGTTTCGCTATCAAGAACATATCCTCTACTGAAATCTACATCAGCTCCAGCGAGTGCGTAATCTCCAGTGCCTACTGATAAAGTATAAACAATATCGAAACTGGTATCAGCCCCGGACAAGATGTAAGTGCCTGTGTTTCCTTCAAGTTTATGCGCAACCTTGAGATTAGCACCCGCACCGGAAAGGGCATATGCTCCTTGTCCTGCGTATAAATCCGATCCTTGGATATAAGTTATCCCAGCATCTGCACCAGTAGTTGTATATGTTCCAGTCTCACCTACAAGCTGACGAGTAGCTCCAAATTCAGCATCAGCACCAGAGAGAACATAATCACCTTGTTCAGCAATTAATGTAGTTGCCTTAGTGAGAGAAGCATCTGCACCATTATATGAGAAAGAACCTGTATCGCAATCTAAATATTTACTAATCAGTATCGACGTATCTACGCCATTTAGAATATAACTTCCGGTATCCGCAGATAATGAGTATTCTCCAGAGCCTGATTCCCATTCTGAAGAGGTACTAACCCACTCTTGCTCTGAAGTTATACTCCACTGAATCATCGTTATTCCGAAATCCCTAAACCAACTACAGCCGGGGGCAAAACCCACGCTGAATTGAACCAACACCCAGAAGAATAATTAATTGCTTCTCGTCCATCAGCATTGATAGATACTGCCCTAAGCATAACTAGAACATTATCCGGGAGTGTTAACGTTGCACTTGTTTCAGATGCGGGAAATAATGCGAAATCTTGATCCCAAGTAACACCGACATCTGTTGATATTTCAATACGATAACTTACAGCTTCAGGAACTGCGTCCCACTCAATACTCTTATCTGCGCCCTGTGCTACAACTGCCAGCATCAGTATGCCAAGGATTCCTGCAATTAAAGTTGTGTAGTATTTCATGTTGTTACTCCTATGGTAAGTTATATTTAGCCTTAGCCTTTAGATACCGGCGGGCCACCCACGCATCCAAGTCCTTGTCGATTATCTTCTGAGCATCTTCGTCGGTGATCATGCGGAAGAGGGGGAGTTGGCTCTTGCTCGGGTATAGTCCTAATCCTTCTGCAGATATTCCTAAATTTTCACTATTTTGCTTTATCGTGAAACCAGACGATCCAATGCTAAATATATTTTCATCATAAAAAACACCATTGAGGTATGCACGGACATATTTACTTATTGAATCATAAATTAAGACAAGATGTACCCTTGATTCTCCTAGGGAAGCTAACGTTATCCCTTGACTCTCCCCACCTTCAAGGTAGATTAAATATTTTAATGTAGTTGACGCAGCGTCCACCCGCAGACGATAAGCATTTGTTTTTCTAAATATATAACCTGAGTTTGGTTGTGATTTCAAGTTAACCACCACCTCAATAATCACCGCACTCGTTGGATTAACATCAGGCCCATTCCCAGCGTCAGCGAAGCTACGGCCATTAAAATTAAGCGCGTCATACTCACGGGTGAATTGACCTTGGCTTTCCCAGTCTCTTATCGGCGTGAGGGCGTTGGTGGCTGGGTTGGCGTGGGTGATTGTGGTGGCACCTAGATAAGACCCATTAACTAATGAAGGATAACAAATAATTACTGATCTAGTTGCATCAGTATCTCCATAACCATTCCAATCGGTGCCATACGCAGGATACACTAACATATTTCCTGATGTGTCAGCCCCATCATTCGCCTGATTTATAACCACCAACCACCAGTCGTCATAATCAACTGTGAAATAATTGTCTGGGGCACCCGTTACCGCAGACACCGCGCCAGTAGAAGTATTTATGCGAATATAATAATCCGTGCTTGCTATGTTTACACGTAAACACGGAAATACAGTGTTATTAGAATCTTTCTTTATGAAACACGTATAAGTATATGTATTAGTATTGGCTGTTATCGGTATTACAGGGCTACCTAAATATTCAGTAGTCGGTTCGTTATCAGAAAGTTCCCAAGCCTTAAATGCACCGTCAATACCAACCTCTGCTGTAACTCCTACATTAGAGCTGCCTGCCCAATCAGTTAAAATGCTATTATTAGGCAACAAATTACTCCCTCTCCCCCATTCCATCAGCGCAGTCTGGCATACCCTCGGATCACTCAGCGCCTTAGCATTATCCCAAGCTGTCTGGACAGAAGTATTGCCTTCAGTGCCTACATTGATAATACCGTGGTTACCATTGTCGCTGTAGTCGTAGGCACAATCGCCGGAGCCAGCTATAAGCGGCCACCAGCCTTTGAGGTTGGCTCTTGTGAGGCTTGTGCCGGGGCGGTTGTAAGCAGGGAGTTCTGGATTGGCGTAGTCGAAGGCTACGTCGTCGGGGGTTAGAGCAGCGTTCCAGATTTGTACGTTGCCAAGGAAGCCGTTGAGAAAATAATTCAAATTCTCTTTAGAAGCGAAACACAGATCAACACTCGACCAAGTAGCAGTACCAATGCTATTTAATGTTATTTTTAACACTCCATCAATATATAAATAACCAGTACCCCCATCACGTATTACAACGATTCTATGAGTGTCTCCATCGTGTAATTCGTTGATACCGTGAAAAGCATAACCAGCACCTATGCCGACAACCTCAGCGCCAACGTAAAATCGCTTCCCGTAGTCGCTATCTATGAAATAGGCTGATCTCCATTGCGTGTCTGAGGTCTGGACTGTAAAAGCTCTAGTGAATTGAGTACCTTCACCAAGTGCTACTCCTGTAATGACTATATCATCATCCACTCCATCAAAATCAAGCATCTGCCCACTATGAAGCACAGCATTATCTTTAGGGCTTTTGCCGGTGTCTCTGAGCCTCGGATACTCTCTATCTCCAAAGCCTACCAGTGTGCCATCATTGCCATAGTCTGAGCTATCCTCAGCAACAGTGCCCCATTGCTCGTCTAGCTTCCAGTGGCCTTTGAGATTGGCTCTGGTAAGGTCTGTGCCTGTGCGTGTGTCGGCTGTGGTGGATTGATTGTCGAAGTCGTATTCTACGTCTGACTGGGTGAAGGCGTGGTTCCAGATTTGCACGTTGCCAATTTGGCCGTTGAAGAAATAACTGTCTCCTTTTTGTCCAATACCATTGAATAATAACCTATGAGTACCACTAGCACTACTGATTAGACTGCCATCTAAATATAAACTTACTATCCCACCTGTGGCTGTAACTATAATTTTATGGTTATCCGTGCCTAAAGACGGCACAGTAAATATATTACTGCTAGATCCATCATTATTAAGTGACACATTTATGGAAGTATCAGTGTTTAGCCTTACAAGCATAGCGCCATAACTACTATGACCTAATAAGGCTTGAGAAGTTGTCACGTCATGCTTAAAAGTAATTCCGATAGATAAATCAGACCCTAGAGCATTTGATATTGTAGGAAACTCCACATACGTCCCCACCCCGTCAAACTCCAATTCACCACCGTACTGCATGGCGTCGGGGATTGCTCGGGCTTTGCCGGTGTACTGGACGTTGGCCCTGTCAGCATTACTACCATTTCCAAATCTTAAGCCCCATGGCCACATTGTCATATTAGCACCCCACGTTAAAGCAGGAATTAGTAAAATTATGCATAGTATTAACCTCATTAATCCAGGATGTAACCACAAGATCCGTTAACGTAGATATTTGTCACACCGTCCCCAATTGCATAAGCCTCGGATGCACTCAAAACATGATAGTCACTCGCATCTGCGGTTGTGCCCGGATTCATTTGTAAACCATCACAATCAGCATCAAATTTAATAACCTTCGCGTCACTGACGTCAATCGAACCAGCAGCGCCTAGACGCGGAGTGGTTGTGATTGGCATGCATTGAATCGAATCACCAGTGCCGTTACCTGCGTTTTTTAAAGCCATTTTCAATCTCCTATAAATGCGCTATTCCGCGCTCTTTACAATAGTTATCATGCTCTGTTCGTGTTGTGATCTTAGGTGTCGAACCGTCTTGGAGTACACCTTGAACGTGATGATCCAACCACGCCGGGTGTTCTGTGATACAAGAACCACTGAAACTCGGTACTCGCTCCATAACAGCATTACACTCAGCACAATGAAAGAAGTCATTACGCTCATCAACCTTACAAACTCGCTCAGTACGACGTTCACAGAATGAGCATTTATATTCGTAGATCATACTCGTTGCCTCGCTACTGGAGGTCTAGTTTCGGCACTATTTGGTTGGTTATTGGTTGACATTTTCTGTTTAGCTCTGGTCGGTTGATTCTGTTGGGAGTCACCTGGGCCTCCCTGACTCTGAATTAAATATTGGCGGAGGTTAACAGCATCTTCTTCTTGTAACCCAGCAGCGATAAGAATCTGTAAAGCCTGATCTACTTGTCCCTCACCTGCTCTCTCGACGATTTGCTTCCAGCCAGGGAAGTTAAGGGTTTCGAGTAGGGCGCGTCGGTCGATTGCTCCAGCTTCGTAAAGAGCCATTGCTTGTTCCTGAGTCTGGAGTGTCGTCTTCGCAACTGTCGAGCCTGATTCAACGACATAATTAAACTCCCGTCCCAAGAAACTTAAACCTTCGATTGGAATCGTATCACCCTGCACTTCAACCGTCGTTATCGACTGACCAAAGTTCTGAAAGTTAGATATAGCGCAACGGCCTCGCTGCCTGACAAGATAATCAACACTTCTAATTTTGGCTCGCATCATCACAGCCCCGCGCTCTTGCAAGGCGACGATGGCTTGAGCTGCGATTACTCCTGTCGGCGCTTCACCGCGATCAGCATCTTCAATTTGAGAGATGCGGTCAAAAAGAGTAATATACCATTGGAGAGCATCGAAGAAATTATGTGGAAGATTGGGAACGGACAAATACCGAATCCCGTTTGATGTAGCAGTCGAAACAGGCTGAAGCACCAACCCAGGTTTATTATTTATTTGGGAAAGCGTTATACCACTGTCTTGTGGAACAATCAGCGGCGGAAGCGTAACTCTGGAGAGATATGCGCTGAGGCGAGTTAAGATTTCGTTAATTTTTATGTTGATATCACCTACCTGCTCCGAAGCTGAGAAGCCCCAAAGCGAAGTAGAATCTTCGTAAGAATTGGCTTTATAGAAAGGGAAATGATCATAAAGAAAAGTAGT
>Ga0190358_1000597_pt1 | contig 10323 bp, 20 predicted proteins | sample 48721812_MG_FD_161666 | JGI IMG/M metagenome (GOLD analysis project Ga0190358, IMG submission 161666) | Hydrothermal vent microbial mat bacterial communities from Southern Trench, Guaymas Basin, Mexico - 4872-18-1-2_MG | ecosystem: Environmental > Aquatic > Marine > Hydrothermal vents >... | reverse complement strand
CTCCTAAAAGGTGGCGAGAAGTATATTGGCAATGAACCGCCCAAGGGCAGTTCTTTCGTAAGTTATAGGAACCTCTTATGCCTAAATTTAAAATAAGTGGGGAGTATTCATTCGCATTAAAAGTGCGATCCTCTATTGAGGATCATATAGGAACTCCCTTTACCTATAAATTGTTTGGTGGGATGTAATTTTTTCATAAGTTAAAAAGTATATAGGAACATCCTTTACCAAAAATCTAAAAAAGTGATGGGTAGTAATTTTTCGCCCAATGTAAAATTTTATAGGAACTACCTTTATCACAAAATTATTTTACATCACCATTAGTTTTTATTTTTTCGTTTTCGTAAGGAGCAACTTCTCTCCTGTACCATTCCAACTTACAACTTTCTAACATTCCTATTACTTCGTTTTGTTGTGCATAATTTTTTGCACAATTTTCTTCTTTTAAAGTTTCTTTGATAAATTTGGTGATACAATAATTCCAATCTCCACAAAATTGAGTACAATCATCTATATTGTATCTTGCTACTTTCTTTGCTAATTCAATAAGGAGTTTATCATACTTTCTTCTTCTTTGTTGTTTAATGTATGGCATTTCTTTCTCCTTTAAAATTTCCACTTTCCACCTAGATATACTCTGGTATCTCCTTCATAACCTTTTCCTCCTCCTAATAAAGCGTCGAAGTTTTCAGTTATTTGATACCCTGTACCTAGATATATACCTCTATTGGTCAACCAGGAGTTAAAGTTTAGTCTGTAAAATTTATAAATAGAGGTTCCTAATCCAGCCTCGGTTCCAGATTCTCCATCAGTACTCACTCCATAACCTGCTGTTACAAAAGGTTTTATATAAAAACCTATCGGTTTTAGAGCTTTCTTTAATTCTGGAATATCACTTACTTTAATAGTTTTTAACACATTACCTTGATGATCTTCTACTTGTGCAGATCCGTCTGGCAATATATGTAATTTATGGTCATTAATATCAATATGTACTTCTTTACCGTGCATATCAAGATGAACAGGTTTATTTTTAACTCCTTTTAAATATCCATAACCATAAATACTTCCCAAAAGCATAGCAAATATGATCCACTTCCTAACATCTGTTATACCGACTTCCCTCAAAGTTTGAGCCCATTCTACAGGGTCAAACAAACTAAACATCCCTTTTGCTACTTTCTTCCAAGAAAAAACTTCTTCAGACACCTTGGGAATATCTAAGGCTTTTATCTTTTTTAGATATTCCTTTTCTGTTAATATCCCTGCTTCTTTTGCTTTTAATAATTTGTCTCTAATAGTATCTGACATTTATTATCCTTTAACTTGTTAATTTTTCCAAGTTAGAAATAACTTTCTTAGCCCTTCCAACATCTGCTCCAAGAGTATCAATAGCAATTTTTACATTAGTTTCAACATTTTGTTTTCTTGATTCAATTTCTGTTCTTTTGCGACGATAGATTCTATTTTCTTTGTTGATTGAGCTAAAATTGTATCCATTTCTTTCTTACATAAATTAATACCTTTTTCTAACTTTTTCTTTGTTTTATCAAAGATTGATATAGCATTATTAATAACTTTAGTGCCCTTTCCCATTTTCCTAATCTCATTTCTTATAACATTTGCCTTGCTTGATTTAAGACTGGTAATAAAACGTCAATTTCTTCTGCTGTCAACCTTCCCAATTTTGCAAAACTCCATCCATACTGATTTTGTTCGTTCTTAACATTTCTACTAATTTGAACTTTTTTAGTACCACCATTATAACTGCGTACACTTACTGTTAATTTTGAATCTCCTACTTGTACTGTTTGTTTAGACAACTCTTGGTCTAAATTTTTGTCATATCCTGCCATTTTATCCCCCCGAATTTTATCCATTTAATCTATATAATAACATACAAATGCTCAAAAATACTAAAAATTTTGAAACATTTACATTTCATAAAAAACATTTCTTCTATTCCAAGCTACTAACAAAAAGAAAATTATATAACTAATTAAAAAATAATCTAATAATTTCATATTACCCCTTACCGTAGATTTGTGACTTTCTCCCTTACTTAACCCTCACTTATAGTATACCATATTCTCTTTGTCCTTGTCAAGAAAATTACCCCTTTTCTAAAAAAAAATTATTGTATAACTTACTGTAAACAAATAACTTATAAATTACTTACAAATTCCTTCTGATTTTTTCCGCTTCTCCCATAGTATTAATTCTAACATTCAAGACTGATTTAAAGCAAGTTTGTGTGAACTTGCTTCTTTAGTATTTATGAGTTATTACGAAGTAATAACGAGTAAATACTAAATAAAGATTATATTAACGTATCTATTTATATTCCCTTCGGGAATATAAATTATACGGTAATAAAGTATTCAAATATGATTTATTATATATAACTGTCCCATCTTCTTTGATTGATCCTTTCTTTATAATGCTTAAAAATAGATTCTTGTTTAACTTGAGCATAATATTTTAAGGTTGTTTCAATACTTTTATGTCCTAATATCTTAGCAACTTCATGAACAGGCATCCCTTGATCTAACATATTAGTAGCAGAACTATGTCTTAACAAATCGGGTCTGAAATTAATATCTGAGAATTTTGGTTTTAACCTTTGGAAAATCCCATTTATTCCAGATAATTGAATATTAAAAGCATTAATTATTTCATCTTCTAAAGAAAAATACATGTCCAATAAGTCTTTAGTACTGTCAGTAAAAGGAGCTTTTCTTTGAGAATACGTCTTTGTACCTCTTATGAACACTAAAGTATTTTTAAGATCAAAATAATTTCTTTTTAAAAGGGGAATTTCCCCAGGTCTAATACCAGTATCATACATCAAACATAATAAAGTTTTTATTTTAAGACTGTTTGAACTGTTAAAATCTACTTCAAATAAAACTTTATTTACGAAATAATCTTCATCTATAAAATCTATAATCTTATCTTCTGTTTTTAAAGATTTTGGTATTCTAATATTCATTCTTTTAAAATCAATTAAATAACATTTTATAGAAGCTCTATAATTATTAACAGTAGTCCTTTCAAATTTTGATTGTAATGATATTAAAAAATCTTGAATATCGTCTTCACTAACAGAGTCTAAGTTATATTCTTCTGAAAACTTAATAACATTGTTAATATATTTTTTTATGGTATTTGCTGGATGTCCATTTGCTTGCAAATATTTTTTAAATCTTTGGATTTCATCAGACATTTTTTCTCCTTTTTACTTCCAGTATTAATTCCGTTAATTCCCATAAAAAATCTTTATATTCAAACATGTAAAATTTATGATTACTAGCAGGTTGATAAATAATAAGAGTTTTTTTATTCTCCATTTTTTTAAAAGTTTGTCTTACCCAAATAGAATTAAAAGACTTATTAGTTAGCATCATAGGTTCAGACGAGTTAAGAGTAACTTCGGTGTTACCATCTTTAAGTTGTTCCATTGTTAATCTCCTTATAATAAATGTTCTTCTATAATTCTAAATTTTTTAGCTACAATTCTTTTACTATCTTCTATTTCAATATCTTCTTTTCTAATAAAACATTTCAAAATACAATTTATTTGTTTTCCTTTGTTTTGTGTTATACATCTTTGGTAACTAAATAAAATTCTTTCATCATGTTCTTTCCAAAAATGAAATCCAGGTCTATGAAAATCATGATAACGAACTTTAGGACGACCTTTAACATGTTCATTAGGATCTATAAAGTCTTTTATAGTTTTACCTTTAACATAACTTTTAAGAGGAACATTTTTAAAAGGATTATAAGCACCGTTATTAACTATAGGATGATATTCGTCATTTTCTTTTATAACCCATTTAATTCCTATCATTAATTTTACCTCCTAATACTATTGTTTTTGCCTCTTCAGTATTTAAATAATCTGTATTAACCTCATAACCTACTCTAGTTAAATCTAATCTATCAGAGTCCCAACAAGTAGCTATAGTTATATCATTAGAATACATCTTATCAGTATGAAAAGCACAAGCATAACATAATTTTCGAAACTCTTCAGGAGTAACTTTTAAAAAATCTAATCTGAAAGTTTGAAGGTATCTTACTGCTCGCATACCATGTCCACAATCAATAAATTCACTTCTCCTTTTACAATCATGAAACAAAGCAAAGAGACTAATTATCTTTTTATTTGCTCCTGTATTATCTGCAAGTTTTAATCCGAATTTTTCTACGCTCTTCCAATGATTAATTCCATGAAGTTTAAAGTTAGAACTTAATGGACATTGTGATATGACGAAATCCCATATATCTTTCATTTTAAAATTTCTCTTCCTTTCTCAGTTATAATTCTTCCTCGGGGTCTACGATTAATATAACCATATTCTAACAAAAAAGGTTCATAAACTTTTTCATATTCTTTTTGTCCTAACCCACATATTAATGCTAAACAATTAGCTCCTATAGGAGCTGATTCTTTAGAAAGTATATTTAATATTTTTATATCAATATCAGTTAAACCATCTTTAATTATTTTGTGATTCTTTAAAACTTTTCTTAAATCATTATCTACTAAATAATCTTCCATTAAACATATTGCTGTTCTCGGGTTAAATTTACAGTTATTAGATAACTGTATTATTACCTCAGGCGTGATTTTATAATCTGCATATAATTGTTGTTGATACTGTGTCAAGATGATACTAATTTCTTTAGTATTATATCTCGAAAATTTTATATGGGCAGGTATTCTATCAAGAGTATCAGGATTATTCTGGACAAGCAAATATTTATTGATTGTGGCTCCTGCAAATATAAATGGTTTAATGGGAATACCTTCATACTCGAAAGATTCTATAATAGGATTTAAAATCTTAATAACTTCCCAATCCATTGAATCAATTTCATCCACAAAGAACATAACTGTATTAGATTTTGAAGCGTTTATCTCGTTAATCGCTTCAACTAAATTCTCTTCATCAATTTGCTTTCCTATTCTCTTAATAATATGAGCATTAAGATCTTTAGCAATAAGTTCAACGAAAGTTGTCTTCCCATGTCCTTTAATTCCATCAACTAAGAAATGTGTTTTCATTCCTTTTTGAGATTTCTTTACAATAGTTTTTGCTCTTTCTTTTGCTTCTTCTTGACCAATAAATTGCTTCCAAGTAGCAGGACGGAATTCGAATTTTCTTACAGTTTTTCCTTTATAAGGAATTATCTTAGAGCTTTGGAATTTAGACTCTTTTAAGATAACTTCCTGTTTTTCTTGAACAATTGTTTTACTAGTTTTTAAAAAATCTTCATCTGACATATAGTACATAATTTATTCCTTTATAGTTCCTTTTCCCTCGCAATAAAAACAGACAGTTTTTATTATAGCAAACCAATTTTTAGGATATTTTTTAGTAGTATTAAAGCTCTTTTAGTACTTAAACAGATAGGACATTGTTTTTCCTTTTTAATTAATTTTCCAGATATTACTTTAGGTTTATGATTTTCAAAGTCCCAAATTTCCCATTCTCCTTCAGGATTTTTATAAGGTATTTGACTTCGTTCCAAAAAGCTTTCATGGAGTTTTCTATCCTTAATAATAGATTTAACAATAGATGCTAAGTTAGTATGAGTACAATAAAATTTTGCAAATTGATATAAATTTGCTAAATGAGAATCGCTTAAATCTTTTAAAGGGTTAATGACACCATGACAATTCATCCATAAAGTATCTTTAGTAAATTTTTTCATTTTAGTTTCTCCCACGATTCAATATCTCCTTCTACGACGTTAAATAAAGGATGATGTTTTAAGGTTTGATAATATACTTTTGTTTTCCCTTCTTCAACATATTTTGGATGTATTGACCACAATCTCATTTTATTCCTCTTTCTTTTTAATTATCCTAATCTTCCCATCTGCTCCCACATCTAAAATTCCCTTGTGACCTTTCTTAATTGCTTCTATGATCATTTCGTCTTTACTTAATTCAGTAGCACCCAAATTTTTTATATCTAATTCTTTACATACCGCATTAAAAATCAATTCACATTCTTCTTTAATAAGAGGTCTTCCTAAATCTTTCTCATATTGTTCTACAACTTCTTTAGTAATTTTTTGCACTCTAAGACATTCATCCATATCTTCAAAATACCACATTTGATTCATAATTTTACCTCCTTTTCCGATAAACAAAACCATATTTCTTATCAGGTAATTCTATATCGCAATACCAATCCCAATAAGGTCTTTCATAATTAATAATATGTAAGAAGGTTTTTCTAGGTCTATTATGTAACCATTGGTTTGAAAAATATCGGTATCCATCTTCACTTTTAAATACACATATAGCATGAGAATAATGTTTACCATTCTTTTTCTCATCTTTTCTTAGTTTTTTATAAATCCAAATAACCCTTGTTTCGTATCCCAAATCTTCCAAAATATAAGAGGTTAAAAAAGCAAAGTCTTCACAATCTCCTGTTTTTAAAGTGAGAGTTTCTTCTGGAGTTTGCCAATATCCACCAGGAATATCTCTCTTATATTTAAAGTTTCTTCTTAACCATACAGTTAAACTTAAAGGATCTTTTACAGAATCTGGATAAGTTATTTTATCAGTAGTTAATTTTGGAGTACTAATTAAAACTCCAGCTACTAAACAAATTGTTAAGAAATTTTTCATATTTACTTCCTTTCAATATACAACCATCTATCAGGATGATCTATTAAATAATGATGAATCTCGGTAACATTAAATTTATCAATAGCCCAATCCTTTAAACTATTTAATAATATCTGAGAATAATAATCTGGAAAAGTAATGCCATTTGTTCTAAAGAAATGGCTAATATACTGAGATATTATAGTAAATTTAGGCGATTTCTTTTCAATCAGAGAAACAAAATCCTTTTTAACTTTATCCATATTATCTTTTAGTTTTAAAGGTTGTTTATGAACCTCTTTCCAAAGTTCTCTAGTAACCTAGGCAGATGAAGAATAATGATCTTTAAAAAATCGCAGAATTTTTCATCTTCTAAAAACATTCCAATAATCATATCATCTAAAGGGTGATTCGATAAAACTGCATCAGGATTATTAGGAATTTGTATTAATGCTTCTTCTAACTTGTATACTAAAGGAACTATTGTTACATTAGGCAATAACTGATTGTACTTTTGGATTAACTTAAACATAGAATCTGGTTCTGGCTCCACTAAGTAGAGTATACCATAAAACCCATAAGATTTCAACCCTAATCCTATTTTAGGAGTATCACCAGGAGCAATCTCTACAACTACACCGTCTTTAGGGATTTTAGTATGTTCTAACAAGTCTCCCCAAATATCTCCTATTTTTTTGAATATATTCATCACACATCAGAAATCTCCTTCTGCTACTTGAAGACATGTTAATCCTAATTCCCTCCACATCTTGACTACTTGATTTCTATCGTCCAGAATAAAATCAATATAATATACGTCTTTAATATTATTTTCAAATATTTCCTTCTTAACAACACTATCTTTCCTAAAATCTCCTGTTTTTCTCATAAAAACTTTACATCTAGTTTCGTCCCATAAATTATTTTCTTTCAGCCATTGAATACTTTTGTCTTTACAAGAATCTTCTCGACCACTAAGATAAATTATTTTCCAACCTCCTTTAAGTAGAAATTTTTTAACAATCATACTTACTGGCTTATTAACTAAATCTGTATCACATTTATCATACTCAAAAGGATTTCTTCCATTATGAATAGCCAAAGTACCGTCTAAATCTACTATAATGGCAGGTTTTAATTTTGGGTTTTGTTTAATAGTTTCAGTTTTTGGTTTTAAATATTTATCATACATCTCTCGGATAACTTTTTCTCCTACAGAATTAGGACGAGCCATATCTCTTTTGATACACTCTTTTAAAGGAGTATCGAAGAACTTTGTTTCTATTTTAATATCTTCAGAGTCTGGACATAATACTTTAAATTCAGAAGAAATAGTTTCAATATTAGTCTTTAATTTATTGAAATAAGTAGGATTAAAATTCGTAGCATCTACTATAACACTAAACCCTCTGATTAAAGACTCTCTAATACAGCTCATTTCAAAAGCAGTTATTAACTTTTCCTGTTTAGGAAGCCAATATTTACCTCTCATGTTTCGAAGGTCGTCCCTATTGACACGAATATAATTAGTGTTCTTTTCACAGTAGGTTTTTGCCCATGTTGATTTCCCACTACCAGGTAAGCCCTTTAATATTATTACTTTCATTATTCCATCTCTTTATTCAAAAGTTCATCAATAGAATTTTTTATTTTCTTCCAATCTCTAACATCAATAAAACATTGAACCTTATTATTTTTCATTAAACAAATAGAAGGATAATGTTCTATAATTAATTTGTATTTGTCATAAACTCCATCAAATTCTGTTTTTAATTCTTTATTTGATTTTCTAATAACTCCCATAGTTTCATCTATCCCTCTCTTTTAAAAAAGTTTGCAGTTTTTGTTCAGCCTCTTCTTTAGTCTTACCTCTAAATTTACCATGCCATAAAAACCCCATAGCTTCGATAACATAATTACCATCTTTATCTATAAAAGTCCAAAGTCTTTTCATTGATTATCCTCCATATTCTCTTCGCCTTTATCAAGCTGTTTAGTCTCTCTTTCGAGGAAACTAAATGACTTTAACTTATATGCTTCAAATTGAAATATACTTTCTTTCCTAATAACTATCCCTTCTTCTGGCACTTTATTGTTACATATGTAACAATATTTTTCGTTATAGTCTTTTTCTAATGCTTTTACAAAATTATCTGTCCAGTTAGGATCGTCTTCCCTGAAATCGAACATATCTCCAGCTTCTCCATAATAAAACAGAGGGACGTAATTTAGATTGAATTTTTTACAAAACTCTTCTACTTCTAAGGTTGATAAATTGGTTACAAAACCATCTTCATTAGTAATAGTTATTCTATATATAAATATTTTCTTTTGAGGAGCTACACAGCCATAATCATAATCTTTTTGAATGGCTTTACCATCTTTAGTAAATCCTACACACTCTCCATATAAGGTATATCCTTTAGGAATAAACTCTTTAAGCTCTTCCTTAATATCTCCCCATAAATCATAACCATAGAAGTCTTGTTTCTGTTGAGTCTCATATTCATTTTTAACTACACGTCTGGAGCCATAAACATAATCGTATTCTGTGTCAACTCTCACAGGGAGTCTGAAAAACTTCATAATTTTTCTTATAGGGCATAAAGGTTTCTTAACCAAAACATTACTTACCCAAAAACTTGTACCATGTACCTTATACGTTACTGATATAGTGTCGTTAGGTTTTACTTTATAAGCGTTCTTCCTAAAGTTCTCAGTATCTATATGTAAGTGAACTTGTCCTTCTACTAATCTTGATATTCTTGGCTTCTTTCCTTGTTTAGACGTTCTAGGAGTTTGAGAAACCTTGACAACATATTTCTTAACTAATTGAATATCTCCTATCATATCAAATTCTTGACCAACATACTTAGACAAATCTTTCTTTACAAAGGCTTCTACTGTTTTTATAGGCACAATATAACCACAAGATTGCTCACCTCTTAACTTAACTGCTCGGACTCTACCGTTCTTTTCAAAGAAACCTGCTTGTTCCTTGTCTTTATTTAATTCTTTATCTCTAAAAGAATTAGTAGCTGAAAGAAACTCAGAGTTAATTTGACTCTCTACAGGGAAGTAAACATATAAATCTCCGACTTTAGCATCAAGTCCAGTAATAACATTTTGAAAGTCAATAATTGCTACCTGCAAACGGTCTGCGTTAGGATGTTTATTTAAAGTAATGAGTTTAACTATCTTTGCTAAGTAGTTTTTGTTTGCTTTTTCTGATACAGAAATCATTGTTTATTCTCCTTGTTATTTATATGGTATAGGACTTGTGGTAAAACAATTACTAGCTCTAGGCTTAATACAAACCTCTCGACTGCCTGAAATGTAAATTTCGTTTCTATCATAAAAATGAATTCTAGATTGTACTTTTTCTCCATTATCTAAATCTTTTAAGGCAGATTTTAAGTTGTACATTTAATTTTCCCTCCGTATCTTTAATTAGTATCTAAATCACTCCTAAAACGAATAAAGGTTGGATGGCGTGGAACTGATTTTGCTCCAACTAACATCCCCTTATATTCTATCCATTTCCCTATATAACTATTCCTGTTTCTCCACACTTCTCCTTTTTCAGGGTCTGTCATTGATAAAGTAGGTTTAACTTCTTCGTCTTCATATTTAACTATAAAGGCTGAAGCCTTCTCAATTAAAATCCTATCATCTTTTTTCTTAGAGGT
>Ga0190358_1000596_pt1 | contig 10328 bp, 10 predicted proteins | sample 48721812_MG_FD_161666 | JGI IMG/M metagenome (GOLD analysis project Ga0190358, IMG submission 161666) | Hydrothermal vent microbial mat bacterial communities from Southern Trench, Guaymas Basin, Mexico - 4872-18-1-2_MG | ecosystem: Environmental > Aquatic > Marine > Hydrothermal vents >... | reverse complement strand
TCCACGGATAGAATTTACCTGTACATCCGCCGGTCTGATGTGATGGGCATCCGTTCCTTCGGGCGGGGTATTGCCAAAATCGCCATGCGACTTAGCCCAGACATGCTCTCTGTTCCACTCTCCCGTGCCTCCTCCAAAGGCATCTTTATCCCGCGAAATTCCCGAATAAATCAGTATAACATTGTTCGGATTATCAGGGTCTTCGTCCGATTCTTTCAGGATAAAATCTCTCAAATCGTTATAACTCGGCGCATCGTGATCCTTAATGATATCGTGCAGTGTTGTTTTAAGCTCATCACCGGTAAGTCCTATGGCATCATCATAATATCCCGGAGGAATCTGTGCTTTTACAGCAATGGAGACCATAACCAGGCTGATCAGCAATAAAATGTTTTTCATTTGTATGTATTTCATTCGATAATTTCGTTTCAGAAGGCTGCAAAAATAAAGTAAACCGATGAAACGATGATTAAGATGCCGCTAATTAAATATAAAAGCGAGGCAAACGATAAACTTTGCTTCCCCGGAACCACTACTACGCCACCAACAGCCATAACCAATGAAGCTGCAAACAATAAGGCTGTCACCGTTACAATATTCAGAGGAATGAAGTAAAGAAGCAATCCGGCCAAAAAAGTGTTGACCGCCTGAGCTGTTGCCGCCAGTAATACTTTGCGCTGATCGTTCAGTTCGTACGTGCGTTCTCCTTTTCTTATTTTAAACGCCTCCATAAACATGCGTATGCCTATGATGAAAAAACCGATGAATAAAACCGTGGACGTATAGCCGCGCAACAGGTACATGAATTTTCCCCCCAGGTAATAGCCCGCCAGAAACAAAACCGTTTGTGATAATGCCAGAATGACAATAGGAAATACTGTATTTTTCAGGCTTTCTTTTCCGGAAATACCCAATGCCACAGGGAAAACCTGAAACGAAAGTAAAACGACCAAAACCAAGGGCACCAAAGAAAGCATTATTTCAGACATTAGGGTGATACACCAGTTGGCTTATTTTTTCCAGCCAGTAAGCATCTGTTTCGTCAAACGAATTGAGCTCACGACTATCCACATCAAGCACACCACACAGTTCTTCTTTATCGTTGTACAAAGGTACAACGATCTCAGAACACGAACGACTGTCGCAGGCGATATGGCCCGGAAAAGCTTCCACATCGGGAACAACCACCGTTTCTTTTTTATTGATTGCCATCCAGCACACACCCGTATCTTTGGTCAGATCAATACATGCCAGTGAGCCCTGATAAGGCCCCACCTGTAGTTTGTCATCTATCAGAATATAAAACCCTGTCCAGAAAAAGTAAGGTATTTTATGGTGCAGCACGGCAATTATAGTGGACATATTAGATCCCGGATTGTTGCTGCTTTTTTTTATCAGATCATCAATCTGACGATAAAGCCGCTCATACTTTTGATATTTTGCCGTGTGCTCCATCAGTTTTTTACCCTTTCCAGCTCTACGGTAAAATGCCGTAAAATGGGTGCTTCCTTAACAATTTTAAATCCTTTTTTTATTTCATGCCTTCGGTCGTACACATTGGCCAGGGCAGCAAATACATAATCCATGTGGTTGTTGGTATAAACCCGGCGCGGGATCGTAAGCCGTACCAGTTCCAGTTCAGGATAACGATTTTTACCTGTTTCCGGGTCGCGGTCGGCAAGCAATGTCCCTATTTCCACTCCGCGGATCCCCCCTTCCAGATAAAGTTCAACAGCCAGTGTTTGCGCTACATATTCTTCAACCGGAAAATGAGGTAAGAAACGTTTAGCATCCACATAAATGGCATGTCCGCCAAAGGGATACTGTACCGGCACTCCGTAGTCTTTCAGCTTTTGCCCCAGGTAGGCCACCTGTCTGATCCTTGTTTCCAGGTAGTTGAAATCAGTTCCTTCGTAGAGTCCCTGTGCCAGTGCGTTCATATCGCGACCCGACATGCCCCCGTAGGAGATAAATCCTTCGAACAGAATATTAAACATACTTGCTTTTTCAAATAGTTCCTTCTCACGGAAACCGATAAACCCACCCATGTTTACAATAGCATCTTTTTTACTGCTCATTGTCATCCCGTCGGCATATGAGAACATTTCGCGGACAATCTCGCGGATGCTTTTACCTGCATAGCCTTCTTCCTTTGTTTTAATGAAATAAGCATTTTCGGCAAAACGGGCCGAATCGTAAAACACTTTGATCTCATATTTATTAGCCAGTTCACGTACGGCTTTCATATTGGCCATCGACACAGGTTGCCCGCCCGATGAATTACAGGTGATTGTAACGATGATCAGTGGAATCATTTCTTTTGGATGGCTTTTCAGCACTTTTTCCAGTTTATCTACATCAATGTTCCCTTTGAAAGGATAATCCAGTGTGGTGTTGAAAGCTTCGTCAATGGTACAGTCAATCGCATGCGCTCTTCGAAACTCTATATGGCCTTTTGTCGTGTCGAAATGGGTATTTCCGGGAATGATATCGCCTTCTTTGATCATTGCTGAAAAAAGTACGTTCTCGGCAGCACGCCCCTGATGGGTAGGTAAAAAATAGTCGAAGCCTGTAATTTCCTTTATGGCTTCTTTCATTTTATAATAAGATGATGCTCCGGCATAACTTTCGTCTCCCAGCATCATTTCAGACCATTGCTTGTCACTCATGGCACCTGTACCTGAGTCGGTTAGCAAATCGATATAAACATGGTTGCTTTTCAGGTTAAAAAGATTATATCTGGCTTCTTTAATCCAGATTTCTCTCTCCGGGCGGGAACTCCGGTGAATGTTCTCCACCATTTTAATTTTAAACGATTCCGAAAAAGGTAAATCCATTGTTATTAATTTTAATAAATGCAAGAAATTTAATGAATTAACGGGGTAGCTGTACAGCTGCATTCATTAACAGAGAGGGTCTCTTTTTTTAATGTTTAAAAAGTTTTTTTTCCGGCTAGTTTTTCTGAGGATCTTCATTTTTCAACCGATTCAGACAGCGAAATTATTAAAAACTTTGTAACCGGGTGAACATCTCAGCGTCATAATGACAAATTAGATTGTTACACATTAAATACTTTATATCATGATTGAATTAACACCTGTACTAATTTTAGTAGTTATTTTTGGATTTACTTACGGAATTATTGCTCTCCTTGTAAGGAGGAAGGAAAGAATGGCTTTGATTGAAAAAGGAGTGGACGCTTCCGGACTGGAATTTAAACAGAGCGTAAATTATTATGCCTTAAAAATAGGTTTGCTGTGCATCGGTGTTGCCATTGGATTGATAATAGGCGCCACACTTGTTGAAACCACTACATTAAATAATGAAGCTGCCTATTTCTCGATGATTTTTCTGTTTGGCGGTATCGGCCTGGTGGTCAGTCACTTTATGGAGAAGAAAGAGCGGAAGGAAGGCATATAAATTAAACCTGTCTTTGTCTTACTGTTCGGGGTTTATCGTCCCGAACAGCGGTTTTTATACATAACGTTCGTACAGGTTGTCACGATCTTTTTCGGCCCTTCTTTTTTCAGCATTTTTAATTATTTCCCGCTTCCCGTTATCCGTACAATGATACCACTTCCTGATCTCTTCAAGGCTGCGGTAGCATCCAAGACATATATCGTTTGTGTCATGCGTGCAAACATGAATACAGGGTGATTTTACCTGGCTGCTATCACTCATTGTTTTCTATGTGCAGATTCATTTTTATCCGGGAAACAACCATATCAATAGCTACCTGGTTTTCACCTCCCCGCGGAATAATCACATCGGCGAAAAGCTTGGAAGGTTCAATAAATTGCTCGTGCATGGGTTTTACATAAGTTTCGTAATGTTTCAGCACATCATTATACGATCGTCCCCTCTCCACAATGTCCCGGCGCATAATACGGATCAAACGGTCATCGTTATCGGTCGAAACAAACAGTTTAATATCCATGCGTTTACGAAGTTCTTCATTGCCCAGAATTAAAATTCCTTCGACAATAACCACGGTTTTCGGTTCAATGGTTATTGTTTCTTTGGCCCGGGCACAGGTAACGTAATTGTACATCGGCATTTGGATGGTATGGCCTGTACGCAAACGGTCGATTTGTTTAATCAGTAATTCCCACTCGATGGAATTAGGATGGTCAAAGTTGATTTTTAACTTTTCTTCCTGAGTCAGATGGCCGTTATCATAATAATAAGCATCCTGGGGGATAACAGCCACTGTTTCTTCCGGTATGGCATCAACAATTTTATTGACAACCGTGGTTTTTCCCGAACCACTTCCTCCGGCAATACCAATAATCAGCATGTATAAGTTGTATTAATTACGGGGAACAAAATTAACAAAATCGCCGGTTTGTTGCCTACATCAAAAAACTCATCATAATTCCGGCTGCTACCGCCGACCCGATCACACCGGCAACATTGGGTGCCATGGCGTGCATCAGCAGATGGTTTGATGAATCGTAGCGTAAACCTTCGTTTTGCACTACGCGGGCACTGTCGGGTACTGCCGATACACCTGCCGCACCAACTAACGGGTTGATCTTACAATCGTTGTGCAGAAACAAATTCATTACTTTCGCGAATAAGACACCTCCTGCTGTTGCCACTATAAACGAAAGCGCACCCAGCACGAAAATCAATATTGATTCGTTGGTTAAAAAAACATCAGCCTGGGTGGAGGCGCCAACCGTAAGTCCTAATAAGATAGTTACAATATCTATAAGCGACGTCCGTGCGGTATCAGCCAGGCGTTTGGTAACACCACTTTCTTTCAACAGGTTACCGAAGAACAACATCCCCAGTAATGGTAATGCTCCCGGAGAAATAAATGTGGTCAGTATCAGCGCAACGATAGGAAAAATAATTTTTTCGGTTTTACTGACCGAACGGGGTGGTTTCATCCGTATTACCCGCTCTTTTTTAGAAGTCAGCAGCCGCATGATAGGAGGTTGAATAACCGGCACAAGCGCCATATACGAATAGGCAGCAATGGCAATCGGACCGATCAGGTTATGTGTCTGCACCCCTTTGATAATGCTTCCGTTAGCCAGCTTGGAAGAAAGAAAAATAGCAGTGGGTCCGTCGGCACCCCCGATGATACCAATAGCCCCGGCTTCGGGCATGTTAAAACCAAGATACAGTGCGCCGATGAACGTTAAAAAAATACCTACCTGAGCTGCTGCACCTAACAACATTAGGCGGGGATTGGAAATAAGGGATGAAAAATCAGTCATAGCGCCAATACCAAGAAAGATGAGTGGGGGGTAGATCCCTTTAAGAACACCGAAGTACAAATAGTTCAATACACTACCTTCCTGGTAGATACCAAGCTGGAGATTGATTCCCCCATCCTGGAAAAAAGGAATATTACCAATGATCACTCCGGTTCCAATAGGTATGAGCAGAAGTGGTTCGTATTCATAACGAATAGCCAGAAAAATGAATACAAGCCCTACAAAAATCATGATGAGGTGTCCGGGTGTGGCATTTCGAAAACCTGTATAACTAATAAATTTGTTCAGTCCATCCAGTACGGCGCTGTTCGCATTGTCTGTAACAGAGGTATTGCTGATTTGCTGTGTTTGCACCAATTCACTGGAAAATCCGGGCATCTGAAAAACCAGAAAATGGAGTGCTGCCAGCAAAACAATGACTCCTGCAACGGTATAAGCTTTTCTGTAACGGTTCATCTTTTTTACTGTTCAGTTTCCAACTCAAGCAATACGTCTTCCTGCAAAACCACATCTCCTTCACGTACTTTTATCGACTTTACCCGTCCTTCTTTTTCAGCAACCAGGGTGTTTTCCATTTTCATGGCTTCGTACAGCAGGAGCCGCTCCTCCTTTTTTACCTCATCACCCTCCTTAACATATATTTTCAGAATATTCCCCGGCAGCGGTGCTTTAACTTTAAACGTGCCCCCTTCTGTTTTTTTGATCTGATGAGCATCTTTTGTAACGGGAACCGGTGGCCGTACAAGAATAGGTGTTTTGGAAAGCTTGTCTTCTTTTTGTAATTCAACATCGTACAAGGTGCCGTTGACTTCAATTTTAGCCATACCGCTTTCCAGTTTTTTAACATCCACTTCGTACTCGTTTCCCCTAATGATAAATTTAAATTGCTTCATTTTTCTATCGTCTGTAAAAACGCAATCCGTAAATTTTTGAATTCCAGGGTGAATAATCCCGGGTTATTTTTTTAATTGTCAACACATCACTTTCAGTATCGTGCAGGTCACGTGTAAGATAAATAGCAAGTGCAATAGCAGCTGTAACTTCCCCGCTGATATGCAGATCTTTATCTTCTTTAATATGATTTAGTTTTCCGGCTTTGGCCAGTTTTCTTCTTGTATTCAACAACATGGCTTTCGATAGCAGATGGAACACATAATATAAGAGTACCAGCGCCAGAAATACGATGATATAACCTGTCACGGCAAAAATAATTCCTTCCGAAATGATGGTTGGTATATGAAAGTTCAGGATCATCAACATCTGATTTGACATTTATTATTATAAAGGAATATTGGAGTGTTTTTTTGGAGGATTGATATCCTTTTTGGAAGCGATGGAGCGCAGCGCTCTGATGATTCGAAAACGTGTATTCCGTGGTTCAATAATATCATCAATATAGCCGTAGCTGGCTGCTTCATAAGGATTGGCAAACTTGTCACGATACTCTATTTCCTTTTCTTTCAGGTATTTTTTCCGTTCTTCTTCGTCTTTTATAGTTTTCAGATATTTTCCTTCCAGCACTTCGATAGCGCCTTCGGGTCCCATCACTGCAATTTCGGCAGAGGGCCAGGCATAATTGATATCACCTCTTAACTGTTTTGATCCCATTACGTCATGCGCACCGCCATATGATTTTCGAAGTGTTATAGTAATTTTTGGTACTGTAGCTTCTCCATAAGCAAAAAGCAGTTTGGCCCCGTGCAGAATAATACCGCCATATTCCTGGGCGCTTCCGGGCAAGAAACCCGGTACGTCAACTAAAGTTATGACAGGTATGTTAAATGCATCACAAAAACGGACGAAGCGGGCTGCTTTTCGCGAAGCATTGATGTCAAGAACTCCTGCCAGGTAGTTCGGCTGGTTAGCCACTATACCGACCGGCATTCCGTTGAATTTGGCAAAACCGGTAACGATATTTTGTGCATAATGACGTTGCACATTTAAAAATTCACCGTTATCCACAATGGCATAGATCACATCCAACACGTTGTACGGCTGGCTGGGGCTTGAAGGGATAATATCGTTCAGCAGATCTTCTTTCCGGTCGATCGGATCGTTACATTCGGTAACAATAGGATCTTCCAGATTATTTTGCGGCAGATAGGTAAGTAACTTTCTGATAAGTAAAATACCTTCCTGTTCATCCTCCGTAATGAAATGCGCTACACCTGATTTTTTACCATGTACATCGGGACCGCCAAGATCCTCGGTTGAAATGTTTTCTCCTGTAACTGTTTTAGCCACTTTCGGTCCGGTAACAAACATATAACTGTTTTCCTTACTCATTAAAATAAAATCAGTCAACGCCGGTGAATAAACAGCACCGCCGGCACAGGGGCCAAATACGGCTGATATTTGGGGTATAACACCCGAGGCCATAATGTTTCTCTGAAAAATTTCGGCATAACCCGCCAGGCTTCTGACACCTTCCTGAATACGTGCTCCGCCGCTGTCGTTAATCCCAATTACGGGAGCCCCGACTTTCAATGCCTGATCCATGATTTTGCAAATTTTGCGGGCATATGTTTCCGAAAGGGATCCCCCGAAAATAGTAAAATCCTGAGCGAAAATATACACTACACGGCCATCGATGGTACCATGACCGGTAATAACACCGTCGGTAAGGTATTTTTGTTTGTCGAGACCAAATTCGGTAGCCCGATGCACGACGAACATATCGTATTCTTCAAAACTACCTTCATCAAGCAATAGGCTAATCCGTTCACGGGCCGTAAACTTTCCTTTATCGTGCTGTGCCTGTATTCTCTTCTCGCCTCCAGCTTTTGCGGCTTCTTCTCTCTTTTCCAGCAGATGCCGGATGTTATCTTCAATAGTCATTATTTAAAGATTTTTGGGGGTCGGATTAATTGTTGTCTTCGCAAAACTCTGTCAATGCTCCGAAAGTCGATTTCGGATGTAAAAAGCCTATGTCCAGTCCTTCGGCTCCCTTTCTTGGTTCCCGGTCAATTAGCTGAATACCTTTTTGTTCTGCCTCCTTAAGCGATTCTGCAATACCTTCAACAGCAAAAGCAATATGGTGAATGCCCTGTCCGCGCTTCTCTATAAACCTGGCAACGGGTCCTTCAGGAGAGGTGCTTTCCAGTAATTCCAGTTTTGTCTGCCCTATTTTAAAGAATGCTGTTTTTACTTTTTGGTCTTCCACTTCCTCAATGGCATAACATGTCAGACCCAGTACTTTTTCGTAATAGGAAATTGCATCTTCCAAATTCTTTACCGCAATCCCAATGTGTTCTATATGAGACAGTTTCATGATTTGCTCTTTTTAATTGTTAAAAATTTCACAAATGTAGATATAAAATTCAATTCTGTTAAAAAAAGAGATGTTAATTCTATGATAAAATGAAAAATTTAAATTCTTTTTGAATAATTTATCTGATTCGATTACTCCTTTAAAACAAAGGAAAAAATCCCGATTCGTCTAAAATAATTTAGATGTTTTTTAAATTGTGATTGTATACATCTGATTCTCCGTGCTTTATAGCTCTGTATAATTACAGGTATTTTAACGCTTCTTTTAAAATAAATGTAATTTCTCTTGACTTCCGGTTTTTCTTTTCTATATTTGCATCGCTTATTAACAAGTTTTTAACAATTTTATATTGTTTATCTTAAACGCTTGTGTATATTTGCACACCGAATTTCGTTCTTACAAAATCAGATCCAATTCTGAAGACAAGCCAACCAGGCACAAGCACAAGCAACTTTCCAATTAGTAAACATCTTTACAAGCAAAATTCAATTTGAAAAACAATCTTTTCAAGTTCTAATATTTATTATTAGAAAACCCCAAATTTTGAAAAATAATCTTTCCAGGCTCTAATGTTTCGTCATTAGAAAATTTACAATACCGAAAAACAATCTTTTCAGGCATAAGACCGAACCCAGATCAAGCAAACCAGGTCTTTTCCAATTATCGAAGCAAACTTTTCAGGCGAGAAAATTAAAAGGGAAATAATTAAGTATCAAGCTATGAAAAGAATTTACTCCTCTGCGGAAATTACTTCTGACACTATTTCCTATTCAATTTTCTTAAAAACAGCAGTTCAACTTGTTTCAGCTATTTGGAACAGGAATAATTAATGAATTTAATCATTGAATTATGAAAAGATTATACTTTCTTCACGTAGTACTTGCTCTTTTGCTGGTATTTGGACAGGAAACAATTTATGCACAGGGAAGCGGCCGTTCAAGCTCTTCCGGTTTTCAAATGAAAGCCAAAAGAACAGCTGGCCCATCCAAACCCTATAACCCTGGCGGCAGAGCCAGTATATCAGTAACCCCGATAGACGGCGCAGTCACAACAAACGACTTAGTAGAAAAAATTCTAGGCCCGGGTATCACATACAGTAATGTGACATTCGTGGGTACAGATGGTTCCGGAACTTCTTCTGCAGGTTTATTCTCTGGAGGAAACCAGGCGGGAATGAATATTGATGAGGGAATTATGTTATCATCAGGATATATCCAAAATGCTATTGGTCCAAACTCAAGTGATAAAATATCTCAAAATCTTGGGCTGTCCGGAGATTCTGATTTAGAAGCTTTAGTCCCGGGTTACACAACTTACGATGCCACCATACTGGAATTTGATTTTGAAGTTCCAGGAGACGAACTGAATATTCAGTTTGTTTTTGGATCTGACGAATACAATGAATATGTAGGGACAGAATACAATGATGTGTTTGGCTTTTATGTTGACGATGTCAATATTGCCTTTGTCCCGACAAGTAATGATCCCGTAACTATTAATACGATCAACAACTCATCAAATTCAGGTTATTACGTTGATAATGAACGTCCCGATGATAGTTATGATTTTGAACCTGATGGTTTTACAATAAACCTGATTGGTAATGTACAGATTACACCGAATGTTACCCACCATATGAAAATTGCAATTGCTGATGCCGGTGACCATATTTATGATTCCTGGGTTTTTATTCAGGAAGGAAGTTTTTCTATTCCGGTTAACGTTGATTTAGGTCCTGACCAGACAATTTGCGAAGGCGAATCCGTAACTCTTGATGCTGGTAACCCGGGTTTTAATTATTCATGGAGTCCGGGAGGAGAAACAACACA
>Ga0190358_1000585_pt1 | contig 10426 bp, 13 predicted proteins | sample 48721812_MG_FD_161666 | JGI IMG/M metagenome (GOLD analysis project Ga0190358, IMG submission 161666) | Hydrothermal vent microbial mat bacterial communities from Southern Trench, Guaymas Basin, Mexico - 4872-18-1-2_MG | ecosystem: Environmental > Aquatic > Marine > Hydrothermal vents >... | reverse complement strand
GATAATTTGCTGTTTTATTTCATTACTAATTTCAGCCATTAGAGACTCACCTCCCTTAAATTCTCATTTGAACGGTCATATAAGCGTCTGAAGCTGTTGGAGCCTTCAAACAAATACCAATTAACGTGTGGTAAGATGCGTCAGGTGTATTTGACATACCACTCGAATTAGTAATGAGACCATTCTGGGATGAATAAAGTTTATCGCCATACGCATATGTTACCGAAGTGGTTCCATCGGTGGCGAATGTTTCATAGATATCTGTCTTGAAAACGGTACCGCTTCCATGCAGATATACACACTTGTTTGATGCTACAGCGGAACTTGACTCATAGGCATTACCAACAGCATCATTCACTGCAATACCGACAGCTTTGTCAAATACTGAGGAACTATCTCCGGCACATGGGCCTATTATACCATTTCCAGCAGCAGCCACAACACTACCTGCAAGAATACCAACATTGGTATTTGCATTGAGACGAGTGTTATTTGCTTTCTGATCATTTCCAACACGGTTATTCTGTGTCAAACCTGCAGCAGTAATATTACCATAACTATTGTATGTCTGACGATATAAAACATCCATGTGTTGATCAGGAACAGGATTGTTTGAACCCATTAAGCTCACCTCCTCAAGGAGTTTATTGTTTAATTATTTAAAGGCTTCACTAACATCAGGAGGAGCACTCCACAAATCTTCCAAATTGTTTACATTGGAAGCTTGTTTTACGATCCCACTGAGTTTTTTAGCCCCTGTTTTTTCTTTATTTGCAAAAATCGAATCAAGAAGATCTATATCTTCTTCAGCAGATTTCTCTTTTTTCTCTTCCTCAGGTTTCTTAGCTATTTCTTTCTCATCTTCAGCAGACTTCTCTTTTTCCTCTTCCTCAGGTTTCTTAGCTACTTCTTTCTCATCTTCAGCAGACTTCTCTTTTTCCTCTTCCTCAGGTTTCTTAGCTACTTCTTTCTCCTCTTCAGCAGACTTCTCTTTTTCCTCTTTCTCAGGTTTCTTAGCTGCTTCTTTCTCTTCTTCCTCTTCCTCAGGTTTCTTAGCTGCTTCTTTCTCTTCTTCCTCTTCCTCAGGTTTCTTAGCTGCTTCTTTCTCTTCTTCCTCTTCCTCAGGTTTCTTAGCTGCTTCTTTCTCTTCTTCTTTCTCTTCTTCCTCTTCCTGAGCAAGTATTTCGGCTAATTTGGATTGACGTTCAAGAGTTGCAAGAATAGCCCGTTCAGGTAAAAACATGAAATCAGTAGCCTGACTTTCGATAAGGTCATCAGAAGCGCCGGGAAGAACTCTCTGAGCAATAGTAATACATTTAAGAGCTTTATCTTCCAATTGACGAGCTGATTTAACAGCTTCACGAGCAGGAGCCGGATGACCGGTTTCAAGACGACCCTCAGTTTTCCATGGTGTACGTAGATCAGGATCTTCCGCAAATGCAGAAGGGCCACCAATATCATATTTTTGTACAGGTGGATTTTTACGATCCTGATTCATTGTATAGGGGTCAGCTTTCTTAATCGTTTCTGCGACTTTTTCCTGATCCCAGCTCAATCTCTGACGCATAATTACCTCCTATGTAACAGTATTTTTATTATTTCTTATTTAATTGCAAATATTAGTTATATTAGAAGATTATTAAAAACACTTGAGTTTATTGACTTTATATTTTTAATTCGGATATGAATCTAATAATTTCAACCAAGTTAATGAACGTTTTAATTCAACATCATTTAATCTTGTACCAGCAAGCTTCTGTAAGGCAAATACGGCATCGTTATAATTAAGACTTTGTGTACCTCCCAATTCGGCTATAGCTTTCTTTATTTTAATTGATAAAGGCTTTTTAAAGCAATTATCAATAAAGGACATAACTGCAAGAAAGTCCCTTTTATTATAACCATAATCAACTAAGGAGGTTAAATCACTACCGGTTAAAACCATGTATGTTCCAAATTTTAATTTATCAAAATTCTTTTTATTTAAATTCTGAGAAAATTTATGTAAATATTTATCCCAACTTTTCTTCATTTTATACATCTGTTTTAAAGCTTGTGATGCTGTAGGTTGAATTAATGTATCATCTAATGATTCCAAGTCTTGATCCACAGAAGGTTCATTCTCTTCAAATTCCTGTACCATTTCATCTCCAAGTTCCTGTAATAATCTTTCTTTAATTCTTTTTTTCCATAATTTGACACTGTTTTGACTTTCTTCCGGAGCAGACTCAAGAGTTGGCTTTTCTGTTGGGAATTCTTCCTCATGAGTCTCAGCTGGTTCATCTTCAGGAACGGATTCTTCTGCCGGGGTTTCTTCCTCAGGGACATTTTCCCCTTGACTTTTTTTATAAGTAGCAACTCTTAAAAGGTCCCCCTCTTTATATTCGTAGGATTCTTTTTTATTTGCACTTTCAATCTTAGCCATTATGTTTTCAGGCGGATTAACAACATTTCTGACAACGGCACCAGTAAAAGCCGGGTTTGCTACCCATGAAGCATCTTTAAAAACAACACTATCAGGTTGGTCATAATGACCACAGAGTTCAGCAATTTTTCTCTGTGTTCCATATTCATCATAAAAAATATTATTCTTTTCATACTTGACATGTTCACAGGTTTCCGTATCATCCTTCGCTATATTCCCACATTTAGTACAGATTGTGAAAGCAACAATACAACCCATACTCATTTTATCAACTTCTTTAGATTCTATTTTTTTTACTAGGTCCTTGTGTTTCCTATCAGTAGCAACAAGTATGTCAACATAAAAGGTGGTTAAATCCTTACCATTCTCATCTTTGCCTATTGGGACCTCTCTCAAAAAAGCATCTATTACTTTTCCCTTTGAGAGTTCAGGGATTTGGACATGTTCAAGGTAATTATCGGCACCAATAAATGTTCGATAACAAGCTTGAATCATTTTCTTTGACCAAGCATCACCGTTATTATTGATAAATTTTGAATATGCCGGATGAATATAATAGTCACTTTTTAGATCATCTGATTTTGCTAGTTCCGTTTCGACTGCGGCAATAATTGTAGCATGACTAAGAAGATATTTCTCAGGGGAATATTTAGCTATGATAGCTTTGGCAGTTTTAATATGACATTTATTTTCATCACATTCAACTTTCCATAATTTTTTATTTTCATACCAGCTGTCTTGACTGATACTTGGTTCCGCAACTACCGCAGAACCAAATTTATACATAGCCATTATTATTCCTTTATTAATTCTGAAAAATTACGCAAAACATTAGAAACAGAGGCTTTCTTTTCTTCCAATTCTTCTTTTGGCTTTGATTTAAAAATACTTTCCAAAAAATTAACGGCTCTTTCACCTTTTCCTTTACCCATAACTCTTCCTACCCAATCAGTTTGTTTCAAAGTTACCGTACTTGGTTTTGTAGCCTCATCCGTAACTCTGTAAACTGTATCGGGGCCAACAATATATTTATGTATGTACATTTTATGACTCCTGTTTTTTATAAATCTTTCCAATTGATACCTTTATGATATGATCCGAACAAATAGTCCCGTATTTATCATAAATTCTATAATAGGTTTGCGCATCAGATAAACCGTCTTCATAACAGGCATTGATATCATCAACAAGTTTTCCTATAATATCTGTTGCAAAAGTATGAGCTACTCTAATAGCCGCCTTATCCATAGCAGTTATTTTTAAAGGAGGTAAGTCTCTACTCGGTACAACTCTTTGCGGAATAAACCCATAATTTTTTTCCGAAACACTCTTTTCATAAGAATCATAACCTCTATTTATAAAACTGGCAGGCATTCCATAAATATCCGGATTAACTTTAACGAGAGTTTCCGGACTTTCCTGGGTATGCTCAATAGGCCATTGTACCCATACTTTATAAGTTGAAGGAATTATATGGGTAATTATACCTACAAATGGGGTTAAATTCCACTCCGTCATCCATTTACGAACACAATCTCCTACACTAAATTGTTCGGGAGCTACCATAGAAGGAAATAGAGCGGGCATAAAAAATCTCCTATCAGAAAAAGTAAAATCAGAAGATATAGAGATTTATTATTCTTTATTTACTTTCTGATACGGAAAACTTGCTGTTCTAATAGGAACAGGATTTTTCTTCGCATCTATGACCTGTTCAAAATTACTTTTATTATACTCATCCATATAGGGCTCATCAGCTTCACGACTACGAACTCGATAATCAAAACGATTAGCCATATAGCGAGCTTCATCAGCATCGAATTTCAATGAAGACGCCTCACGACGGCCCTCAATAACGTCAGAGATCATATCAATTTGAAGGGCCAACTCAGGAGAATTTTTCTGTACTTCCTCTGCAATTTTATCAAGTTTTTCTGTATACCGCAGTGCATTTTTAAGAGCCATTTTATTCCTCCTTAAAAGAGATTAAACTATTTTTTAATTATTTTACCTTTTTCTTTGACAATCATAGGCACACCTTTTTGTCTTTGTCTAACTCTCTGTTTCATAGGAATCTCTTTAGGTGTTAGCCCTAATTGTTTCAATATATGAGGTTTAACTATAACCGCTTTTTCAACCGGTTTTTCTTTTTTCTTAGCCGTAACGGGCATTACTGGCAAAAGTGACGCCTGAAGACTTTTTAATAAAACTTCAAATCTCCCGGAATTGATTTTTCCGTTAAAAAGTCCGTTATTATATGAATAAATTGCTGTATGAAGAGCATCTTCACATGCAATTTTTTGACTGTATTTAAAAAGTACCGGATTTAATAGAGTCTTAGCATAAACAATTAATTGGTCATAATCTGTATCAGTAAAATCATCCGAACCTTTATAGGGTTGTTTTTTATCATGGCGATCAACTCTTTCCTCAACTACTCGATTATCATAATTAAAATATTTATAAGCATTATGTTGAACTTCAGGAAATCTATTTACAAAATTTCTTATCATTCTAGGAACAAAAACTACTAATTTCATGCTTAATTACCTTTATTTATTAATGTTGCATTTATTGTTATATTAAGAGATTATTAGTCAGAATTAAGAAAACGACTTACAACATTTTTAGCAAAGCGACTACTTCTCTGTGGTTTATAGTCATTTATTCTATCTCTAAGATCATCTATTTTATTACTTAAAGAAAGAGATTCTCCAGAAATTTCACTTATCAGTTTTAAAATTATATCCTTTTCATTTCTTTCAAGAGAACTTGAAGCTATGTTTTTCTTTAATTTCTCACGACAAGTTTTTGTTCCAAAAACTTCAAGAGCTTTTATTAACTGACTCATTTCCTCTAAAGATTTTTCGACAACTTTACCTAAACCTTTTTTTCTCGGCATAATAGACCTCCAAAAAATTTATAGAAGGATTAAGAGATTATTAAAGTGAGGGGCTCATATATAATGAGACAGGCAGCTTTTCTTTTCGCCTTTTTTTCTGTCTTTTTCTAAGCTCTTTTATTTTATCAGGTACTTTTTGATAATCTTTCCCGTTTTCACGGTATTCTTTCATATAATTTTTCATATAATCTGTTCGATTACTCTTATTCTTAACAGAAGGGTTTCTTCTGGGGGGCTTTATCTTAGGTACAGGTTTTAATTTTACTGTTATTTCACCCTCATTCTCATTCATACTTGCTATCAAATTTTTAATTAATTCTGATATTGAACGGTACATTTCTATGCCCCATCTGATATTTCAGATTTTTTAAAAACTGTATCCAGTTTTTCCGGGTGTCGGGTAAAAAATCTAACTATTTTAGCTAATTTTTCTCTCTGTTCCTTTGTTTGTTCAGAACTGAATCGGGATTCTCCTTCAGATGTTTCCGGCTGCTCTATAATATTTAGACCTAAATAATCGGCAAGTCTCTGAGTTAAATCTGTATTTTCTGCAAGAGGAGCTGAGATATTCGTATACAAATTTCTCATCATTTCATTGAAAAGACTATCATTAACAGTAAATAAATCCTTCTCAATTTTTTCTTTAGTAGCATCAGCATCAATATTTAAAATATCCAGAATAAGATCAATAGAAATTGAACCCTTTTGATATAATTGAAATGCTGCATCAAAAAATTGCTCATTATCTCTGATAGCCAGTCGAGTAAAACTTAATTTAGGATATAAAAGAACTTCATTACCATATTCATCATATTCTATAAATCCTTTTTTTCGAGCTATTGGTTTAAAGAGATTATTTTCAACATACTCTTGTAATAATTCCCGAAACAACAAATATTCAGTATTCATTATTTCAAGAGATATTCGACTACCAGTATAAGTACCTTCTCCTGTAAGAACTTCCCGAGTAACCCCTAATCCGGCGAGTAATCTATTTAAGGCCCCTTCCATTTCTGCCTCTACATCTAGGAGCCGACCATTAGAACCCATTTCTTCCCAGCGGATTTCATAGTTAGCTATAATACTGAAATCAGGGTCAACCAGGGCTAAATCAACTTGTTCCCGAAGATTATCGACATCGTTATCACTTAATCCCTCAGCCCAAACAATACGCATAGGAGTCATATGTCTGGATGCGATAGATGTCTGAGCCTGTCTGATTTTATCCATTAAAACAAGTGTATTAACACATCTTTCAACAATTGACACTCCTAGGGGCTCATATTGAGACTTTTTTCTGGCAAGATGATATACATGAGAACCACTATTAGGATCTGTATCCATTGGTATTACACCGCTCTGACGCACTTTTTCCCGTAATTCTTGAGAAATATTTTCTCTTACTTTACTTGTAGGGTCATTAGGATCGACAGGAAAATCAGAAGTTAAAAATTTACGTGTTTCTGCATCAGGCATGAACTCTATAGCTACATCATCTGTCAGGGGAAGTTTTCGTACTCTAACTTGATCAGGTGGAAGAACTAAAAGTTTTTTCCAACCTTTAAATAATGGATTTTTATCTGTTATATCATATTTTTCTTTTAAAAATTGGCTCCTTTGACGCGCTTCTTCCTTTTTTCTTGCTGCTTCTTCTGGACCAAAACCATCTATCCAATCATCTTCTTCAGCGAAAATAAAACAATTATGAGTACTAAATCCAACTACTTGAAAAGTATGATCTTCCTCAATTTCAAAATTATAGACAAGATCTTGGTAATCTATTGTATTAATATCTTTTATTTTAAAAGCAATATTACCATTTTCATCTTTAATCCAATATCTTTGCATTTTCGAAAAAGCAACATTTTCCGGGATCTTTTTAATTGAATACATAGTCATTTTTATACAAGACTCTTCATCCCAGGTAATAATTTCATATGTACCTTTTGATTTCTGTGAAATTTCCTGAGGTAGCAAAACTTCTCGTTTTTTTAAAAAATTAAAATTAACTACACAACCACATTTAAAAACAATATCTCTGATAGATTCCATCAATTTCTTTGAATCCATAGAAATACCGACACTACATTTATTATCTTTAGAATTTAATGAAATGCAACCATCAGAATCGATTATGCCCGCAATAAAATGTAATAATTTTTCCTCGGGTAATTTTAAAAACCATTCTGGAATTTTTTTATTATTTTTTCCATAAGATGTTTCACCAAAATTTTCAGCCCACCATTCAATAAATAAAGGATTTGATATAATTCTTAAATATTTCATTCCATTAGAATTCCACTCAATAACTGAGTCTTTTCCAAATATATTATTAAAAATCTGTTTTATTTTCTCATAACCTTCAAATCTTTCATTAATATTAACTTGCCATAAATCCCGACCCCGATTATTTCTTTTAGACTCTCGAGTCAAAGTCCCGTCTCCGAGCCAATAGCCTACTAAATATGCAAAATCATTATCAACTTTAATTTTATCTAAAACATCCACAAAATTTTTTCTCAAAATCATCCTGTTTTTATCTATTTCAATATCATTTTCTAAAGGCAGCCACTCAACCTGTGATCCCCTCTGCCAACCAGACGCCCCTATTTTTCTATAAAATTTTTCTTCTAATTTATTATTCAGAGCATAAACAGCACTATGCAATGCTGTAAGAGATATATCTAAATTTTTTGCTAATTGATCTGTTGTAATAACAACAGGTTTAATTAAGGAATTTAACCATTCAGCTAACTTTTTCTGCGCCTCTAAAGCATTTTTTGATTCTTTATGCTTAATTTTAACATCTAGTTCATAGCCATTATAAACTTTTTTATATTTATCTGTATTTTCAAACTTAATTTCTTCAATATCTTTTATTTCAGTAGGCCAAGTTATTCTAATATAATCATTTAAAGATAATTCTTCAGCCGGAATAAATTCGAACCCGTTTTCTCTATAAACTTCAATTGGATGTTCTTCAGTAATTGGTATTTTTCTATAATCTTTCCAACATTTTATTTCTAATAAACTTTTTTCCGGTCTGACAAATTTTCTTAAAACTTCTCGATATCTTCCTTTATGAGTCAATAATAAATCGCCCACTTGAATATCTTCCGCTTTTTTATACCCGTTAACTGTTCTTACTTCAGCTTCTCGGCTAAGGCAATTACCCATGAGTACGTAATCATGAGTAATTTCAATAAGGGTTTTAAAAAGTTTCATTTCATCACACATATCTTGAAAAAATTTAAATATGTATCGATTCTGATGTTTATTTTTTCCTTTAGGAGGAGTCAATCTTAATTTAGATAAAGGAAGACTGGTATGTATATCAACAGCGCGTCCAATATATTCATTCGTATTATAGAAAAAGCGATAAAAAGCTCTTCTTTCCCTTAAATTCTGGGGCTTTTCAAGAAAATCTGTACTGAGCTGAGGTGAATAAAATTCTATCCCTTGACTATTTAATACATCTCCTGCAGTACGATAACCAAATCCACCCATTGAAGTTGTAGTAGCATACCGTTTACGAGCTTTTAATTCATTTTGAGTTAATTTATTAGATACTTTTGGATTATCATTACTAACAACTACTTTTGGTTTTGCCTTTTCTCTATCACGAGCGGTAACAACTCGCATGCGTTTAGCCATCACTTACTCCTCAGAAATCTCTTCATAATATTCCGGCATAATTTCAACAAATTCGGTCTCGACAGATTCAGTTTTAACAGGTTTCTTTTTTCTTTTAATTAATTTCTTTTTAGATGCTTGAGAAATTTCTTCCTCTACAAATTTAAAATCAGAAATTGGTCGTAAATTATTCACACCCCTTAAAAGAGATCCAATAACATCTCTGTTACGACGTATTATCTGTATTAATCGATGAAAATTCTCAAGCCCTTCTATTGATCCCGTAGCTATTCTTTCTCTATGAAAAATTTTATTTCCTTCTCTATATAGAATTTCATATTTACCCAATAACTCTTTAATAGAATTTTCAACATTAGAACTTTTTCGCTGAACATCTATCATAATCTTATTTAAATCTGCCATAATATAAAGCAACCTTTCTCGCCATAGCACGGCGCTTAATCCTCTTTTGCACCTCCATTCTAAATGATTCACTTCCCGGATTTCTATGAAAGAATCCTTTATCTTCCAAATACATTCTTAAATTTTGCAATTGATCCGAATTTAATCGTTTTCCTGTAGTTTCCTCAACAATAGACTGAAGATATTCATTGATATTAAAAGCTCCGGGTTCAAATTGATTAGGAGCTTCTCTATATCTCGGATCATAATAAAAAGGAAAAGTTTGTTCCGGATCCCTTAAATCACCGGGCATAATGAATTTATTCTTTCTTTTCAGATTGTTCTTTTGCACTCGCTATAAAAAAATCAAGACTAAAACGAGCTTTTTGATATTCTAATTCCCGAACTCTTTCAGAAGCCTTTGATTTTTCTAATTTAGCGAGCGCTATCTTTTCTTCAAAAGCTAATAACTCTCTCTGCAATTCAAACTGATTCATCTTATTCCTTTCTTTTATTTTATTTAAATTTTATTAGTTCTATTTCAGGTATTTATATTGATAGATTATTAATTTAATTTAATAATTAATGTATTATTCTCTAATATTAAATATCATAATTAATTTATCAAAGTAAAAATCGTCACTCCTCCGGGAGTATAATTAACAGTTAATGTAGCGGCATCCAAAGTAAGATACCAATTCAAGGCATTCCAGTTTGCCGATACTATTAATCCCCAGTTATCATCGCTGTCATCTATCCAACTCTGTACATAATCAACAAAAGCAGAACTCGTATTAAAAGTATATGTACCCGTATTTTTCACTCCTGTAACTGTCTGTATTGTTGATGTCCAGGCGCTGTTTGCAAAATCATTATATACCGGCGGATCAGACCAATTATCCGGATCCGTCTTATCCTGTTCATATAGATATGCTGTTGTTGTGCTAAGTTGAGATCCCGCAGTATTACATGTAATCTCCAAACTCACGGAATTAACTGTCGCTCCCGAAAGAGATGAAACATCAAATTTTAAAAGTGTCTCATCATTATAACCATAAATGGCC
>Ga0190358_1000581_pt1 | contig 10477 bp, 11 predicted proteins | sample 48721812_MG_FD_161666 | JGI IMG/M metagenome (GOLD analysis project Ga0190358, IMG submission 161666) | Hydrothermal vent microbial mat bacterial communities from Southern Trench, Guaymas Basin, Mexico - 4872-18-1-2_MG | ecosystem: Environmental > Aquatic > Marine > Hydrothermal vents >... | reverse complement strand
AGAATCTGCTATTTTTTGGATTGGAGGGTGTATATTAATCATACTGTTCCATATTTTAGATTGTGTTGATGGAGAATTATCTCGATTCCAAAAAAAATCTTCAATAATGGGTGGAACCTATGATAATCTAGTTCATGATTATGTTAATGCATTCTTTTTCTTTTGGGCAGGTATTGGATTGTACAATTATTTAAAAAATGTTTATTTTATATACTTTTCAAGTTTAATTATAATTTCAATATTACTATTTAATATAATCTTATTATCTATAAAATTAGGCAATCCAAAATACTCTAAAGATTTAAGTAAAAAAATGCAAATTAAGAATTTAAAAAATTCACATTTAACAATAAAAGAAGTTCTTTTTTCTTTTTTTGGTTTTTTGGGGTTACATTTTATAGTATTAATTGCGTCAATCTTAGATCTAGTTTTAAGCAGTCATTATTTTAGACTAACCATATATATTTTTACAGGAATATATATAATTATTGCGCACTTTGAAATTTTAATAAAATTTATTAAATTAGTATTTAAAATACAAAAAAACAATAATTCTAATTAAGATGATTCCTTAAGTAATAAATTATAGTTATCAGAAAAACTTTTCATTCCTTTTTCTTTTGTCCAATTAGACGCTACTTTTTTGGATTTAACAGACAATTCTTTTAATTCCTTATCACTCAGATCCATTAGCTCATTTAATTTATCAATATAATCTCTGGGATTTAAAGATTTTATAACTAAATCTTTTCTAACTTGATTAACTAAATCCCTACCCCCCCCTAATCGATTACTAATTATGGGTATCAGTCCGCTAGCCATAGCTTCTGTTACTGAAATGGGTCCTGAATCATATCTTCCAGGCATTAAATAAAATGTACATTTTGAAACATACTTTAGAGGATCTATATATCCGGTCAGATAAACATTTTGAATCTCATTTATCTTTTTGAGTATCTCTTTTGGAATATTTTTAAAATCACCTAAAAGATAAAAATTAATTTGAGGAAATTTCTTAGCAACCATATAAAAAATATCCTCTCCCTTACGTAATCTAGACTGGATCCCTATATTTATTACGTTTTTACTTTTAATATCACCAGATATATTAAAGAATTTATTATGATAGGGGTATGGATTACTTATCTTTACAGGAAATGTAAACTTTTGCTTTCTTATTTCAGACTTTGTCATACTTCCTTGTACTATTGCTCCATCCACCATTTTTGCTAAATAATTCATAAATTTCCTTTTAAATCCCTTATGATTCTCACTATAATAATCACTAAAAACAATATGGAATGTTTTAAACTTTCTAAAACTAAATATTCTTTTAAAATTACAAATTAAAAGATCATCGATATCTGAAACTAAATAAATTTCTTTTTTAGGTAAAAAAATAAAATAAAAAGGAGAAATTATCATCAAAATTATATTTCTAAATTTAGAGGGATTAATAAATTTTAAATCCCATAAAAAGAAAAAATCTGCATTTATAGATTTACCAGCTAATTTTTTACACCAATGACTTTTTTTGCCTAATATATATAGAGGAATTTGATTCATAATCCTATGGACCTCTTTATTTTATTTAAATATAACTATTTAAATAAAATAAAAAAATAAAAAGTTTATTCAGAAATAACCTAAAAAAGTAGAATTTAAAAACCCAACAATAAACATATAACCTATGAACAATCACAAAACCTATAAAAAAATAAGCTCTGAATTGGGAGTTTTATACTTTTTTCAAATATTTGCTATAATTATAGGATTTTTTATATTCCCTTTACTAACGAGATACCTTACTATAGAAGATTATGGAATATATTCACTATTAATAATTACAATAAATTTAACAACCAGTATCTTAAGTTTAGGATTAAATAATTTTATTCAAAGAGATTTAACAGGAAAAACAGACACCTATAAAAAAAATAAATTTTCTATAATCAACTCTTTTTATTTAGTAAATATAGTCATACTAAGTATATTATTTTTAATCTTTTTATTAATTAATAAAAAGATAAATATAATAAATGAAATATTGGCAATATATTTATTCTTTTCAATAATTATAATATATTACTCAAATATTTTTATTGCATATATAAATTCTCAATTAAAAATAAAAAAAGCAAGTATTCACGCACATCTTTTAATTGAAGGCTGGTATGTGCCAATAATATTATTGGGAATTATATTAAATAACTTAAATGTTAATCTAATATTTTTATTGAAATCTTTAACTAGTTTATCTGTATTTATTTTAATAATTTTATCCATAAAAAAAATAAAAAGATTATTTAAATTTAATTTAGATAAAGTATATTTAAAAAAAGCTTTAATATATGGATTCCCATTTATCCCAATAATAATTGCTCAGAGTATAATAACTGCAAGCGATCGTTATTTTATAAAAATATTATCCACAAATATAAATTTAGGATATTACGCTTATATGTACACATTAGTTGCATTTATAGCCACTATGGGGAGCCAAATTAATAATGTATTAAAACACTATCTAATTGAAGCAAAAAACAAAAAACAAAAACAAAGGGTCAACTTCCTATTCAATGCAAGTTTAAAATACAGTTTGCTTTTAACAATTCCTGCAATAGTTGGGTTATATGTTCTAAAAACAGAAATTATCACGGCAATCTCTGGCCCTAAATATCTCGCTGCAATTTACATTCTCCCTATTTTAATGTTTTTTCCCCTTTTTAGAATCATAAATCTAAATTTGCAAAATATACTTATACTTAAAAAAAATACAAAAAAAATTAGTAATATATACCTAAGTGGAACTATAACAAATATCTTATTAAACTTCTTACTTATCCCACAATATGGAATTCTTGGAGCAGCAATAGCAACAACTGCCACCTATGCAATAATGACTATTTTGTTCATAAAAGCAACCAAAAATCAATATAAATTAAACTTTAACTTCTTAAAGATCCCCCAAATACTAATAAGTTCCACAATAATGTATATAACATTATCTTTCCTATCCCCTACAAATATTTATAGTAAAATAGCAACAATATTATTAGGAGTCTTTGTTTACTTCATTTCAATTATTATAACAAAAGGTTATGTAAAAGAAGAAAAAGAATTAATAAAAAATATATTAAAAATTAAAAAGTATAGGCCCTAACTGTGCCCTTAATCATATTTTTAACATCTCTACTAGCCTTCCAACCCATTAAATCTTTAGCTTTCTTAGCAGAAGCAGTTAACTGAGCAGGATCTCCATTTCTCCTAGCCCCATATTCCCAATTTAATTTTTTCCCAGTTTCATTCTCAAAACCATCAATTAATTCCTTTACTGTAACTCCATTTTCACTTCCAATATTAATGGCACCACTTTCATTTAAATTCAAAGCCAATATATGGGCATCAACTAAATCATTAATATCTATATAATCTCTTATACAAGTACCATCTCGAGTATCATAATCATTACCAAAAACAATCAACTTATCCCTCTGTCCATTAAATACCTCCATAATCAAAGGAAACACATTTTCTGCACAAGGATCCACATAATTTAACCCTGCATCTCCTGCAACATTAAAGTATCTCAAACTAATACCTATAATCCCTTTTAATTTGCTATACCAATCAATTATTTCTTCACATTTTTGTTTTGTAAATCCATAATAATTTATAGGTTTAAGTCTATGATTTTCATCCACTGGAGAATATTCAGGTTCACCATAAACTGCTGCACTACTAGAGAAAATAATCTTCTTAACGCCATATTTAACCATTAAATCAATTACATTAACGGTTCCAAAAATATTGTCATTATATTTCTCAGGATTACTCATAGATTCCCCTACTGCCTTATATCCTGCAAAATGAATAACTGCATCAATTTTATTATCTTTAAACACTTTTTCCAAAAATATTACATCAACTAAATCTCCTTCATAAAAATTAGCATTATTATCTACCAACGCTTTTTTACCCTTAGAAAGATTATCAACTACAATAACTTCATAATTCTGTGCGATTAAACTTTTAACACAAGCACTGCCAATAAACCCTGCTCCACCTGTAACTAATATTTTCATAATAATTCCTCCTTTTCAAATTTATTTAATTTTAAAATGTTTTTATGTTGAATATAAAGAGTCATGGACCCTAAAATAGGTTTATTTAAAAAAATTGCACGAATAATATAAAAAATAACCCATCTAAATTTAGAATAAAAAGTTTTACACCAAATTAACCTATTTTTTAAATTAATCTCATCTGGAAAAGATTTAACAATATTAAGATTAAATTTATCTAAAATTTTAGTTAATGTTTTAGGACTAAAATAACATAAATGATCATAATATAAATAAGGAGATTTTGATTTCTTTATTTTAAACTTTATCCCATCAATATTAGCAGTTTGAATTACAATTAAGCCATCTTCTTTTAAAACTCGTGAAATTTCCTTAAATTCATTTACTTGGTCTTCAAAATGTTCAACAACTTCTATAGAAATAATTAAATCAAAATAATTATCAGGATAATTTTTATCTTTAAGAAATCCATTATGCACATTTAACCCTTTATCTTTAGCTAAAGTATAGCTTTTAACAAACGGTTCTATACCATATTCTTTCCATCCTCTCTTTTTTGCTGCAGAAAGTAATGCTCCGGGCCCACATCCAATTTCTAAAATTCTTAATGTTTCTTTTTTAGGACTTTTTTTAATAAATTGTTCAATTTTAAATAATTTATGATTTTGTAATCTTTCCCACCTATTAAATTCATTAATTTCTTTTTTTCCTTCAGAGAATTTATCATCCAAAAGCGAAGAATTCTTATTTTGGAGCATTATCCCATTATAAACCAAATCGCATTTTTTACATTTATAAATGTAAGAAGGGATACCATCACGGATACTAGTAAATTTTAGTTCTCTTTGAATGGACTTACAAAGAGGACATTTTTTAATCTGTTTAATCTGTTTATGCATATATTTTAAATATCAAAAAAGGTTTATATATTTTTCTTAATAAAACTTTTAAAGGATATAAACAAACCAAAACATTTATAAACAAACCAAAAATCTAATACCTTAGACGGTCAAAGCTGCTTGGTCCACCTGTTCCCATTCCGAACACAGAAGTTAAGCAAGCATACGTTCTGGGGTGTACTGCATTTATGTGTGGGAAACCCAGAAAGCTGTCCTTCTTTCTTAAAAAAAATTAATTATTAAATTACTTTAAAATTAACTACAACTCAAAAACAAGATCTCCTGTACTAGAATCTATTTTCTTAACTATTTTATGATCCTTATATTTCTCTTTAACCGCGTCCCACCCTTCTTCATCATGTAATTTCTGAATATTATCCAAAATTTCTTTAACTTCCATATACTTATTGTAGATTACATTCCCACAATCAGTATTTTCTTTAATTTGAATCTCAATCTTACCTAAATTTTCTGTTTGTTTCTCAATAATTTTCTCAAATTTATTTTCTTTAACAACAACTCTCTCTGTAATCATAGAATCGATGACATCTCCAAACGTACTAAATTCCTCATATTCATCACTAAAACTATTAAGTAAAAAAGGAAAACCTTTTTTCTTTCCATAAACCACTGGTTGAGGTGCCCTATTAATTAATCCAGTAAAGGACTCAAATAACTTCTTTATATCTCCTTCATTCAGTTTAGTTGCTCCCTTATCAACAACATCCCAACAAACTTCTTCAGCATAAACCCCTCCTAATCCGAGATCCATTGCTAAAGTTTTAACAATATTCTCCTTATCGCTTCCTTGAACTAATTCCTTAAATCCCTCATAATCTAAATGATACACATCTTCCATCTCAGGAGGAAATTCATATTTTAACCCTTTTCTAATACTCCTATTACTCCAATCTTTCCCTTCCAAAGGAGAAAGGATAGTGTAATCTTCTTTACAAAGAATCATATTCCCAGGATTAAACATTTCTAAAACTAAAATATACTCGTGAATTTGTCTTTTTTCATTAACAAATTCTGCTTTAGTAAATAATATTTCTATAACTCTATCAAATCCATGTTGTCTAATCTCTTTAATTCTTGCATTGGCTAAATATTTTCTCAAGAAAGTGCAAAAACCCATTGGCCTTTCAGGCATATTTTTAGTTTTTTTAGTCAAATATATCAATTTAGGAATTTGAATTTTAAATGTTTGATTTCCTTTACCAGAAACAAAAAATCTGAAAAAGAAATTCTTTCTATTTAGTTGATAAATTTTATCGATCTTACTATTAATAAGAAATTGTAATTCTCCAATAAGATAATGCAAATCTAATGCGCTTAATTCTTGTTTCATAAACTCGATTATTAGAATATCCTTTATAAATTATTCTCTTTAATAAATTTCTCTGCAATAGGAATATGCTCCAAACATCCAAAATCTACCCAATAATCATCTAAAGATAGCACCTTAAATGGATCTTTTTTTGTTAAAATGGTAATTCCATCAACAATTTCATATTCTCCCCTTCCACTAGGTTCTAAATGCTCTAAAATTGGAAAAATCTGTTTAGTAAATCTATAAATCCCTACATTAACTAAATCTCCAACAAATTCTTTAGGTTTTTCAAAAATCTTAATTAAATAGTCATCTTCAACAACCAATACCCCATATTTCTCAGGAGTTTCACTTTTCATTCCAAAAATATAATTTCCAATAGGTTGTTCCCTCATTTTTCTTAAATCCCTTACAGAAAACAAGCTATCCCCATTAATAACCACAAAATCTTCATCTATATACTCTTTAACCTGAAGAACTGCATGTCCAGAACCCTTTGGATCTTTTTGATCAACTAAAATAGCAGTAGGTTCATTATCCTCTAAAAACTTTTTTACTTGTTCAATTTTATAATTTGCAATAACAATTATTTTTTCATAACCTGCTGATTTAACATCATTCAAAATATATTGTAGAAAAGGTTTATTATTAACAGAAATCAACGGTTTAGGCACGTTTTCAGTTAAAGGTAACATTCGAGTACCTTTCCCTGCGGCCATAATTACGATTGTTTTAGTCATAATGATTATAAAAATTAAATAAAAAAATTAAATAAATTATTCTTCTTCGCCAGATTGTGTTGGTACTGCAGCTTTACTAATAATCATAATGTCTCCAATAGATTTAACTAATTGGTGTGGAACGATTACGCCTTTTGCACTTCCCAAAACTCTGCTCAAGAAAGAATTTCTTGTTGATTTTACTCTCCATCCAAATACTTTATTATTGGTTAAAATTGATTCTTCAATATCTCCAAAATAATCTCCAGTATCTGTAAAGACTTTCATATCATAACTATCTGTAATTCTTTTCATCTTTAACATATTTTGACCTCCCTAATAATCATAATTATTATGAATTTAATTAAATGGCACTAATATTTAAAGCTTTTCCTATAAAAGCTTTAAGCTTGGAGATTAATGGTTCTTCAAAGTTCTAAAGGCTTAGTCTTTTGGTTTCTAAAGACTTGGCCTTCTAGTTTAAAGCTTTTCTTCTAAAAAATTAAACAACTGGATAAATTTAAATAAAAACCATTAAAAACCATTAAAAATCTATCTTAACCATGCAATACAAAAATCTAACAATCATAGGAACTTCCCACATATCTAGAGAAAGTGTTAACCTGGTCAAATCTGCAATCAATAAAGATAATCCAGAAATAATAGCAATTGAATTAGATAAGAACCGCCTACATTCCCTTCTTTCAAAACAAAAAAGTAAATTTTCAATTAAGGCAATTTTAAAAATTGGCATTAAAGGATATATGTTTTCCTTGTTGGGCGCATGGGCAGAGAAAAAATTGGGCAAATTAACAGGAGTATCTCCTGGCGAAGAGATGATAACTGCTGCAAAATTAGCTAAAAAACATAAAATTCCACTTGCACTAATAGATCAAAATATAGAAATTACCCTTAAAAAATTTTCAAAAGCATTGACTTGGAAAGAAAAATGGAATTTTCTAGTAGATTTAATTAAATCTGCTTTTGGAAAAAAAGAAAAGATTGAATTTGACTTAAACTCAGTACCTGAAGAAGAGATCATAGAAAAATTGATGAATAAAGTAAAAGTAAGATATCCTTCTATCTATAATGTATTAATCAAAGATAGAAATAAAATCCTTGCAAAAAATTTGTTTATTTTAATGAAAAAAGATAAAAAAATTATTGCAGTTATGGGCGCTGGCCATTGTAAAGAAGTAATCTCATTAATTAAAGATATGGAAGCTTTCTCTGTATCTCAACAAATTAAAAAAAATAAGAATTAAAAAAATAAACCTTAATGGTTGAGTTTACTTAAAGAATGATAATGATTTCTTGCAACATTCCAATTTTCACCCAACGTAACTTCCAAAGAATTCAATTTTTGACTTGCCCTATATTCATTGACAATTCTTTCGCCTTCATCAGTTAAAATTACTCTAAATTCATCGGAATTTGGGAACTTCACATATTCACCCCAACCTAATTTTACCCATTCATCCCCTCCATAAATTTTGGTTACTGGGCGCATAATTTGTCCTGAATTTGACATGGCAACATTATTCAAATGTTCTATTTTAGATTTAATTTTAGTATAAACCCCTTCTGGATTTCTTTGTCCTTTTTGAAGCAAAGTTAAAGCATCAAGAAAAGTTTCATAGTTATTATCCACTAAGTCTGCAACATATTTGGTAGCTGCTGTATCATTTTTTATTATTTCATTTAACATAACTATTTCAAAGTAAGAACAGATATATAAAGTTACCTAATAGAAAACAAAACAAAATACTTAAATATCTATAACCTTAAATTATTAAAATGGGATTTCAAGATTACAAATATACTTTAAAAAAATATTTTAAATTTAGTAAAGATGAAATCTTTGGAATGATAATTTCTGCACTATTATTTGGATTCATTACTTCTTTTAGGGAGTGGGGTCCAGGAGATACTTTTGAACTAAGTTATGGTTTAAAAAATTTCATGAACGCAACATTCATCTCATTATTGGCAGTATTAGTTCATGAATCTGCTCACAAAGCATTTGCACTACATAAAGGGCACCAAGTTAAAGTTAAAGTTTGGTGGAATGGGCTGATTATAGCACTAGCATTATGTTTTATAACAAGGGGAAATATTTGGTTTCTAGCATTAAGTGGAATAACGCTAACACAATTAACAAGACTAAAAATTGGAGTCTTCAGACATAAAATGCGTCAAAAAGATTTAAGTTTAATTGCATTAGCCGGACCAGTAGCAAGCATAATTCTTGCAACATTAATTAAAACGCCAATGGTCTGGTTTCCAAATTTACCATTAAATCATGCATTAATTCAAAAAGCATTTGTAATAAATTGGTCAATTGCTATAGCGAACTTTTTACCAATTCCTCCACTAGATGGAATTCATAGTTTTTTCCATTCAAGATCTCTATATGTCAGTATTTTAGGATTTATGGTGGGATACGGAATTCTTATATACTTCAATATTTATTCCTGGATATTAGCATTATTATTCGCAGGAATTGTATTTTATGCATTTTATCATTTTTTTGAGAGGAACACATAATGAATTTAAATATCACTCAAGACTGGCCAGAATTATTAGCATTCTCTTTATTACTAATTGGATTCTTAATCTCCCTAACGATAGGTAGTGTTTTCTTAACATATTTATTGGCACTATTATTTGGATTAATGGCTGGGCACTTTTGGTATGAAAGAAAAAGAGATAAAAAGGCAAAATATTTGCTCATTATTGTAGGTTTTGCATTAGGCTATACTGCAGGGGCATATTATGGTAATAGATTTATTACAATTCTTTGTTTTTTAGCTGGGATATCTATTGCATTATATTTTCACAAAAAGAAATATATCTAATTCTTCACTGGACATGGCTTGAATAAAACTATATAAACCTAAAATTATCTCAATCAAATATGATACAAAAATTCACTCCCCGACTTTATCAAGAATCAATCCTAAATACTGCATCTTTAAAAAATACATTAGTAGTGATCCCTACAGGATTAGGAAAAACTAACATATTCTTAATGCTTGCTGCACTAAGATTAAAACAATATCCAAATTCAAAAATTCTGTTAGTAGGTCCAACAAAACCTTTAATTGATCAGTATTATCAAACATTTCAAAAATTCTTCAAAATAAAAGAAGATAAATTAACCATTTTTACAGGAAGTACCCCTCCCAAAAAAAGAATAGAACTCTGGAAAAATGCACAAATAATTTTTAGTACACCACAAAGTATTGAAAATGATATTATCTCTAAACGAATTGATTTGAAAGATGTTTCCCTATTAGGTGTAGATGAAGCACATCGAGCAGTAAGTAATTATTCATATGTTTGGGTTGCTGCCCAATATAATAAATTAGCAACATATCCTAAAATAATGGGATTAACTGCGTCCCCTGGTTCTGATATGGAAAAAATAACAGAAGTATG
>Ga0190358_1000579_pt1 | contig 10492 bp, 5 predicted proteins | sample 48721812_MG_FD_161666 | JGI IMG/M metagenome (GOLD analysis project Ga0190358, IMG submission 161666) | Hydrothermal vent microbial mat bacterial communities from Southern Trench, Guaymas Basin, Mexico - 4872-18-1-2_MG | ecosystem: Environmental > Aquatic > Marine > Hydrothermal vents > Microbial... | reverse complement strand
TAGGCAAGATGTACGCTCCCAAAGAATTCACAATTTGGTTTTGTAGGGGTCGGATTTATCCGACCCGGATTATTTGGGAATTTTTTCTAACGGGTTCGATAAATCGAACCCCTACTTAATACGCGATACGCGATACGCGATACGAATTATTATGTTAGTGTAAACTAAAGTGGAGTAGTAGGATAAAAAGAAGAATACTACTTTTTCTATCCTTTCACTCTCTTTCTTAACTCGATACTCGATACTATATACTCGATACTGTTATTTGCTATTTTTTCATTGACTTATATAAATATTTCTTATATAATAGCTTTTGTTTCGGGGTGTAGCGCAGTTTGGCAGCGCACCTGCTTTGGGAGCAGGGGGTCGGAGGTTCAAATCCTCTCGCCCCGACTTTGCGGGAATAGCTCAGTTGGTAGAGCACTAGCCTTCCAAGCTAGTTGTCGCGGGTTCGAGACCCGTTTCCCGCTCCAATGTAATATCTCGCGCCTGTGGCTCAATAGGATAGAGCAACGGACTTCTAATCCGTAGGTTGGGGGTTCGATTCCCTCCAGGCGCGCCATTTAAAATAAAATATGGTGGGCGTAGCTCAGACTGGTTAGAGCCCTGGATTGTGGCTCCAGAGGTCGGGGGTTCAAATCCCCTCGCTCACCCCAGTCAACCGATATGCGCTCGTAGCCCAATTGGATAGAGCTGCGGACTTCGGATCCGATGGTTGGGGGTTCGAGTCCCTCCGAGCGCGCCAAATATAATAGTAGTATTTTGCTAAAAAATATAGTATGATTTATTAAGTATAGACTTTATACCTTTTTCATAACGCGATGTTAGATACACAATACGCAATATGAGTAAGCATTTAATATTTTTTAATTTGTGGGCCGTTAGCTCAGGTGGTAGAGCACCTGACTTTTAATCAGGGTGTCACAGGTTCGAGTCCTGTACGGCCCACCATAAAAATAAAAATGCGAGGGTGGTGGAATTGGTAGACACGCTGGATTTAGGATCCAGTGGGTAACTCCATGCGGGTTCGAGTCCCGCCCTTCGCACCAATGACAAAAAGTATGTCTAAGTATTAAAAAATTTTTTTATAGGGGTCTGTCCTTGTGAAAACAAGGGTATGATTCTGCGAACCAGTTTCGGGTAGGATAGATACGACCCCTAACTTGGGAAAAATACTTTACATGAAAAAAGTTTTAAACTTTTAAATAACAACTAATTTAATCAGGTAAAAGCAGCCGCAAAATTATTTGCGGCTTTGTTGCAATTATAGAATAGAACTAGCGTGGAGCGTTTAGCGTAGAGCGTATAGCAAAACCGTATCTCGTATCTCGTGAATCGTATCTCGCTAAGAATCAGTTAGTCGGTTGGCCAGTTTACCGGTTACCCGGTTTGAGAAAATAGAAGTCAGGAGCCAGAAGTCAGAATAAAGAAACAGAAATGTCATCGCGAAGAACAAAGTGACGAAGAAATCTCGGGAAATCTAAAAATTAATATAAATGATTAATAGAAAAATAACAGTAATTAAATTCTGTCATTGCAAGGCGAAGCCGTGGCAATCCCTATTAATAGGAAGCAATATCATGTTTACATAATGTTAATAAAATAAATACTGTTTTATATACCGGAGTTACCAGCGATTTAAAGAAAAGAATTTGGGAACATAAAGAAAAATTAATCACGAATCGCGTATGATTACAAATTTAATTAAAAAACTTAATTGATATATCTTGTATTTCCGGCGAGATACGAGATACTAGATACGAGATACGAAATTGCAATACACAATATAATATACTAGCGACTAAATTAAGCGGAGGTTTTTACATAATGGTAAAAGTAGAAATTGAGAAGCAAAAAGAAAATGAAGTGAAACTTAAAATTGAAACAGATAAATTAGAAGTAAATAGCGGTTTAGATAAGGTATACAATGACGTATCTTATCAAGTAAAAATACCGGGATTCCGAAAGGGTAGAATCCCTAAAAATATTTTAAACCTGCACTTAAGTAAGGAATATTTTTATGATAAAACCGCCGAAGAATTAATTCCTAAAAGCTATCTTGAGGCTGTAAAAAAGATTGACATCCAACCAATAGCTCAACCCGAAATTAAAGTAATACAGATTGAGGAAGATAAGCCGTTAATTTTTGAGGCGACCGTTCAGGTAAGACCGGAAGTAAAACTGGGTTCTTTTGATAAAATTAGTATTCAAAAGGATAATGTTAAAATTACAGCCGGTGATGTAAAAAATGAAATAACAAGAATTCAAGAAAACCAGGCAAAATTAAATGTGGTGAAAAATCGCAAATCAAAGAAAAATGATTTCCTGGTAATTGATTCTGAAGGGTATGTTGAAGGGAAGGCAATAGAAGGAAGTAAAGTTGAAAAACAGCTTGTTGAATTAGGAAAAAATACACCACCTGAATTTAATGATAAGCTTATAGGATGCTCGGCTGGAGATGAAAGAGAAATAAAAATATTGGTTCCCAAAGATGTTAAGGATAAAAAAATAGCAGGCAAAGAAATTACCTATAAGGTTAAAGTTATTGAAATAAAAGAAAAAGAATTACCTGAGTTAAATGAGGATTTCGTTAAAACAATAGGTGATTATAAAACTGTAGATGATTTCAAGAAAGATATTAAAAATAGATTAGAGAAACAAGCGGAAACGGTTAATAAAAATAATTATGAACGTAAATTGTTAGAAAAAGTGACTGAAGTTTGCGAAGTAAAAATACCAAAAATATTAATTGATAGAGAAGTAGAATATATGATGAAATCTTTGGAAGATGATTTAAAAACCAAAGATTTATCTTTACAGGATTACTATAAAAGCATTAAGACCGATGAAGAAAAAGTTAGAAAAGAATACGAAATTGTTGCTGAAAAAAGAATAAAACAGGAATTAGTTTTAGATAAAATTAGCCAGGTAGAAAATATTCAGGTTACCGAAGAAGAGGTTAAAGATAAAATTAAAACAATTGCTGAAGAGATGAAACAAGAACCTTTGAAAGTGGAGGCCACTCTTAAAAAGAATAACAACTTAGATGGTTTAAAAGAAAGCATAAAAAGAGAAAAGATAATCGATTTGTTAAGCAAAAAGATTAAAATAATAAAATCTAAAAAGGAGGATAAAGCAAAATGACTTTAGTCCCTATTGTAGTAGAACAGACTCCTCGAGGGGAGAGATCTTACGACATTTATTCTCGTTTACTAAAAGATAGAATAATATTTTTAGGAACGCAAATAGATGATGCAACAGCTAATACGATAATTGCCCAATTATTATTTTTGGAAGCAACTGATCCTGATAAGGATATTTATGTCTACATTAATAGCCCCGGTGGTTCGGTAAGTTCTACCATTGCTATATATGATACTATCCAATATATAAGATCTGATGTTTCAACCATATGTATAGGTATGGCTGCCAGCGGTGCCGCCTTAATCTTGGCTTCCGGTACAAAAGGGAAGAGATTTGCCTTGCCTAATTCAAGGATTATGGTGCATCAGCCATTAGGTGGAGCGCAGGGTCAGGTTACAGATATAGAAATACAGACTCGAGAACTTAAAAGAATTAAAGATACTATAAATAGAATATTAACTCACCATACCGGACAAAAATTTGAAAAAATTGAGAAGGATACTGATAGAGATTTCTATATGACTGCTCAAGAATCTAAAGAATATGGATTGGTGGATGAGGTAATTAAAAGCAGAGAAGAAGCAGTAAAGAAATAGCGTATAGCGTTTAGCGTAGAGCGTAGAGTTAGAGAAAAGAAGCAGACGAAATATAAAATCCAATTTTCCTCTGTCATTCCCACGAAAGTGGGAATCCATGAGTGAAAGGTAAGAAAAAAATAGATTGCCGTTTTCATAGGAATGACATAAATCAAAGGCCAGTATAAAAATATATTTCGTATATCGTGTATAGCGAAAAGTGGAAAGTGTAAAGCGCAAAACCATAGCTTAAAACTAACTCCTCCCTCTGTCATTCCCGCGAAAGCGGGAATCCAGGGGTGAAAAATAAGAAAGATAAGATGGATTCCCATTTCCATGGGAATGACATAAACAGATAAGGAGTGACATTAATAATTTATTAAAAAAATGGGTAGCATATTATATAAAATGATTCAATCCTATACGCTAAACGCTGTACGCTACACGCTATATTAAAAAAGGAGAGATTTAATATTTTACATGAATAACAAAAATATAAAAAACTTAGATAAAAATATATTACCTTTATTACCGCTAAGAGAATTAGTGGTTTTTCCCAATATGATTGTCCCTCTTTTTGTTGGTAGAGAACAATCTATTAATGCTTTAGAAGAAGCAATAAATTTAAAAAGTATGATATTTATTGCAGCTCAGAGAGATCCGGAGGTAGAAAAACCAAAAGCGGAAGATATATATTCTATCGGAACAATCGCCAAGATAGTACAAATTTATAAACTACCCGATGATACCATAAAAATATTAGTGGAAGGGCTTGGTAGAGCAAAAATAAAGAATTCTGAGGGATTTAACAATTTTCTTAAAGTAAAAGTAGAAAAAATAAAAGTTAAAAACGGTAAAAATCTAAAAATAGAAGCCTTAATGAGATTGGCAACCAATAGATTCGAACAATATTTAAAATTAAACAATAAATTACCTTCGGAAATGATGCTATCCGTAAAAAATATTGAAAAACCTGATAAATTAGCTGATATAATCTCTTCAAATTTAGTTTTAAAGCTAAAGGAAAAACAAAATTTATTGGAAATAATTAACCCTCTGGAAAGACTGGAGAAATTAATTGTTATATTAAAAAAAGAGATAAGTATTTTAGAATTAGAAAAAAAGATACAAGAAAGAGTAGAAGTAAATTTAGAAAATTACCAAAAAGATTATTATCTAAAAGAGCAATTAAAAGAAATACAAAAAGAATTAGGAGATAACGAAGAAAATACTTCAGAAGCTGATGAATTCAAAGAAAAAATATTATCTTTAAAACTTGACCAGGAAGTGGAAGAGAAGTGTATTAAAGAAACAAATCGTTTAGAAAAAATACCATTTTTATCTGCCGAGAGCGGGGTAATAATAACTTATTTAGAATGGATCATATCTCTTCCCTGGAATGAAAAGACTAAAGAGAAATTAGATATTAAATTAGTAAAAAAAGTTTTAGATGAGGATCATTATGGTTTATTAGACATTAAGGAAAGAATCTTAGAGTACCTGGCAGTGAAAAAAATGAGTAGTAAACAGATTGGGACAATTCTGTGTTTGATAGGGCCTCCGGGAGTAGGTAAGACATCATTAGCAAAATCAATAGCCCGGGCAATGGGTAGAAAATTTATAAGAGCTTCCCTGGGAGGTGTGCGCGATGAAGCAGAGATACGCGGACACAGAAAAACTTATATAGGTTCAATGCCGGGAAGAATTATTCAAGGGATAGTTAACGCGAAATCCAAGAATCCCGTTTTCTTGTTGGACGAAATTGATAAAATGAGTGTGGATTTTCGGGGTGACCCCGCTTCTGCCCTTTTAGAAGTATTGGACCCTGAGCAAAACAACACTTTTAGAGACCATTATTTAGAGGTTCCTTTCGATCTTTCGGAAATAATGTTTATTACCACGGCTAACAACGAAGATGAAATACCTTATTCCTTAAGAGACAGGATGGAGATAATTAATATTCCCGGTTATACTGAGTATGAAAAATTACAGATCGCCCAATTATTTTTATTACCAAAACAATTAAATAATCACGGCTTTAAAAAATATGATATAGAAATATCAGAAAAGGCCATGAGAAAAATAATCAAAGAATATACTCATGAGGCGGGAGTAAGAGGTTTAGAAAAAGAGATATCATCTATATGTAGAAAGGTTGCCTTAAACGTAGTTTATTTTAAAAAGAATGAAAATAAGAGAGTTAAAATTACACTAAAAAACTTAGAAAATTATTTGGGAATACCTAAATACAAGATTGATAAAATTGGAAAAGAAGATGCAGTTGGTCTGGCAACGGGTTTAGCCTGGACAGAGATTGGAGGAGAAATATTATCAGTAGAAACTATAGTAATGCCCGGAAAAGGCAAATTAACCCTTACCGGACAACTGGGAGATGTTATGCAAGAATCAGGGAAAGCTGCCTTAACCTATGCCCGTTCTCGAGCAGCAAAACTTAAGATAGATAATAAGTTTTACGAAAATTGTGATATTCATGTTCATATTCCGGAAGGAGCGATACCTAAGGACGGTCCATCAGCCGGCATAACCATGGCTACTTCTTTAATTTCTTCGCTTACCGATATCCCGATTCGAAAAGATGTAGCTATGACCGGTGAAATTACCCTGCGAGGAAAAGTTTTACCGGTAGGAGGCCTAAAGGAAAAAATACTTGCCGCTTACCAATCTGGGATTAAAACTATTATAATTCCTAAAGATAATTTTAAGAATTTAGAAGATTTACCCAATGATATTAAAAAAAGATTAAAATTTGTTATGGTAAATAATTTAGATGAAGTTCTAAAAAACGCTCTTACCAGAAGTCCTTTTTGAGAATAGTATCGAGTATCGCGTATATAGTATATAGTGAAGAGAGAAGAAAGTTGTAAGTAAAGAGGAATGGTGCAAAGAAGGAATCTATCTTTTTTTCTCTTTAATGACTCGATACTTGATACTATATACTCGATACTATATTTAAAAAATTGACAGACAGCATAGCATATAGTAATATGTAAAAAAATAAAGACAATAAAAACTGAGAGGGGAAGAGTAGAATAAAATTAGAAATAATTTTCTTCGAAAGTCATCCCCAAGCTGTTAATCTGAAAAGAAAGAGTAGGATTAACCGATAGTTACGTTATAACTAAAACATTAAGAGCCTGTTTATTATTGATATTATATATATTATAAATAAAAACTTTTTAGACAGGAATTAAGGTGGTACCGCGGATAGACTCCTTTCGTCCTTTTAAGAAACGAAAGGGGTTTTTTGTTTTTAAGTTTAAGGAGGAAAAGACAATGAAAAACATAGACACTGAAATACCTTCAGTATACGATCCTAAAATTGTTGAAAAAAAATGGTATAAATTCTGGTTAGAAAAAGATTATTTTAAAGCAAAGCATAATCCTGATAAAGCAAATAATTTTTCTATCGTTATACCTCCACCCAATGTTACAGGTTCATTACATATCGGTCATGCTTTAAATAATACTTTACAAGATATTCTGATTAGATGGAAAAAAATGGAAGGCTACAATACTCTTTGGCTACCGGGGACTGACCATGCCGGAATTGCCACTCAAAATATAGTGGAAAGAGAAATAGCCAAAGAAGGAAAAAGCAGGTACGATTTAGGAAGGGAGCAATTTGTTGAAAGAGTATGGGCATGGAAAGAAAAATACGGAAATAATATTATAAATCAACTAAAAAGATTGGGATCTTCCTGTGATTGGTCACGTTTAAGATTTACTTTAGATGAGGGCCTTTCTAAAGCGGTTAGAAAGGTGTTTGTACAATTATATAAAGAAGGCTTGATATACCGGGAAAATTATGTAATAAATTGGTGCCCGAGATGCCAGACCGCTTTGGCTGATATTGAGGTTGAATCGATTGAAGAAGATGCAAATCTATATTATATAAATTATCCAATAAAAGATTCTAAAGGAGAGATTATCACTGTCGCTACCACCCGTCCTGAAACTATGCTCGGTGATACTGCGGTAGCAGTTCATCCCGATGACAAAAGATATAATAAATTTATCGGTAAAACCGCTATATTACCTTTAATGGATAGAGAAATACCGATATTAGCCGACAGTTATGTTGACCCCGAATTTGGTACCGGGGCAGTAAAGATAACTCCTGCCCATGATTTAAATGATTTTGAATTAGGAAAACGTCAAAAACTTCAAGCAATCAATATATTAAATAAAAATGGCACCATGAATGAACAGGCAGGAAGATTTAAAAATTTATCTGTGTCTAAATGTCGGGAAAAGGTTCTGAATGAATTAATAAAAAAAGGATTCCTAAATAAGATTGAAGATTATAAACATTCTATCGGGCATTGTTATAGATGTGGAACTATTATCGAACCGTATCTTTCAAAACAATGGTTTGTTAAAATGAAAGAAATTGCTGAACCGGCAATTTTTGCCGTAGAGGAGGGTAGAACTGAATTTATTCCTTCTCGCTGGGACAAAGTCTATTATGACTGGATGAGAAACATTAAAGATTGGTGTATCTCCCGTCAATTGTGGTGGGGACATCGTATACCGGTATGGTATTGTCAGGATTGCGGAGAAATAATGGTAGAATTAGAAGATCCTACCATATGTAAAAAATGCGGTAGTCATAATTTGCTGCAAGACCCGGACGTTTTAGATACCTGGTTCAGCTCCGCCTTATGGCCTTTTTCCACCTTGGGTTGGCCGGAAGAAACCGAAGATTTAAAATGCTTCTATCCGACATCGGTATTAGTTACCGGTTTTGATATAATTTTCTTCTGGGTAGCTCGAATGATAATGATGGGATTAAAGTTCCGAGGTGAAGTACCATTTAAAAAAGTTTATATAAATCCCTTAATTAAAGCTGCGGGAGGTAAAAAAATGAGTAAATCCAGTGGAAACGTTATCGATCCTCTAACGGTGATCGATGAATATGGCGCTGATACTCTACGGGTTACTCTTGCCTCTCTAACTATACAGGGAAATTATATCTGCCTTTCCGAAGAGAGGATTAGAGGATTTAGGAATTTCACTAATAAAATATGGAATGTATCAAGATTTTCTATAATGAATCTCAAAGGTTTCGATATTGACAAAATAGAAAAAGATAAATTAAAAATGACCTTAGTTGATAAGTGGATAATCAGTAAATTAAATGAAGCAATAAAAAAATCCACCGAGTATCTTAATGAATTTAAATATGGGGAAGCCGCCAAAATTATTTACGAATTTTCCTGGAACGAGTTTTGCGATTGGTACATAGAGTTCAGTAAACCAAGACTACATCAACAGAAGGATACAATAGAAAGACAGACATCTCAATATATTCTCTGGTTTGTTTTGGAAAATACCTTGAGACTGTTACATCCATTTATGCCTTTTGTAACTGAAGAAATATGGCAGAAGCTTCCTCATAAAGGGGAAAGTATTATGGTTTCACCCTGGCCAAAATATAAGGAAGAATACGAGAATAAAGATGCAGAAGATAAGATGGATAAAATAATGAGCATCATTAAAACCATACGAAATATTAAGTCAGATATGAACATCCCTTACAGCAAAGAGATCGACTTATATTTGAATATTAATGAAAAAGATAAATTAAAGTTAATAAAAGAAAATATTTATTATATCAAAACCATGATTAAAACAAAATCGATAGAGGTAGGAACAGAGATTAAAAAACCAGAGTATTCGGCTACAGGTGTTTTGGAAGGGATAGAAATATTTATTCCCTTAAAAGATATAATAAATATTTCAGAGGAGATAGCACGTTTGGAGAAAAAATTAAATAAAATAAATGGCGAGCTTAATCTAATTTATAAAAAGATTAATAATAATGATTTCTTATCCAGAGCCCCGAAGGATATTGTAAAAAAAGAAAGAGATAAGGCAAACGATTTAAGGGATATTAAAGAAAGATTGGAAAATAATTTAAAAAGCTTTAAATAATAAGTTGTAAGTTCATAGTTTTTAGTTTTCAGTTTAGGAAAAAACTAAAAAGTTAAAGCTAAAAACGATAAACCATAATTCAAAACTCAAAAAATTTTCTTTCAATAATAAATTTTAAGTTCTATTTTTGCTTCTTTTTCTTTTCATTTTTGCTATATAACATACAAGATAAGAAAGATGAAAATAAATAGATAAAACAATATATTTAAATTTTAAATTTTGAGCTATGGCTTTACGTTTTGCGCTTTTCGTTTTTCGCTATATACTATACGCTAAACGCTGTACGCTATCCGCTATAGAGAGGTAGATGTGATAACTTATACAGAAGCATTAGATTATATTTATGATTTAACTAAATATGGTATAAAATTAGGATTAAAAAATATACACTATTTACTTTATCTCTTAGGTGAACCTCATAAAAAATTAAAAATAATTCATGTTGCCGGGACAAACGGAAAGGGTTCAACATGTTCCTTCATAAGTTCAATCCTTCAATCTGACGGTTATAAAGTTGGTCTCTATACTTCTCCTCACTTAGTTGATTTTACCGAAAGAATTAAAATTAATAATAAATTAATAAATAGAGAAAAAGTAAGCGAGTTATTAGAAAGAATCAAACCTTCCATAGAAAAGGTTGCCAATACACCTTCTTACGGTCATCCCACCTTCTTTGAAGTTATAACTTCTATGGCTTTTCTTTATTTTTTTGAAGAACAGGTAGACTATTTAGTTTTAGAAGTAGGGTTAGGGGGAAGATTAGATGCAACAAATGTTTGCAAACCTTTAATTTCTGTCATTACTCATATCGATTATGA
>Ga0190358_1000575_pt1 | contig 10542 bp, 30 predicted proteins | sample 48721812_MG_FD_161666 | JGI IMG/M metagenome (GOLD analysis project Ga0190358, IMG submission 161666) | Hydrothermal vent microbial mat bacterial communities from Southern Trench, Guaymas Basin, Mexico - 4872-18-1-2_MG | ecosystem: Environmental > Aquatic > Marine > Hydrothermal vents >... | reverse complement strand
TAATTGTTGATTGGAGATATAAAGATAAGTGGTTTATTAAAAAGATTTACTCAGCAAAAGTAGGTGAGAAAATCAAAGGCGTAATTATTAAACCTAATACTTATTATTGGTTTGAAAATGGAAAACTAATGGAAGAAAAGGTGGTTTAAAATGGTTGAAAAATTACATTTTTTTGAGAATGAAAAATTATCAAAAGAAATCGAAAAATGGCAGAATTAAAAAAATTCAACGAGTTAAACCATAGCGAACAAACAAAGATAATGAATGCTCTAATAAGTAACTGTTGGAAAACGAAAATCTTAAGTGCAGAACATTTCAACACGTTTGGAAAAAAGATTATAGAAACAAAAGATGAATTTTTGGTTTTTGGTAATATTTACGTAAAAATAACAGATATTTATTATTATAAGAAAACAAATGAGTGATAAGGAATGACGTTTGAAAAAGATATGTTGGAAATATTAAATTTTTTTGAGAATGAAAAATTATCAAAATTATTCTTAGAAAAGTTTATGTATAAAAAAGAAATATTAAGAAGAATTGCAACACCTTACGGTAGCAAATGGATATTAGATGAGCAAAAAGCAATAAAATTTATAGAAAAATTATCGAAAGAAAATGAAATGGCTAAAAAAGATTTACTCAGCAAAAGTTGGTGAGAAAATCAAAGGCGTAATTATTAAGCCTAATATTTGGTATTGGTTTGAAAATGGGAAACTAATGGAGGTCGAACAAAAATGTGTAAACACGAAATGAAAAAAATAAAAGAAGACTTAAAAGCAAATATAGAACTATGGAAATGTCAAAAATGCGGTAAAGAAGAGGTGTGGTGAAATGAGCTACACAGTAACTAACGAAACAAGCATAAAACAGCTAAACGAATTTAGCAACTTATACAATATAGCAATAACACCAATGAATAAACCAAAACATATAATGACAAACCAGCAAGGATACGCATTAAATAAGATGATTAAAAGAATATAAAAAAGAAGTTTAAAAAGTGATATAAAATGAAAGAAAAAAGTAAATCAACAATAGAAGATGAAGCTCATGTTTCGACAACAGACAATGAAGCTAATGCTTCGACGACAGGATATAGAGCTCACGCTTCAACAACAGGATGGAAAGCTAATGCTTCAACAACAGGATATAAAGGTAATGCTTTAACAGCGGGATGTGAAACTCATGCTTCAACGACAGGGTATGAAGCTCATGCTTTTACAGCGGGATGGGAATCTTATGCTTCAACAATGGGAGAAAACGCTATTAGTTGTGCCTTAGGAATTAAAAGTAAAAGCAAAGCTAATAAAGGTTTCATAATAATTGTTGATTGGAGATATAAAGATAAGTGGTTTATTAAAAAGATTTACTCAGCAAAAGTAGGTGAGAAAATCAAAGGCGTAATTATTAAACCTAATATTTATTATTGGTTTGAAAATGGGAAATTAATGGAAGAAAAGGTGGTTTAAAATGAATAAAGACTTTGAAGAAGAATTTCCAAGTTCACTAGATTATTATGAAGAATGTGAAATTGCAACTTTTCCTGATGGCACGATTGTGGCCGATGGATTAGTAGATATTAATGATATTAGAAAATATTGTCTTGATAAAGCAAGAGTTAAAGAAGCAATAATAGAACTATGTTTTCATAGTAAAGAAAAGATTTATAGGGATGCTTTATTAAAAAAGCTTGGTTTAGGTGATATAAAATGGTTGAAAAATTACATTTTTTAAGATTTGTTTTGTGGTTGTTTAAAAATAAAAAGTTGTCAAAGAGTGAAAAAATAAGTATTTTAAATGAGTTAAATGTTTATTGTTCAGAAGTAAAGTCTCAATATAATTCTATCATTTCAGAAGCGAAGTCTCAGAATGAAAAGATTAGTCAAGAATCAGGGTATCAATATGATGAGGTTGAGTCAAAGGCTTGGTCTATGTATAGTGAGATTAAATCAGAATTGTGGTCTTGGTATAATCAAGAATTAGCAAGTAGGATTGAACAGTTAATTAAAAAGTATGATTTAAAATTTAAAATGAGTGATAAGGAATGATTACTAAACTAACAGAAGAACAAGAAAAGGATGTTGAGTGTAGATGTGAAAACTGTCCTTTAAAGGTGAGGTAAAATGTTGCAAAAATCTCTCAATATGGATAGACAAGTAGCAATATCTTATTACCAACTTAAAGGATATAATAAAAGGAGAATCTCAGATGAATTAAACATAAATCACTCGTTGATTAAACACTATGATATTCTTCTAAGAGAAATGTCTTTTGAAGAATATAATCAATATCTTCAACAATTAATTAATGGATTACAAAAGCACTTAAATTGGCTGAAGAGTTAATACTTGAGAAACCTGTAGAGTTGGTTCATGAAGAGCATGAAAGTTTAATGTTACCTGTTGGTAATGCTCGAGTGTTGGTTCAGAGAGAGTTAGATTTGCTTGGTGAAGTAAGACAAGTTTTAGATTAAAAATGGATGAATTTGATGAGTTATTGCTTGATGTTTTAAATCAGGCTTGTGGAGATGGTAATGGAGGAATTGATAATCAGTGTTTATCTGCTTATGAAGAGGCTTGTGATTATCTTAGGAATAAAGGACTACTTGATAAAGTTAATGATAGAATATATAATATAAAAAGAATAGGTGATTTGTAAAATAGTAAAAAAAATAAGTTATAAAGACAAGATGAAATGCAAAAAACTAACAAGCTTTTTTGAGGAGGAAGAAGACGATGGGTCAATGGGATGTGTTAAATCTGATGAAGAAGAATAAAGGTAAATGGTTTTCAGCAAAAGAAATAGCTGAAAAAGCAAATCTTTCAATAGGCTCGGTTGGTGTTAGCTTGAAAAAAATGCGAGAAAACAAGTGTTATGGAATTAAAAGCAAATCAATATGTGTCGCAGGCTATCATAAATATCTTTATTCGTTTCCAAACCGAAAATATTAAATAGTTAAATATTATTATAATTAAAATATTGATTACAAAAAATGTTAAGAGCTAAAGAACACGACATATCACACAAAAAAAAGAAAAAACACAAAATAATAAAATGTGTTGTTTGTGGTAGTGAATTCGTACCACATATAAGCACACAAATAACTTGTGACCATGATTGTCAAAAAATTTATCGACGAATATATACTATGTCAATCAGAAGATTGTTAAATCGTTGTAAGAATTGTGAATATAAAAAAAAGTTTTTAAAAATGACAAAAAAGAAGAAAAATGGCTAGCGGATTTACACATTTTTGGGTGACAGGAATAATAGCTCTTTGCTTTTTAGCAGGAGGAGTAGGCACAGATTTAGACCATTGGAAATTATTAGGGGGAACACACACTATTAAACAATTATGGAATGGCTTCACAGGCAAACAATACAAAGACGTGGTTAGAAATGACTCAAAACATTTTTTTCACAAACCAATCTTTTACAAAACAATTTTTTACATCACCACTTGCTTAATAGCTTTCAGCGCAGGATTACTACTACATTTAAAACTAGACAGAATAATATGAAAATGAATGAAGAAAGAAAGAAAACACTCAAAAGAAACGCTTTAATAACAATCATAGAACTAATAATCTTAATAATAATAGCATTATTATTAAAAAATCATCAAACAATAAACACCAATAATGAAACAACAATAAATAACACTCTACAATTAGACCCAAACAAAACATATTTTCAAACAGACGAACTATATTATAATTTAGAAGAATTAATAGATTACGCAGGAAGTGTTTTAAATATATCAATGAATGATGAAATAACAGAAAAAGATTTATGTAAATGTATAAGGGTGGGTGCTTGTACAGTGATAATAAAAAGTGATTTTCCAACTAATTACACTCCAGAAATATTAAAATGGTGTGAGGATTAAAAAGTTATGAAAGGAAAAAAATTAACCAATGAAGAACTAGAACAAAGATATTTAGCATTAAACAAGCTAAGAGCAGAAACTAATAAAGAATTCGACGAATTAATAAAAAATATTAAAAGAGAAAAATATGTTTTATCATATGAAATAAATAAATTAATAAATAAAATTAAAGACCAAACAAGAAGCAAAGCAGAAGCCATCAAAAAACAAGCACTAACCAGTAAAAAATTAGAAAAACTTTATCATAAAGCTAAAAATGGTTGGGTTTGTAACAAATGCAAAAAAAAGTTTGGAACATTAACAGGCATACACATACATTTAGGAAGAAAAAAATGTCATTTGAATTAAATCCAGAAGAAAAAAGAATTTTATTAGGAGTTTGGTTTGGAGTAGTGTTTGTATTGGGGGCGATTGTTGGAATATTAATATCATAAAAAAAAATATTATTTTTTGGAAAGTGAGCACTTATTTCTAAACGTCTTAAATGCTCACCCACCAAGCGTAGGCAGAGTTTTTTGAACCTATGAAAATAGAATTACACCTCTTAGCTCACCTGCCTTGAGAGTGAATAAGTAAATGACCTCAGAAGAACAAAAACAGCACTTGAAAACCTAACTAAATTAAAAGCATTCCAGCGAACAATATTTTGAGATAAAAACTTTAAAGAATGGTGAAATAAAAAATGGGAGAAAAAACATTAACCACTGAACAAAAAATTTTAGGCGGAAAAATTTGGGAAGAGATGCATAGAAAAAAATATTCTTTAACAATGATTGAACGAGCACAAACAATTAAAGAATACATGGATAGCACCAATAAAACACCTATGGAAGTGGCTGAAGAAATGAATGTTACGAAAAAAGAAATTTATCGAACACTAGGACTATTAAAATGTCCTGAGGAAGTCAAGGCTTTAATAGATGAAGAAAAAATTGGTGATGATAAAGTAAGCAGAGTAATTTATAATTTAAAAGATAAAAGCGAAGAAAACATTATTAAAGCAGTTAAAGAGATTATTAACATGAAAAAAACAAATACTACACAAGTAGAACAGTTAGTGAGTGAAATGAATGACAAACAAAAAATTGCTAAACATTACCGAGACGAAACAAGAAAACTATATATTTCAATTGATAAAGTTGAAAAAAAATTATTAGAACTGAATGCTAAAAGCTTAAGAATGGTTGAAATAGACACGAACCACTTAATAGACGCGCTAAACAATTTAATAACGAAAGTTTCAAATGCTAAAAAAGAATTAATACAACGCAATAAGCCAAAAAAAGTTAAAAAATGAACTGGGATAAAACTTTAGAAGAAATTAGTGTGTTAATAATATTACTAATGCTATGCTTATTCATAGGAGTGCTATTATACGCAATGGTCAATCACGAAAGCATGATGCACAACGTAGACCTAATATATAATTCTGTCAAAAACCCTTCCAAAGTAAACACTTATATAGATGAATATGAATATGGAAAATTCGTAACTTTCAAACAACTATATATTAACAGCATGCTAAATCTAAGACAAAAAACTTATGTGGTGACATTCGCATCGCTAGGGATAGGAATAATAATAGGTGCAATATTTGTAAGCACCACGCAAACAATAAATAATGATTATGACAAGAGAAAACAAAGAATTAAAAGCGTTCAGATTAATAAACGAAAAAAAGGTAAAATTAAAAAGTAAAGGGTTACACCTAATAATATTCGAAGTACAAGGAGACCACGAAACTTATGAAGTATTATACGATGTTAGAAGTGAGGAGTGGAGATGTCCATGCAGGAGCGGAGGAATAAAACCTTTAATCGAATGCAGCCACATCCTAGCATCAAAGATGTTATTAAAGACTTTGTAATAACTATTTTCATGATTGGAATAATATTTTCACCAATACATGGAGTGTTAAGATAATGCATGTAAATATAAAATATACTGAACACGCAGTCAAACAATTATTAGCAAAAGCCAATAACAGAAACAAAAGGGGTATTTGTAATTTTTGCGGTTCAAAAATAGAGTATAACGAAAAGTATGACTCTCACTTTTGTCCAAAATGTTTATATTGGACTGAAATAATCTGTCCAGATAAAAACTGTGAATATTGCAAGAATAGACCAAAATACCCTAAAAAACCATAAATTTTAAATATAATAAGTATTTTAATAAACTAAAGATGGCAGAAGAGAAAAAAATCAAGATAAAAAAACTGATTGCATTGATAATAGCAATAGCATTATTCGTGGCCGGACTATACGTAATAGACATAGGAGGAAGGAGTTCAAACTCCGCACTGCTACTAACATTCCTAAGCGGATACTTGTTAGCAGCGAGACATAAAATAGGAGGAAAAAAAGAATGAGAAGAATAAACGTGGCAGTGAGTGATGAAGCGGAAGAAGTAATCACCAAAACAAAGAAAGCTAAAGGCTTCGCCAATAAAGACGAAACCATAGATTACATATTGTTGAACTATGGAAAACAAAAAAAATAGAAGACCCATACCTGGTGAAATAGCATTTTTAACAAATATTAAAATACCACAAGGATTACTATTCATACTAGTAGTAGCACTGTTTGTATTCATAACACAAAACCAGTATTACAGATTATTACTATACGCAATAGTAATATACTACTTATTCATATGGACTATTGTAACTGTGAGAGATTTAATTGACAAAAATAAAAAACCACCTGAAAATCTTTATTAAATTCATATTTGTATTTGGAATAATAATAGTGCTAGACGCGATTGGCGGCCAATGGATGGTTGTATACGCTGTTTTAGCAGGAGTAATAACATGGCTCACAAGAAAAAAAGAAACCAAAAAAAAAGAACCCGAACGTTCAAAACTACCCTCATCTTTATAATTGCAATAACAATTCTAATATTTTTATTAGTGATGGATGCTACTGATGAGAAAAAAAACGATTTAATGGATGAACTATGTCAAAGTAAAGGATATGATAGTTTTGTAAAAATGGAACAAACATCTGTTGGAACAATAGTTCAATGTCAAAAAGAAATAAATGAAATATTCAAATTCAAGGAGGATGGAGAATGTCGATGTTTAATCTAAAAAAAGTTATCCAAGAAAAAACCAGTAAAAGCAAGAAAGGTAAATTACAAGAAATAGAAGAAGAACTTAAAAAAGAAAAAACAGAGCAACCACCAACCCCAGATAAAGAAGAAAACACTCAAGAGCCAAGAGTTGTAGAAGCCACCAAATCAGAGATGAAAGAATCCGCCAATAAAAGATTAAACTTTTCAGAGGAAGAAAAAAAAGAAATGGCTTATGTATTCAAAGATAAACACGACCGCACAAAAAAAGAGTTCGGGCAAGAAATAGACTCTTTAAACAGAGAAACAAATGAACGATTAAACATTTTAAAGAAAGAATTCCAGAAGAGAATTGAAGAGATTCAATTAGAACAAGATAGGAAAAAAACATCTCTTAAAGAACGATACGAACAAAAAATTAATCGTTATAGCAAGTTAATGAGTAAATTAGGAGATTTCACTAGAGCCGAAGAATTATTAACAGAACCTTTAAAAGAAGTTGCCGAGCCAGAACCTTTAAAAGAAAAATTTGAATTAAAAGAAGTTGCTGAACCAATACCTATAACTGAAGAAGATAAAAGATTAGGAATGGAAATAAATGAGTTCATTCAAAATCTTAAAAATCAATAACTTTAAATAAAACAAATTCTAAGATTAATATTAAAAAATGGGGGGGCTACTGCAAGGAACGCAGAAGACAAAACCATCTTGTCTTTGAAAGACCAAGCAGACCCATCCCAAAACTTTTTAAAAAAAGGTGTTATTTAAAATAACCAGAGCCAAAATAAATAAGAAAACCAAACGACACAGCGGATGGAAAACTCCCATAACAACCCTCGAAATTTCTAAAAAAAAAATAATAGCTCAATGTTTAGAACCACAAATTTATTACGATGATTGGGAAGACTATCGTGATGGATTTAGAAAAAGGCGTCGTGCAAAACAAAATAGTCCTAGAAATCGTTAACTTTAAATAAAACAATTTAATAAAAAAACTTGAGCTTTTTGTAAAGGTCATCGAAATAAACTTCCCAAAAAGAAGTTTTTTGAAAAAAATACCCTCAAAAAATATTTTTTCATTTTTTCAGCCGACCTTTACAAAAAAGCATCTTTAACAAAAAAAGATAACAATGAATAAAAAAGATTTAATAAAAGACGGCATAATACCAGAAGATTTCGACTTAGAAGACGACGAAGAATAAAAATTTTTCCTCAAAATCTAAAAAAAAAATAGATATACTTATCTATTTTTTTCATATTCATCAAGTTCTCTCTTAACTTTATTCTTAATATTTTTAATGGTCTCAGTCCTATACTCATGCTTCCAAGCACCTGCAACGTATACATCCCAACCCCAGATAAAGAGTAAAGCACCAAGAGCCAATAAAGCACCCCAACTCTTACCACGATATAACTGGTATATTAATATAGCACCAAAAACTACAAACCAAACTTTAGGCCTAAAAACTCCTTTTAAACCCATAACAACTCCTTTGATTTCTTTAACAAACTGTTTACTAACATATTTTATAAAAAATTTCCATTCAGATTTCATATTATAGCACCCCCTATTAATTTAGCTTTTTCCTTAGCAATTTTTCTTAAACGCGAATAAAGTCTATAACAATTATCATCACAAAAATAAGCGTTATCTCTAATTATAGTTTTCGAAGTGTTTGGTTTATTACAATACAGACATCTACGCTCCTCAATTTTTTTATATTTATAATTATATTTTAACATTGGAAGCATTTGAATCATTTTAAAACATCTGTTTCTAAAAACAAGAACTTTTTTTGGAAGATTTTTAACCTTTGATTGAGGAACATTTTCATGTTTTGAAACATATTCTTTAAGAGTTAAAATTTCACCCGTATACTTACAGATTTTTTTTTCATTAAGATTATAAGTTAAAATTCTTTTTTTCCTAGCATATTCCCGATTATACCGTCTGATGCCTTCCTTCCAGCATTCTGCAGAACAATAAAACTCATAATGTTTATTTGTTTTAAACGGTTGTTTACAAATCTTACAAATTCTTATTATAGGATTTTGCTGTCTTCTAATCTTCGCCAATCGATTAACATTTATAGTATTACATTTAGCACTACAATATTTTTGTGTTCTGATTTGGGTAGTGAATTCTTTTCCACAAACAAGGCACTTCTTTTTAAAAATAGTTCCCCTAGGATAAAAACCCCTTCTACAAGTAGAACTACAATATTGTCTTGTCCTAACACTAGTTTCAAACATTTTACCACAAAACTTACAAACTTTCTTAAACCGCTTCTTTTTTTTCCTACTCATTTTACACCTTTAAAATATTTTTCTTGCCAAACATCTTCCTTACGTCTAATAAAAGCAATATCTGTAACTTCATTTCCTTTAAAACCTTCAGGCCTTTCTTCGAATCCGAGCAAGTAACCATTTTTAGGATTCATCTCAGCAACGTAAGTATTTTCCAAACCATTACTTTGAATAATTTTAAAACCTATAACATATTTTACTGGTACACCCTCAATTTTTTTTAACTTACAATTAAGCATTATTTCTATCCGGCCAGTAGGCATTTCACTAGGACTATGACTTTGTTTCCATTTAAGTTTATTAAATAATATTGCTTTAAGTTTTTCTTCAGGTATAAGTTCATTTTCTTCTTTAGCTTTATAAGCCATCATATACATCATAGCAACTATACCAACAATAACCCAATAAAAAACTTTTGGGTCAATAGCCTCTTTTAAAAAAGCCAAGTAATAAAAACCAATAATTAAAACTATGATTAAAAAAATACTTTTATTGCTAAGTTTATTAATAGCGCTACGAGCACTATTCCTTTCTTGTTGTTGCTTCTCATACTCTCTAAATGCTTCTTTAACTTCTAAGTCTCCTTCCATTTTAATTAAGATTTATCATGGTATTCTATAAATATTTTTTTTAATAACTTTTTAAAATCTTCTAAAGGAATTTTCATATCTTTTGCTAAAATATTTGCTGCCCTAATCTGATTATAACATCTAATATTACAAAACTTTTTAGCCTTCCAAACATTATCTCTAAGATTAGAAGTCCGATAAAAAGTTTCACCACACCAAGCACATGTTTTATGTTCATCAAGAATTTTTTTATTCTTTTCATAACGTTCAATATTGTTTAAGACTTGACATTCGGCTGTGCAAAATTTTTTTTTAGACCACAAATGTTTTTTAAATTTTTCTGGTATATCTTTTTTTTTAAATTCTTCCCAAGTAAATTCTTTTCCACAACGAAGACAAGTTTTAACTTTTTTTTTAACCAATGTTAATCACCTTCTACAAGCAGGTATGAATTCTAAAACTATCTCAGTAACTTGTAATTTAGATTTATTTTTTCTACTGATAACTTCTACATCTCTTCTTCTAACCTCTTCCAAATATCTGCTTGTTAATTCTTTTATCCTGGAAATAGTTGGCATGTGAGGTTCACAAGCATGAAGTCTTATTCCATTATTATTTTCTAACACCCTCATAACTGGCCAGACATATTTTGTTGGGTCGCCCGCTATTATCAATATAGGGTACGCTTCGTATTCATCCTCT
>Ga0190358_1000558_pt1 | contig 10710 bp, 8 predicted proteins | sample 48721812_MG_FD_161666 | JGI IMG/M metagenome (GOLD analysis project Ga0190358, IMG submission 161666) | Hydrothermal vent microbial mat bacterial communities from Southern Trench, Guaymas Basin, Mexico - 4872-18-1-2_MG | ecosystem: Environmental > Aquatic > Marine > Hydrothermal vents > Microbial... | reverse complement strand
GGCGGCGTTGTTGTACTGAGTGAGCAGGTAGGCCTTGGGCAGTCCCGTGGTGCCGGAGGTCAGGTTCATGTACATCGCGTCCTCTTCGCGGATGTCGACCTCCGGTTCCGCATCGGAAGACCGGGACAGCAGCGCTTCGTACTCGAGGGCGAAGTCGGGGAGGGCGTCGCCCATGCCGACAAAATGACGGACCTGCGGCAGGGCTTCTCTCACTTGGGCGGCGACTTCCGAGAACCACGGGTCGAAGATCAGGGCCGAGGCTTCGCCGTGGGCCATCAGCGCCACGATCTCGGCGGGGGCCAGGCGATAGTTCAGGGGGATGCCCAACACCCCGATCTTGGCCAGGGCGGAGTAGATTTCGACGATTTCGGCCCGGTTGGTGCACAGGAAGGCGGCCACTTCCCCTTTTCGTAGCCCCAGACCGGTCAGCCCGTTGGCCAGGCGGTTGGTTCGCTGGTTGAGCTGGCGAAAGGAGAACCGCCGGCCGGTGGTCGAGCAATAGATCGCCTCCCGGTCGCCGTAGCGGATGGCCGCCACCTTGACGAAGTTTCCCACCGTGAGCGTGCCGGTTGCCTTTGCGTTCATTTCCTGCTCCTTTCCCCCGTTGGACGATTTTAGTAAGGCGTTGCAGGATGACACCGCTTTACGACAGCAGCTTCTTGACCGCCGCCTTGTGCGCTTCAGTCAGCAGCATGAGCGGCTGGACATGGGCCTCGATGTCAAGCAGCGTGCGAAGGTCGGTGTGCGGCGCCCGGTTCAGGTTTCGCTTGGTCCATGCCAGGGCTTCGGGCGAGGCCTTGGCGATTCGTCCGGCCAGCGTCATCACCGCCTCGGAGATCTCTTCGTGAGGCACTACCCGGTTGATCAGGCCGATGGCCAGCGCCCGCTCGGCGTCGATGATGTCGCCGGTCAGGGCGATCTCCTTGGCCATGACGGTGCCGACGCGTTCCGGCAGAAAATAGCTCGTTCCCAGGTCCGGCACGGCCCCGATGCGGATGAACCCGCAGCAGAACTTGGCCCGCTCGGTGGCCAGGGTCAGGTCGGAGGCCAGCGCCAGCCCGAGCCCTCCGCCCACGGCATACCCGTCCACCTCGGTGATGACGATTTTCGGCCCATGGTAGAGGTCGAGGAGCATAGCGTTGGCACGGCTCATCAGGCGGCTCAGGAAGGCCGGGTCGAGGTTGTCGCCCAACAGGGCCAGATCCGATCCGGTGCAGAAGTTTTCCCCTTCGGCCCGCAGGACGATCACCGAAACGGTGTCGTCGGCCACCAGCCGGCCGATCGCTTCGGCCATCGGCTCGCCCGTTTCGAGATTCAGGGCGTTCATGATCTGCGGGTGGTTCATGCTGCACCGGGCGACGGCGCCGATCCGCTCCACCAGAAAGCCGGTTTCATCCATGGCGACTCCTTTTTTCAATGGCCGCGCCTCCGCCCGGGGCGGGCGCTTCGGCCTGGCGCGCGACGCCGTCGGCGGTGAGGCGGGCGATTTCATCGGCCGTGTAGCCCAGTTCGGCCAGGATGGCGTCGGTGTGCTCACCGATGCCGGGGGCCGGTCGACGGGTACCGGCGGCGTGACCGTGAAACTGGATCGGGTAGCCGGGGATCTTGATGGGGCCGTGGGCCGGGTGGTCGCATTCGACCACGTAGCCGTTGGCGAGCGCCTGGGGGTCGTTCAGGACCTCTTCCAGCCGTTGCACCGGGCTGAACATCAGGCCGTGTTCGCGGAAAACCCGCATCCAGTCGTCCCGGTCGCGGGTGGCCAATACCGCGTCGCAGATCCGCACCAGTTCGGCGACGTTGGCCAGCCGGTCGGCCGGGGTGGCGAAACGCGGGTCGGTCAGCAGCGCCTCCTGGCCGGTGGCGCGGCAGAACGGTTCCCAGTATTTCTCCTCCGGGTGGTGGACGCCGATTACCCACTTGCCGTCCCGGCAGCGGAAGTTGTTGCGCAGGGGCGAGTTGTCGAAGCGGATCCAGGCCATGCCCGGGTTGCGGCCCAGCACGCTGGTGCAGGCGAGGTTGGCGTAGAGGAGCCAGAGGCCGGTGCCGTAGAGCGAGGCGTGCACCGCCTGGGCCCCGCCGTGGCGTTCGCGCACGAACAGGGCGGTGATGATGGCGTGGCTGGCGGCGATGGCCGTGGCCTGGTCGAGAACGGCCAGGTGGATCAGGGAGGGGTGCTCGGGGTCCCCGAGGAACATCATGCCCGAGGCGGCCTGGCCCATGGGGTCGAAGGCCCCGACGGCGGCCATGGGCCCTTCGGTGCCGTAGCCCGACACGCTGGCGTGGACGATCCGCGGGTTGACGCGGCGCAGGGCCTCGAAGTCGATGCCGAGGGCCGCCTTGGTGGGCGGGCGCAGGTTGGTGAGAAAGACGTCCGCCCGGCGGACCAGGCGGTGGAGCACCTCCCGGCCGCCGTCGGTCTTGATGTCGAGGCAGATGCCGCGCTTGCCGCGGTTGGAGACCTCGTACATCAGGCTTTCGCCCGTGGCCGGGGTGCTGATGTCGAGTCCCCCTACCACCGTCCAGTACCGTTCGGGGTCGCCGGCGGCGGCCTCGATCTTGATCACGTCGGCCCCCAGATCGCCGAGGATGGCGCCGGCGCCGGGGCCGGCGTGGAAAACGCCGTATTCCACCACCCGGACGCCGTGCAAGGGGCCGGTGGCGGCGTGGTTTCGCGCTTCGTGGTCGGTCATGCGGACTCCTTGTCGTGTGGCGGTTTCAGGCCCCACGCGTCTATCCAGCGGTGGTAATCGGTTTCAAGGGAGGATACCCGCTCCAGGCAGCCGGCCAGGGCCGCAAGGTTCCAGGCGGCGTCTTCCGAAACCGCGCGGCAGGCGTCGGCCAGCCGGCTCCAGGCCTCGGCCAGCGACGCCATGCGCGCGGCGGCATCGGCCAGTTCCGGCCACCAGGCGACCGCCTCGCGCACGAAGGCGGCATAGAGGGTGCGAAACCCCCCGCCGCCGGTTCCCCGTTTCTCGATGACCTGGTAGGCGAACCGCGCGCACCAGGGGCCATCCTCGAGTTTGGGCCAGGTCTCAAGGTCGTCGCGCCACAGCCGCAGGCCCGGCAGCCCGCTGCCGGGCCAGGACGGCCGGAGCAGGGCCCGGCTGTTGGCCGTCAGGGCCTGTCGCAGGCACCCGGCCATGTCCGCGGGCGGCGTGAGGCGTGCCGGGGCGAACATCCGGCCCCGGCTCTCGAACAGGCCGCCGCTGAAATAGCGGGCCCGTCTCAGGTCGTCGAACCCCACCTCCAGGGGGGCCGGCCGTTCGGTGTCGGTGACGGTGAAGACCCGCCGCTGGGCGTCGTACCCCCAAACCACCACCACGTGACCCGGGAAGTGGGTCCGGCTGCCGTAGTAGGGGAGGTGGAAGATGTCGGTCTGGATCAGGGCGGGCCGGCCGGCGTCCAGGACCTCCACCAGGGCGGCTTCGCTCCGAGCGGGGTCGTCAAACTCGGACCAGCGGAAATCGATGTCGATGCGGGTGAAGAACTGTTCTTCGATGTCGGCCGAACGCACATGCACCATGCGGCTGGGGGACAGGCCGGGCAGGGACAGGTACCAGAGCCCCAGGCCGGCGCCCAGCCCGAAGCACATCGCCTCGCTCCAGTCCAGGCCGTGAAAGGCCGCCAGGTCGCGCAGCCCGGTGCTGGCGCAGTGAACGCCGGGTCGGTGGGTGATGGGCAGGACGGGCATCGCTTCTTACAACCCCATGAATTTGGCCGCGATCTGCTTCATGATCTCGTTGGTGCCGGCGAAGATCGACATCACCCGGGTGTCGCGGAAGGTGCGCACCGCCGGGCAGCGCTCCAAACCGGCTTCCGGGCCGCACAGCTCCAGGCAGCGCGCCGCGGTGCGGTGGGCCATTTCGCTGATCCAGTACTTGGCCATGGAGGTTTCCACCACTACGTTTTTGTCCGCCATGTGGTCCACGATCAGGGTATCGAGAAAGGTGCGTCCAAGGCGTACCTCAGTGGCCATTTCCACCAGGGCGAACTGCACGTCCTGGGACCTGGCCCGGGGGCGTTGGTCGATGAGTTTCCGCTTTAAATGACGGGTTGCCCAATCCAGGATGAACTCGGCCTGGGCCTGGCCCATCACGGCCACCACGAGGCGTTCCTGCTGGAGCTTTTCCATCAGCATCAGAAAGCCGGCGCCGGCCTGCCCGAGGCGGTTTGCGGCCGGGATGCGGCAGCCTGAAAAAAACAGCTCGGCTGTGTCCTGGCTGTGGTAGCCCATTTTTTCCAGGTGCCGTCCCCTGGAAAAACCCGGGGTGCCGGCTTCCACCAGGTAGAGGGAAATGGCCTGGTGGGGGTTTTCCACCGCCGGGTCCCTGGCGGCCACCACCACCAGGTCGGCGTTGATGCCGTTGGTGATGAAGGTCTTGGCGCCGTCCAGCACGACGGTGTCGCCGTCCTGGACCGCCGTGGTGGCCATGGACGCCAGGTCGCTGCCGGCCCCCGGCTCGGTCATGGCCACGGCGGTGATCATCTCGCCGCTGACGCAACCGGGCAGGTACTTGCGTTTCTGCGCTTCACTGCCGTAGGAGGCGATGTAGGGCACCACGATGTCACTGTGCAGCGGGGCGGCCAGGCCGTTGTGGTTGGTGCGGCTAATCTCCTCGATGACGATCACCGAGTAGAGAAAGTCGAGGCCGGGGCCGCCGTAGGCCGGCGGCACGCTCATGCACAAAAATCCCTGGCCGCCCATGCGGCGCCAGATTTCGCGCGGGACGATGTGGGTGTCGGTTTCCCAACGGTCGATGCGGGGAGCCACCTCGGCCTCCAGAAAGGCGCGCAGACGGCGGCGGAAGTCTTCGTGAGCCTCGGTGTAGGGAAGAAGATTCATAGGGTCGCACGTTTCGGGTTGGGGGTTGAAAAAACAAGCCAGACCGGTCGGACGGGGCCGACAGTCGTTTTACCTTACTTGAGATTTCAGATCACTTCCTCGGCCGCCAGGCGGTCGATGTCCGCGGGGCTGTAGCCCAGTTCCGCCAGCACGGCCCGGGTGCTGGCGCCAAAGGCCGCTGCCGGCGTGCGCACCGCCCCGGGCGAGGCGCTCAGCTTCACCGGCACGCCCAGGGCCTTGCCGGGACGCCCGTCCGGGGATGGAAGATCGACCACCATTTGGCGCGCGATGAACAGCGGATCGTCAAAGACTTCGTCAAAGGACTGGATACGACCGAAGCACACGTCCAGAGGCCCCAGTTCCTCGGTCCATTGGTCCAGGGTCTTGGTTTTGAACCGCTCGCGGAAAAAAGCGATGATCTCCCGGCGCCGGCTGTCGTCGTACTGCAAGGGGGTGAATTCGGGGACGCCGAAGTGGTCGCAGAGGTTTTTCCAGAAGCGGTTTTCCACCGCGCCGATGGAAAGATGGCGCCCGTCGGCGGTTTGGTAGGTGTTGTAGCAGGCGTAGCGGTGCGAGAGCAACGTGTCGCCGCGCTGGGGTTCTTTTCCCGTCAAGTCGCGCCAGAACTGAGCAAAGGGCAAGAGCGCCACGCTGCCGTCGGTCATGGAGATGTCGATGTACTGGCCCTGGCCGGTTTGGCTGCGGTGGTGCAGGGCCAGCAGGATGCCGATGACGGCGTTCAACCCGCCGCCCACCATGTCGGCGATCTGGATGCCGGGGATCGAGGGCGGCCGGTCCGCCTCGCCGATGAGCCCGAGCACCCCGGCCTGGGAGAGGTAGTTGACATCGTGGCCGGCCCGGTCGCGAAAGGGGCCGTCCTGGCCGTAGCCGGTGATCGAGCAGTAGATCACGTCCGGCCGCACCTGGCGTACCGCCTCGTAGCCGACCCCCAGCCGGTCCACCACCCCCGGCCGGAAGCCTTCCATCACCACGTCGCTGCGCTCGGCGAGCTTGAAGAAAATCTCCCGGCCCGCCTCGGTCTTGAGGTTCAGCGAGACATGCTCCTTGTTGCGGTTGACGGTGGTCATGAACAACCCGTCGGCCAGGAAGCGCTTGTCTTCCACGCTGATGACCCGGGCCCCGTGGTCGGCCAGGATCATGGAGGCGTAGGGGCCGGGAAGGAGCCGGGAGAGGTCGAGGATGCTGATGCCCTTGAGGGCGCCTTGGTTTGGCATGATGTGGGTTCCTGTTTCAGGAAAAGGACAAAAAGGACCAAAGGGACCCAAAGGACCCAGTTTCAAATTTCAAGTTTCCAGTTTCAAACTTACAGCCCCATAAATTTCGCCGCAATCTGCTTCATGATTTCATTGGTGCCGGCGAAGATGGCCATGATGCGCGCGTCGCGCAGGCCGCGCACGATGGGAGCGCGCTCCAGGTTGCCCGCGGGGCCCATCAGCTCCAGGCAGCGGTTGGCCACCCGGTTGGCCAGGTCGGTGGTCCAGTACTTGGCCATGGAGGTTTCCACCACGATCTGCCCGCCTTCGATGTGGTCGGCGACGAGCTTTTCCACGAAGGTGCGGCCGATTTTCACCTCGGTGGCCATTTCCACCAGGGCGAACTGCACCGCCTGGTTTTTCACCAGGGGGCGGCCGTCCACCACGGTGCGGCGGCAGTATTCGGTGGTCCATTGCAGGATGCGCTCGGCGGCCACCATGCCGCCCACGGCGCAGGTGAGCCGCTCCTGCTGGAGCTTGGCCATGAGCATGAGAAAGCCGGCGCCCCGTTCGCCGAGGCGGTTGGCCAGGGGAATGCGGCAGTCGGTGAAAAACAGCTCGGCGGTGTCCTGGCTGTGCCAGCCCATCTTGTCCAGGCGCTGCCCTTTGTTGAAGCCGGGGGTGCCGGCTTCAACAAGGTAGAGCGAAATGGCCCGGTAGCGGTCTTCGACCGCCGGGTCCCGGGCCGCCAGCACCACCAGGTCGCAGACCAAGCCGTTGGAGATGAAGGTCTTGGCCCCGTTGATGACGACCGTGTCGCCGTCCTCCACCGCCGTGGTGGTCATGGCGGCCAGGTCGCTGCCGGCGTCCGGCTCGGTCATGGCCACGGCGGTGACGATGTCTCCGTTGACGCAGCCGGGTAGGTATTTTCGTTTCTGGGCCTTGCTGCCGAAGCTCTCGATGTACGGCACCACCACGTCGCTGTGCAGGGAGGCGGTCAGGCCGGTCTGGCCGGTGCGTGCCATCTCCTCGTTGACGATGAGTGCATAGCGAAAGTCGCCCCCCAGGCCGCCGTAGGCCGGGTCGACGCCTGGGCAGAGAAACCCGGCCCGCCCCATCCGGCGCCAGGCCTCCCGTGGCACGGCGTGGTCCGCCTCCCAGCGGTCGGCGAAGGGGGTGATCTCAGCCGCGCAAAATTCGTGCAGGCGGCGGCGGAAGTCTTCGTGTTCGGCGGTGTAGGTGAGGATGTTCATGACGGTTCCGGTTGAAACTTGAAACGCGGGTGTATTGTCCGACCAGTCGGACAGGTGCAAGCTTCTTTTGCACCTCTATTTCAACTTGCCGATGACCGATGCGCCAACAACGTCGCGCAAGTCCCCCGGCGCGCCGGCGGTGAGGGACAGGGCCTTGGCCTCGCGGTAGTAGCGTTCCACGTCGTACTCGCGCATGTAGCCGTAGCCGCCGTGCAGTTGAATGGCCTCGTCAGCCGCCGCGATGGCCGCCTCGGCGGCGGTGAGCTTGGCGATGGCCGCGGTGCGGGCATCGGCCTGGCCGGCGTCGAAGGCCGCGGCGGCCTGGTAGACGGTGAGGCGGGCGGCTTCCACCCGGGCGGCCAGATCGGCGATCTTGTGGCGGGTGACGGCAAAGGCGCCGATCTTGCGGCTGAACTGGACCCGCTGGCGCACGTAGGCCACGGCTCGCTCCAGGGCCCCTTGGGCCAGGCCTAACGCCTGGCCGGCCAGCAGGATGCGCCGCTCCATGTAGTAGGCCTCGAGCTGGGCCAGCCCCCGCCCCGGTTTTCCCAACAGCCGATCCGGTGTCAGCCGGACCTCATCGAAGGTGACCTCGGCGCCTCCTGTCAGGTTGCCCCCCAGGCGCCGCCCTTCATCGGTGACGCGGATACCGGCGGCGGCGTCCACGATGAACATGCTCGCCGCGCCGGTTTCATCTGCTCCGGCCGGCGTGGCGGCCAGGGTCAGAAAAATTCCGGCCCGCTCGGCGTTGGATACAAAATGTTTGGTGCCGTTGAGGAGCCAACCTTTGTCGTCCGGCGCTGCCGTCGCGGCCGGCGCCGATGAAATGCCGCGCCCGGCCTCCACGAAAGCTACTGCCACCGCGGTGCGCCCCTCCAGGATCGGCGGCAGAAAGCGCTCCTTTTGGTCCTGGGAACCGAAGCGGGCGATGCACTCGGCCCCGTGGCCGGCCTCGCAGACCGCCTGGCCCAGGGAGCCGTCCAGGGCGCAGAGGGTCTCGGCCAGCAGGACGGCCTCGAGCAACCCCATGCCGCCGCCGGAGTAGGCTTCGGGCAACTGGATGCCCACGAACCCCAGCGCGGCGGCCCGCTGGAAGACTTCTTCAGGGAATTGGCCGATTTTCTCGGCCTCCCGGGCTGTTTCGCGGTCGAACTCCCCCTTGGCAAAATCCCGGGCCGCCTTCTGGACCTGTTTTTGCGCGCGTGTCAGTTGGATCATGAAGCACCTTGTGGAAACTTGAAATTGGAAACTTGAAACTGGGCGGAAACTGGAAACCGGTTAGTCGGACCGGTCAGACCTGTCCGATGCTGTGCCTGCAAAACCAAGTTTCCAGTTTCCAATTTCCAGTATCATTCATACTTCCCGATCACGCAGATACTGCACACGTTCATCGAGGGAAAGCCGCCCAGGTTGTGGGTCAGGCCCAGGCGCGGATTTTCGATCTGCCGCTCGCCGGCCCGGCCGTGGAGCTGGAGGTACATCTCGTAGAGCATGCGCAGCCCCGAGGCCCCGATGGGATGGCCGAAGCATTTCAACCCTCCGTCCACCTGGCAGGGGACCTCCCCGTCGCGGTCGAAGACGCCGTCGAGCACGTCGCGCCACCCCCGGCCGCGCTCGCTGATGTGCAGGTCCTCCATGGTGACCAGCTCGGTGATGGAGAAGCAGTCGTGGACCTCCATCATGCTGATCTCCCGGCGCGGATCGGTGATGCCGGCTTCCTGGTAGACTTTCCGGCTGCATTCGCTGGTGGTGATGAAGTGCTCGCCGTCCCAGTCGTTGTAGCCCATTTCCTCGCCCGAGGAGAGGGCCAGCTGCAGGCCCTTGACGGTGACGAAATCCTTCTTTCCCATTTTCTTGGCGATTTCCGGCGTGGTGACGATGGCGCAGGCCGCCCCGTCGCTGACCCCGCAGCAGTCGAACAGCCCCAGGGGATGGGCGATGATGGGGGCGGCCATGATCTGCTCTTCGCTGACCGCCTTGCGCAGGTGGGCCTTGGGGTTGAGGACCCCGTTGGCGTGGCTCTTGGCGCTCACGTGGGCCATGGCGCGCTTCAAATCCTGGTCTTTGACGCGGTACTTGGCCGCATAGGCGCTGGCGAGCTGGGCGAATGAGCCGGGGGCGGTGATGTTGGGAAACCACTGCCAGGTGAGGCTGCCCGAGTCGGAGCCGACGAAGCTCGGCAGGCCGCCGTAGCCGGTGTCTTTGAGTTTTTCCACCCCCAAGGCCAGGCAGATGTCGTAGGCCCCCGAGGCCACCCCGTAGCAGGCCCCGCGGAAGGCCTCGGTGCCGGTGGCGCAGAAGTTTTCCACCCGGGTGACCGGGATCAGGGGCAGGCGCAGGGTCATGGAAAGGGGCAGGGCGCTCTTGCCGACGCTGATGTTGTCGAAACAGGTGCCCAGCCAGGCGGCGTCGATCTCCTTCTTCTCGATGCCGGCATCGGCCAGCCCCTCTTCGAAGGCCTCGACCATCAACTCCTCGGCGCCCACGTCCCAGCGCTCTCCGAAGCGGGTGCAGCCCATGCCGATGACGGCGACCTTGTCGCGTATACCAGTGGCCATGATGAACCTCCTCATTAAAGGTGCGGGTGCACCTTTAGATTCTAAAAAGTTTACCAATCAGCTGGGACTTCATCACATCGCCGCTGATCTGCAGCTTGCCCGAGGTGAAGGCCTGCATGGCCGGCAGCTCGCCGCTGATCATGCGTACGAAGTCGGCCGCGTTGATTTTCAAGGTGCAGGTGGCCTTGGCGGCCTTGCCCTTTTCCACCGTGCATTGCTGGTCCTTGACGGCAACGGTCCATTCGCCTCCGCCGGGGCCATCGATGAGGTACTGGAAGACCGCATCCACGCCGGCGGCCTTGTCCGGCTGGAAAGCCTGGGGCATTTTGTCGAAAATGGCCGCCACTTCGGCGCCGTCGGGGTCCGCCTCGGCTTTGGTGTCGTCCGCTGCCGCCTTGGCCGCCGGCTTCTTTTCCGTCATCAGGTCCATCAAGGCGGCGTTGGCGTCCGCCAGCGCCTTGGCCCCGGCCAGGTCGTTGATTTCTTCCCACCGGTTCCAAACGTCTTCGGCGGTGGGCGGCTGGTCGGCATGGCCCAGCTTGACCCCCGGGCCGGTGAGGATCGCCGCCCGGTTGTAGTAGCCCATGCCGGCATTGTAGATCTCGCCGCTGCGGGTGCAGCGCTCGCTGGCCAGATACAGCACCATCGGGGCGACGAACTCCGGCCGCATCTTTTCGAAGATCTCCGGCGGCATCACGTCCTCGGTGAGGCGTGAGGCGGCAAGGGGAGCGATGGTATTGACTTTGATGTCGTATTTTTGTCCCTCGAGCTTGAGGGTGTTCATCAGTCCCACCAGGGCCATCTTGGCCGCCGAGTAGTTGGCCTGGCCGAAGTTGCCGTAG
>Ga0190358_1000551_pt1 | contig 10862 bp, 7 predicted proteins | sample 48721812_MG_FD_161666 | JGI IMG/M metagenome (GOLD analysis project Ga0190358, IMG submission 161666) | Hydrothermal vent microbial mat bacterial communities from Southern Trench, Guaymas Basin, Mexico - 4872-18-1-2_MG | ecosystem: Environmental > Aquatic > Marine > Hydrothermal vents > Microbial... | reverse complement strand
GAAAAAAGCCTGAAAAGCCAGGAAGAGATCAACGAATACAAGCTGGATCTGGAGCAGTTTAAGGTCTCCCTGATCGAGAAACTGAACAACCAGCCTGAGTAACTCCAAAATAAAAACCGTGCACATTCCTGAGGTACACATGGCTGATGATAACAGCCTCTCCATCGATAAGTTCAGGGAGATGGATTACCAGTCTGTTAAAAAATACAACATTCCTGTCGGGCTTTTAATGGAAAATGCCGGTTTAAACCTTGCCCGGCTGACGGCTTCTTTTATATCACGGTCGGATAAGATACTTATTGGAATTGGAACGGGAAATAACGGAGGAGGAGGACTTGTTGCCGCACGCAGATTAGCAGGCTGGGGTTATAAAGTATTTCTGCATCTACCGGACAAAAATTTAAAAGTATTACCAAAACTACAGTTAGAACGGGCATTGGCTTTTGGCGCCAAAATAAAATCCATTGAAGACCCCGCTATTTTTACAGATGCATACCTTGGTTTTTCACAGCGATTACCCCTGACAAATGATTTGCTCGAAATAACAGGAAAAGTGAATAAGCTTAACTGCAAAAAAATCTCTCTTGATATTCCAACCGGTTTTAATAAAGATACCGGTGAACTCATATTTAAGCCAGACATTATACTCACCCTGGCTGCCATGAAAACTGAATTAGCACCCTTACTTCACCAGGCACAAATTTTTATTGCCGATTTAGGCTTACCACATGCCATTTATAACGAATTTGGAATAAACCCGATTCCGGAGTTTGATGAAAGTGGAATCGTAGAATGTAAACAGTGAAGATTCCTTTGTCCTGATTTTATTTGCCGGCAATCGCTATGGCTGCTTTCACGCCATCAGCGGCACTGGAGATGATGCCACCGGCATAGCCACTTCCTTCACCAACAATATAAAGATTTTTAAAACCCGAACATAGCCGGTTTTCATCACGTTCTACCTGTATGGCCGCCGATGTCTTGCTTTCCAGACCCATAATATTCCCCGTTTCGAAGCCTTTTATCTTTCGGCTAAAATCCTTCAGTCCGTTACGCATGGCCGTGCTTACTGCCTCAGGAAGCAACTCCCATAAGGGTGCCGGCACCACGCCGAAAGGGTAGCTGGTTTCTATATTCTTATTCGATTCTGTTTTTGAAATAAAGTCCTGAATGCTGCAAAAGGGTGCTTTATAACTACCGGAGTAATTGTAGAAACTTTGCTCCAGTTTTTCCAGCCAGTCGAGGGCTTCGGCGGCACTTACTTCACGGCCCAGTAACTCGTTAAGATGCAGGCTTGACACACAGGCAGCATTAGCAAACTTCGCATCACGCTGGTACTGACTCATGCCATTCACAATATTTGAATGTTCGTAAGCTGTAGCCGGAACCAGTACGCCACCCGGGCACATGCAAAAGGTATAAATTTGCTGGCTACCATCTCCCTTGGATGTAAGACGGTATTCGGCAGCTTTTACACCCATAATATGTGGTTTGCCCCATTGAGCTATGTTAATCAGTTCCTGCGGATGTTCCATGCGGCTACCAATAGCAAAGTTTTTGGTGTGAAATTTTACCCCTCTTTGCATCAGCATTCGATAGGTTTCGAAAGACGAATGGCCCGAAGCAATAACGAAATAATCAGCATCCAGGCTCCCCCCTGAAGTAATGGCCTGTGTAACTTTTCCATTGACTACTTTTAAATCTTCCAGCATCGTCTCAAAAAGCACCTTTCCACCAATCTCCTGAAACTGCTGACTCAGCTTACTGACAATCACTTTCAAATTGTCGCTTCCCAAATGGGGGTGTGCCATATATTCTATTTCTTCGGGTGCTCCTGCCTTCACATATTGCGACAAAATAAATTTTTTCTCTAAAGAGATTCGTTTGCTCCGCGACGTGAGCTTACCATCAGAAAAAGTACCGGCACCTCCTTCGCCAAAAGCATAATTGCTTTGCGGATCAAACTTTCCGCTTTTCTCAAAGTTCTGAATACCGGCAGCACGTTTACCCACAGCCGTCCCACGATCAATTAACGTAGTTTTAAAACCTGCTTTTTGGAGAACAAAAGCTGCAAAGAAACCTGCAGGACCCGTACCTACAACAAGGGCTTTTTCACTTCTTTTTTTATACGGAATGATCAGTTCCGGTTCGCTTTTCAATTCGTCACCACCAAATTCAGGCGAATTCACCAATACGCGTATCTGCCAATGAATATTGTTCTTCTTGCGGGCATCCAGACTTTTGTGCTCAATCTGATAGGTAAAATCCGTAATATTCAGAAGCCGTTCGATCTTTTTTCTCAATCGTTCTTCATTGTAACCGCTTGGTTGTTTTATGGTGATATGCTTAAAACCCATCTTGCAAAAATAGGAAAAGAGAGGTTAGAGAGGAAAATGTGAGATAGATAACTATCAGACACCGCTCTTCGGGATTTGCAATCCCGAAGTAAAGGGCTGCGGATTTGTAATCCGAACACTCAACACAACAAATTGCCAGGGAATGAATTCCCCGGCTTAATATTCATTCTGTCCCACCGGGACGTAGTTTGCATATCAATGGTTCATACAGACACTTCCATCCCGATAGCTATCGGGAGCGAACAATGGAAGGTATTTTTTCATCTCTTTTGTAAGGAATGTGGTTCCCCACCTACTATTCCAGTATACAATTAATAACATGAAACGAACATGTTCTTTATTAATCATAAATAAAACATAAGCATATGATTAAAAAAGACATGTGAGTTCCTGAATGTGCAATAAATTTTTTGCATTTTCAGCAAACAAAAAAATTTAAACAGATGAAACAAATTCTCATCTTCTTAACACTGATCTTTATGATAACCACACTCAAAAGTCAAACCGGTAGAAACGTACAGGATGCACAGGGACTGGGCGTCGGAGCCGATGCTCCGTTATTCCGTGCTCTGGATGCTGACAGCAATGAATTCAGCCTCTCCGAAACCCTGAAAGAACAAACAGTTGTCCTTATATTTTATCGCGGGTTTTGGTGCCCCGTATGTAACAAACATCTGAGTGCGTTACAGGACAGCCTGAAACTGATCGAGGAAACAGGTGCCAAAGTTATTGCCATATCACCCGAAAAGCCGGAATACCTGGACAAAATGGCACAGAAATCGGGGGCAGAGTTTACTCTTCTCTACGACGAAGATTATAAAATTGCCGATGCATATGATGTAACGTTCAAACCCACCTCGATGCAGTTATTCACATACAACACACTGCTGGGCGGAAAACTAAAAAAAACACATTCCGACGAGTCGCAGCGGTTACCTGTTCCGGCGACCTTTATCATCAACCAAAAAGGCATCATTGTCTGGCGGCAGTTCAATCCCGACTATAAGAAAAGGGCATCTGTAGATGATATATTGAAAGCACTGAGCAGAAACGGTGTTTCGCAACAGAATAAAAATATTTTGTCAGCTTATTAACGAACAACTGACTATTCCAAATAATAATAACAAACATTTTAAAAAGAATAAAAAATGAAATGCACAAAAGTTTATACAAACGCAACACAGAAATTAGCGGGATTTAAAGACCTTCCACCCTTATTCTTCCGCCTTATTCTGGCCTATGGTTTTTACGGACCCGCCATGATGAAATGGGGTAACATCAATGGTATTGCCGACTGGTTTGGCAGCATGGGTATCCCCTTCCCAACCCTGAATGCTTATATGGCTGCTTCAACGGAGATGGCTGCAGTTATACTGCTACCCTTAGGGCTGGCCACACGTATTATTTCTATCCCCTTAATGGTTACTATGGTCGTAGCTATTATCACGGTACACTTTGGCAATGGGTTTGAGGCTGGTAACAACGGCTTTGAAATTCCTTTATACTATATGCTTATGCTTTTCGCTTTACTAATCAATGGTGCAGGAAAGATTAGCATAGATCACCTGATCACGAAAAAGGTCTTCCAGTATATTTAAACAGGGCCTTTCATAATGCAGTTGTTTCAATTACTCAAGTTCATAGCTCGTAAAAAAGAATAAAACTTTGGCAATTGATTAGCTCAAACCCGGTTTATCAGTCTTGACCTAAAGTCTTTTAAAGCAGTATATTTTATCCGTCAGTTAATAAAATGTTTGAGGGTATTCTGTTTCAAACTGACTGGGTTTACACGAGCATGCCGGAAATAACAAGACCCAGGCATTTACCATAATCCTTTTTGACAGGTGTTTAGTTTTAAACTATTCTAAATTACGTAGAATCTTTTTAACTAAAACAGATATATTTAAATTTGTTTTCGATAAAGGTTTTATTATTCTGAACTTCAGAACAATCTGATATTAATTATGGAGAACAAGCAAATTATTCTTGCGAGCGCACTTCTAGCAATTTTATTACTGACCACAAACACATTATTAGCACAGCGACAGCCAATTAAATTTGGTAAAATCGACAAAAAAGAACTGGAAAAAAAATTCTATGAAATTGACACAAGTGCATCGGCAATTGTTTTATGTGATTATGGATACTTTAACGATCAGGATTTTACATTTACCAGAATTCTGCGCTTTAAAATATTAAAAAGGGAAGGTCTGTCATATGGCAACCATGTATTCAATCTAAGGGAAAAAACAAACATTAAAGGTAAAACATACAATCTGGAAAACGGTGAAATAGCCACAACAAAACTCAAGAACGAGTCGATTTTCAAGGAAAGAGTTGTTGGCAGACACCAAAGAACCCGGATAGCTATGCCAAATGTTAAAGTAGGTTCTGTCATCGACATTGAGTTTGTAACGAAATACTTTCCGGTTGAATGGGTCTTCCAATGGAAAATTCCGGTATTGTATAGCGAGTTGATTGTACCCGACTCTCCATACATTCAGTTCAGAAAAAATCTATTTGGATTTGAACCTCTGAAAATAAATACAAGTATACGTTGGGTAGCAGAAGACATGCCGGCTTTTAAACCTGAACCCTACATGAATTCTTTTAGGAACTATATTACAAGAATTGAGTTTGATATACTCAGAATAGACCATCCACTTTTTCACAAAATATATACAAAAACATGGGAAAGTGTTTCATCCTACTTATGGGAACTAAGTTATTTTGGTGATATTTTAAGAAACGATCTTTACACAAAACACACTATTTCGAAAAAACTAAATCTGGTTAATAAAACACCTGAGGAGAAAATCAAGATTGCTTTTGAACAAGTAAAAAATATAAAATGGGATGAAAGAGAATCCCTTTACCCGATTAACCATTCTGTTGGCAAAGCTTATAGTGAAAAGATTGGCAACTCGGCTGACATTAATTTTGCCCTTATACAATTGTTGAAGAGTATAGGTATTGAAGCCTATCCTCTGGTAATGAGCTCCCGGGACAACGGAATTCTTTCTTTAACACATCCCAGTATCAATAAATTAAACTATGTGATAGCGTATGTACTTATTGATGATAAATCTTATTTATTGGACGCATCGGAAGAACTTATTCCTTATACACTTCTACCAATGAGGGCATTGAACTGGTATGGTCAAGTGATTCTGGACAGGAGGAAAATTCAGAAAGTTGACATATCCACTAATAAAAAAGATAAAGAGACTGTGTTCTGTAATCTTAATTTACAGTTATCCGATTATAGTTTAACCGGAAGCTATAATTTAAAAAGGTTTGATTATGCATCATACAATTTCCGAAAGAAGCTTGAGAATTATAATAGCACGGATGAATACCTTGATGAACTAATAAAAGATAATCCGGGTTTACGTATTCAAGATTACAAAATAAAAAATATCGACAGCATATACCTGCCCATTATCGAATCATATGAGGTAAAAATAGATAATCAGGTTATAGCAATTGATGACGAATTATACATTACACCACTTTTATATGAAAAAATTGATAAGAATCCGTTCAATGCACCAAAAAGAAATTATCCTGTTGATTTTGGTTACCGTAGAGAGAAGTCAATTACCATAATGATTAAATTACCTGAAAATTGTGAATTGATTGAGATACCCGAACCTATTAGCATAAAGATGCCTGATAACAGCGCCTATTTTGTTTATCAAATTATTTTAATAAATAACATGTTACAGTTGAGTTGTAAATATGGACTTAACAAAGCTGTATTTTCACCGGACGAGTATCCTACGTTAAAGAACTTTTACAGCAAAGTCATTGAGAAAATGGCAGAACCTGTAATACTAAAACAGAATTAAGAAATGAAGGCTTTTATTAATAATACGACAGCCTTAGTGCTCTTTCTTCTCCCCCTGTCGCACATATTTGCAGCAGACACTACTTATAAAGTTAACCAAATACCAGAGGACCTTTTAATTAACGCAAAAGCTGTCATAAGAAACAGCCATATTGAATTTGAAATCAAATCACGGAGTAGAGCCATCAAAACTGTAAAATATGCGATAACAATTCTCAATAAAAATGGCATTCGCAACTCTATTCTGGAAAAGTATTATGATAAATTTTCACGTATTTCCAATCTCAAAGCAGTGGTCTACGATGAAGAAGGCGAAAAAATAAAAAGAGTACCCAATGAAGATATTCATGATTTTAGTGCAATTTCCGGATTTTCAGTTTATGAAGACTCTCGGGTCAAATTGATTGATCCTAAATACCTTGAATATCCATTCACAGTTGAATACTCCTATACAATTACATATAACGGGATCATTAATTATCCCGACTGGATTCCTGTTATGGATTATGGTATATCTATTGAAAAGTCAACATTCTCAGTTCTTGCACCAAGCGATATTGTTTTTCAATATCTTGAGAATGAGCACGCCCCAAAAGCCAATAACACTTTATTGGAAGATAACAATAAATTATTCGAATGGTCCCTGGAAAACTATCCTGCAATTAGAAAAGAATACTATAGCAAACCCATTCAAAGCTTAACACCTGTTGTATATATTGCCCCAACAATTTTTAAAATATCTTCACAAGTTGGCTATAACACTTCCTGGAAAGACTTCGGGTCTTTTGTCGAGCAACTGAACCAGGGGAAGATTAATTTAAACGAAGTAACTAAACAAAAAATACGGGGAATTACTTCCAAAGTTTCGGATACACTTGATAAAATCCGTGAAATTTATTCATATTTACAAAACAACACCAGATATGCCAGCATACAAGCAGGCCTGGGCGGATGGGAACCTTTTGATGCAGAAACTGTTGACAAAACGAAATATGGCGATTGCAAAGCTCTTTCCATGTATATGTTAGCTTTACTGGATGCCGCTAACATCAAAGGGTATTACACCTTGGTAAAAGCAGGCAAAAATAAAGAAGAAATTATTGAACAGCTACCCTCTAGTCAGTTTAATCATGTAATAGTTTGTATACCTTCTAAGAATGATACGTTGTGGCTGGAATGCACAAACCAGAACATCCCGTTTGGATATTTGGGAACCTTTACTGATGACAGGTATGCTTTGTTGATTGCCGATACGGGGGGGATTATGGTACGTACAAAATCCTATTCGAAAGATGATAATCAACAAATACGCACAGTAAAAATCAGGCTTGACAATTGGGGGGATGCTAACGCTGATATTAATACCGCTTATAAAGGAAGCTTTTACGATGATTACTTGCCAATACTGCGCGATGACTATAAAGGTAAAGAACAAAAAATTTACAAAAAACTATATTCAACAGGTCTAAACATCAATAGTTTCTCACATGAAGAAGTTAAAAATTCAATTCCGTTTGTTTTAGAAAAACTTGATGTTTCATTTAGCGATTATGGAGTAATTATGGGCAACCGGTATCTTGTCAGGTTAAACCCAGTTAACGCTGCTAAAAACATCCCATCGTTACGAACAGAAAGAACCTCCGATATATATATTCGAAGACCGTTCACTGAAATTGATACGGTATTTTTTGAGATCCCCTCTGATTACAGAATTTATAAAACCCCTGATGATGTTTCAATTGTTAACGAGTTTGGAAGTTACTATTCAAAAGTTGATGTTAATGGTTTAAATCTTATTTACACAAGAAGACTGGAAATTAATGCGGGAGAATTCCCAAAAGATGTTTACGATGCTTTTGTTGATTTTTATGAACAGATTGTCAAAGCGGATAACTCAAAAGCTGTTCTGATAAAAAAATAGCCTGATGCATTAACACAGCAATACAGGCCGCAAATACAAGACAAAATAATTCCAACACTTGTGTAACTGGCCACATTTTCACTTTTGTAAATAATCACTCTGTTTCTTAACGGCACTGGAAGCATCAGTTTTGGCAAGCTAATCTCGAAGAAGGTCACACTATGCGGTGAGTAATTCCAGAAAGAAACGTAAACACGAAGCTGGTAAGTGCAGATGGCACATACCGGCTTTTTTTGTCTTTTTTGTCAGTTTCCCATAACATCCCGACTCTTTTTATAAACAATTCAATTATTACTCATCAAAAACTTTAAAAAATGAAAACACTGATTACTCTTTTTCTGGGAATATTACTGACAAGCTCCGTAATAAATGCTCAGGTGGAAATCACCTCCAAAGACTTTTTCTCGACACGCGACCAGATGTTGCTCGCCAATGAGATTAACGAAAGCGGCGAACCCTTTGCAGAAGCTTTGGGTTATGATCTTGATGAACTGGATCCGATGGTTTTAAACCAGCCGGACTCCATTTCCTACACGCTGGGTATTGAAAATTATGAATACTCAAGGTATCATTTAGGGACAGTCATTTCCCGCTCCGGTATCGGTCTCCATATGATGTGGGCTCCTGTGGTCATGCAAATGGCAGCCATGGAACCTCCCGGTTTTGACGGTTCATTCACGGGAACGCCCAATGGGTTTAACGAAGATGATGAACTGATGAAGATCATCATGCATTTTGCGATGCTTTCCGGCGGAATGGCCCCGCAAAATCCCTGGCCACAGTTTGCCGAATTTGCAAGCGGCGACCCGCACCTGCCTCAGGCAGTTGCCCCCGACTTTCAGATGGACTTTTCCACCTTGCGGTGGGACAGAAGCCTTATGGACAAGACGCTCAACCCGGGTGCTATGGGCCAGACGCTGATGAAACAATATCTGTGGGCTCAGGATATGCTCGGCACGTTCCACGATTCGGATGAAGAAGAAGTGGTCCCTGACGGAACAAACTCTCCCGATTCAACAGACAGTCCTCATTTTGACCCTGACAACAATATTTATTATGGTGGTGATAACACCGATGGGTTTATCGGCCAGGTACTTACAGCCGAAGGCATCAACAAGACCATGTTCCTGATCACATCTCTTGCTTATGACGGTACCGAACTGGGTATGGTTGACCCTGCAACGTACAACCCGGAAGAAGGAATTAAATATTTCCCGCACGGAATTGCCGTTACCGAAAGCACCGTGGGTGAAATGCTGCCTCCTAAGGCTTCTGAACTGCAGGTTACTGATGCTTCCAGCGATCTTTTCGATCAGCTATCTTACCTCTGGGGAACCCTGAACTTTAAAAATATGATGGATCCCAGCATAAACGACACACCCCATTACGCTTATCACGAAGTATTTGACGGCGATCCGTTCCCTGCTCCCATGTCGCAAACCGGTATACCGGGGCCTTTCGACCTGATGATGGGAACCAGTAAAGTGATCTTTATGAACCTTATGGCTATGCACTTTGACATGGTGAACGGAACCTTTGTAAGCACTTCGGGCTTAACAACAGAAGGTATGCCGCAGCCCGGTGACGAAATAAGCACGGTCGATGCTGGCTACCTCATTATGGTACTGACAAAAATGAAAGAAGAGTTTATGAGTACACCTCTGGAACAAATGGCACTTGATGCTGTAAATGCACAGAGCACATTCCTGATTGCTTCATTAAAAGATCCTTCAGGCGGCTTCTATAATAGCTACACCCTGAACCAGGGAGCCGACAACAGCGCAAAAACAGCTGTTTCACAAGCTTCTGCAGCCCGTGGTTTATATGCGGCTTACGAGCTCACAGGTAATTCAAGTTACCTGGATGCAGCAGATGAAGCCTATGCCTTTTTAATGAATACCTATTATGTTTCGGGGCAAATGGCCTTTAGAACAGAACAGGGAAACGACCTGGCTACCTATACACCTTTCAACTTTGCTCTAATCGCTGGAGCACTACGCGAGGCAAACCTTGTTGGCGGACATGCAGAAGCTGCCGCAGTTTATACACGTTTCTTTAAAAAAGTAGCCAACGTCATGCAACTTGCCGAATTTGACCCTTCAGGGGAAACAGGCGGTGATTCAGACGGCGATGGTATTCCTTTTTTGCCGGAGCAACCCGATCAACTGGCCCCTGTATTTGCCACAGAAGCTCAACTGAACCTTCAGTATAGCGTGATTGACGACTTCATCTCAAACCCAGAAACCGATGTGGTTATTTATCCTAACCCGGCGAAAGTAAATGCTACCTTAAGCTTTAAACTGGAAAAAGCAGCGGAGGTACGCATAGAAACTATCGACTTTACAGGAAAAACGATTCAAACGGTTTTGAACGATCAGGTTCAGGAAGGACAGTTCAGAACAACGTGGAATGTTTCTGCACTTCCTGCCGGGATTTACTACGTACGTATTATTATCGGCAATTCGGATGTGCTGACTAAAAAAGTTGTTGTACTTTAATAAATATATCCTTCCAAATACAGGAATGTTAAGAAAATCTTTAAAGCACGAAAAGGTACAAAACCTTTCCGTGTTTTGCTTTTTTTTGGAATACCCGCTCAACATTGTAAGGAAACCGAATACAAAACGACTAACTTTAATAAACATTTAAAACATTAGAACTATGAAAAAGAACATGGGTAGTACCGACAAAATTATAAGGATTATCGTAGCAATCGTAGCTGTTATCCTTTATT
>Ga0190358_1000533_pt1 | contig 11084 bp, 5 predicted proteins | sample 48721812_MG_FD_161666 | JGI IMG/M metagenome (GOLD analysis project Ga0190358, IMG submission 161666) | Hydrothermal vent microbial mat bacterial communities from Southern Trench, Guaymas Basin, Mexico - 4872-18-1-2_MG | ecosystem: Environmental > Aquatic > Marine > Hydrothermal vents > Microbial... | reverse complement strand
AGGTGTAGTTGATTCTGATTCTTGGTAATCAAAAGGTCGAAATGAATTAACCAAAGACTTCATTGTTGGAAATAATGCTGACGGGGTTGTTTCAAATTCATCATCGAATTTTTTTGTTAGACAACCAGTTCCTAATAAACTAAAAATACCTAATTCATCATGTTCTTCATCTGTATCAAATGCTGCAAAACCTTCTGTTAATGCATCAAAAGTTAATGCTACTTCTACACTAAGAGGTTGTTTATATTGATTGTAACTATTATCATCCCCACCTCTTCTTATTTCAATAACACTTGGAGAAGCTATTCTAAGATTTGACATTCCATAAGATTTTAATGCAACATAACTAGGTCTTTTTGTAACTAATCCATAAGCAGTTCTTGGTGATAATAACATCATTAAATAACCTAATGGTCGAATAATAAATCTAGCTATTGCATCTGGGTGTCCATAAGGACTAACCAATTTGACACTACATGTTAATTGGGGGCTATATTCATTTCCAGACCATATTTTTGGTAAAGCAATTCTTGTACCATGTGTAAGAACATCGTCTACTATTTCCATTGCTTCACTATAACTTGTTATATCTGGAGTTGATGCACCTGTATGTGTATCTCTTTTTGCTTGACCCATAGACTGAAACATTTTATCAATACTTTGAAAAAATTTTCCTACTTTTGAACTTGATAAACTATTTAGTGAATCACTAATAACATTCTTCATATAATTATTTGTTAAAGTTTCACTAACCGTTGTTGAATCTGTTAAATATACTCTTAAAAATTCTACAGATTTATCTAAACCATATGATCCTAATTGCTCTTGATAATTCGAAATTGGTTCTTTGTATACTATTTTAGGTTTAAAAGCATCACTAAGTTTACCACCATCTTTCAAAGCCGCAGTAAGTGACATATCAAAATTACAAGGGATTAAATCAATTATTCCCATTCTTTTTTTTAATTCTGTGGATATCTTTGATTTTTGATCTATGTCAGGTCTTAAATTTGGTATTCTTCCTATCTCCATAATTGGTGCTTCATTACTATTAGGACTTGGACCTTCTATTATTGCCATAAAACCTCCAAATAGGAACTAGGAATTGATTAGACTCCTAGTTCCTATTATTACTAAACAATTAAACTACCTGCAACTCCTTCCCCTTGAACAAACGCACCAAAAGCTTTATTAGCAGCATCTATTGTTCCACGAAGAGCTATATTTAAAAGATAATTAATATCATCACCAAATGGTAATTCATACTTACTAAGCGGATCTTTACTTTGTGGTGGCGTATTAACAGTTACTTGTGGTGGTGGTTGAGGTACTTGTTTTTTATTGTGTTCTTCTGTTCTGTTAGCAGATACTGTTTTTGGTGTTGATGAAAATCCTATTTGTTTTCCAATATTTTCATGTAATTCTTCAAATGGTTTTTTAAGTTTATCACCAACATCACCTATACCTTCTTGTATTCGATTTACACGTTTATGCATTGTTGTGGCTACATTTTTAAGTTTATTACCAATTTCACTATTTTTTATATTATTTCCAAAATCTAAAACGCCGCCAAGATCTGGCATACCTGACTTAGGATTAAATATATTACTAGCAAGACCTTCTAATGTATTAAGCAAACCACCACGTCCACTATCAGCACCTTTTTTCAAATCATTTAATTTATCAACAACTTCTTTACTTAAAGAATTTGTGTTATTACTAATAGGATTATTGTACTCTTTTGTCAATTTATCTATGTCGTTAAGATATGTGCTATTAGATTTTTTTTGACCTTCGAAATCCCATTCCATAAAACGTAATCTTTCTTCATTCCGTCTAACTGCTGCTTTAGCGGATTCCATATAAGATGCACGTTTATCCATATTGTCTTTATCACTAGATTTCTTATTCCATCCTGGATTATTTTCTTCCCATTCTCTACGTATTTGAGCTGCAGATTTAAATACAGATCCACCGTTACTAAATTTTGGAATCTCTCCTTCATCAAGTCTACTTAAACGATTTGATCGTTTAAATACTCTATTAGCAAAAAATTCAGTTATGTCATTAGAAAGAGTTTTTGGCAATACTATTTCACCAGGTGTAAGTTTCGCTAAAACACTATCTTGATTCTCGTCTGCCCATGCTGGATTTGGTACTTTACCGCCGTACTGAAAACCTTCAATTCCTAATTTTTTTCCACCCTGAGTCCCAGCAGCTGTAGCAGTTTTTTTTGCAATTTTTTGAGCGTTTGAAAACCAACTACCACCCAATGAATCATCTGAAAAAACATCTTTAACATTAATATTAGATGCTTGTTTACTTAAACGTTTATTAATACTAGCATATATTTTACTCAATGGTGTATCTTTATTATCTAAAAGAGCTTTATTAGCAGGATGTTTTAATATACGATTTATATTACTTAATTTTATGCTGTCTAATGGTTGTTCTGGTTTATCTGAAAGACCTTTTAAAAACTTTATTCCATCACCGGAGCCTAGAAAATGAAGTATATACCAAGCTGTTTCATTATCTTTAAACTCACTTGGAAGTGTTGGTTTATACATATTATGTAAGTTTATCGCCCCTACAGTATTTGTATAAGGATCTGATCGATCTTTTGATTTATAATCTTTCATCCCAAAAGCATCAAACCATGCATCCTCACCCATCTGAAAAATACCTTTAGGACCCATATTTTTATGTGTTCCTAAAGTACTTTCTTGTTGAGCAACAGTCATCAAATAATCTAAATTAGAAAAATTTTTATCCTTACTAGCTTTTTGAATAGCTTCTGTTACTTCTGTTTTTGTCATACTTGAGGTTGGAAAGAGAGAATAGTCATTGATCTTACCTTTTATATACTTACTTACATCATTATAGCTATTCCCTAAATAATCACGTACATCATTATATCTACGCTCTAAGTTACTACCTTCAAAACTATCAAAAAATTGAGTTATCTTTCCTCTTTCATGTTTCTGTTTTTTTTCAGGAATAGGTGTTGGTGGGGGTGGTGATGGTGACTTTTTATATGCATCTATATAAGGATCAACAAATATATCTTTATAAAAAGATGTACCTGTACTTTTTAGTTGTTTTTCTTGTTCCTTTTTCTTCAGAATAATTAATGCTTTTTCTTTTTCACTTTTTCTAGTGTCTTTATATAAATTATTAGGATTTTCTTTTCTAGCTTTTTGTGACGATGACTGTGGCATCGGATATCTTTGTGTTGTTTGTTCAGGTGTATTGTCTTTGTTTTTCCAATATGCATCATTTTGCATTGCAGCAAGCGCCTGCTGTCCTTTTACCCCTTCACCAAATTCTGTAAAGCCATTAATCGGACCGTTATTTTCTGTACTGATTCCACCACCAGATACAGCATTATTAATAAGATTTAATGCACTATTACCAGACACAAATCCTAATACATTAGTCGCGAAAGTTTCAGCAGATTTATACGTTGAATAATGTTTACCTAATATACCTTTAAGAAAATCATCAATCGTTACATTTTTAATAAAACTAACTAAATCACCTACACCTTTATAAGCTTCTACAAAAGGTGTTTCAAAACCTCTAAATGCACCAGCCATTTGATCATAAGCCCACTGATCCTCTGTTCCAAAAAAGAAATTGGACATTACAGCAAATGAAGCTCCTAGAGTTTGTAAAACACCAGGATTCGGACCTGTTAATTTAGAAACTCTATCTCCCATAACTTTTTTATTATATACTTCAATTGCAAATCCTTTAATATCTTTCCAAATATCAGAACCAAACATACTTTTGAAACCATCATTAAGAAGATTAAAAGGTGTGGTCATTCCTGTATAAATTGCTTCGGGTTTAACTATTCCGAATGTCGCAAAAGAACCAAGACCTGCAGCAACAGCTCCTGCTTTTTGAAAAAAATTAGAATTAGGATCTTTAGTAATTTTTTCAGCATGATTCCAATTATAACCAACACTAAGACCTGTTAACATTTTATTACCCATATCTGATAAGGATACAGGCATTTGAAACACTTTACTAAGAGAATTTGCCACCATTTTTGTAACGTTTTTATCTAAATTATACAATTCTTCTGGTGAAACTAAACCATTAGTAGCTTGAGAAAATATATTTGCTGCTGCTGCGCTCATCTTCTGAAGGAAACTCGGATTTTTGGTTTGTGTAATTTGTTCTGCCTTTTGCCAACCTTCACTACCCCAATAACCTGCAAAAAATACACTAAGTATACTACCTGCTTTACCTAAACTTGGTGTTAATGATTTAAGAAAAGATTTTTTGCCCTTTTTACCAAAAAAAAGTCTATTTAATAATCCTTTTTTACCTTTTTCTTTATTACCAAGAAAGAGATCATGTAAGAAAGTACCTATAGCACCTCCTCCTATAATATCAAAAATACCTAAATCACTACTACTTTTTTTACTTTTCTCACCTTTTTTACCACCTTTTTTATTTTTACCTAAACCAAGTGCTTCTGCAACAGTCGTAGCCGTAGCCGCAACCGCAGTACCACCTAATACTCCGTCTAATATACTACTACTTTCTTCTTTACCTTTTTTCTTACCTGTTGCTTTTTCCCAAATTTCACGAAGATATGAATGAATAGTACCTTTTCTTTTAGCAGGTGTTTTACTATCTGAATCCCCTAAAGTTTCTGTTGATTGTTCTACTAATTCTTGTCTTTCTAACTCACGTTTTTCATCTTTATTTATAGATATATTTGATTTAACTATTTCACCTGCTTCTAAAACTGCTAATTTCTCATCACCAGGCTTACCAGGTACTTGACCACCAGAATGCATTCTACCTATACGTGTAACATTATCATATTGTTCTATCAATTCTTGATGATTTGTTGGTATTGTTGGAGATGGTAATATAGTACCTCCAGCTAAAGTTTCAAGATGTTTAACCATAATATCAATGAAACTAGATTGTCCACCAGACATAAAAACATCAACTAAAGATCTATGTCTTGCTTGATTACCTGTATTAAGTTGTTGTATATTACTTGTAATATTTTTAAGTTCATCAACAACGGGAGAAGTATTAGATGAAATATCATTAATCAGTTCTTTATAATCCAGCCCAATCTGATGGATATTATTTAGAGTATCGTTAATGTCTGTTAAATAAATTATTGAATCGTTTCTATTTGTTACCAAATCTCTTCGAATGCCACCACCAACATTTGTTAATTGAGATTCAATTGCACTAAAACCCCGTAATAAAATAGCACCCGTCATTCCATAATCAGTTGCAGTAGCTCCAGCTACTCCACCTAAAGAGGGTTTACCAGATGACGGACTAACTGTTGGTAAATTGCCTTTTGGTAATAAATTATTACTCTCCAAAAGTTCTGAAGTACTATCAGCAATAATGTGAACCATTCCAGCACTTGTTTCTGTTTGTTCTCGATGACCAATTATTTCTCGTTGTTTTCTTCTTAAAAGTTTATCAAATAAACCTTTAATACCTAAACCGGCTCCTAAACCACCACCAGCCATTAAACCGGCACCTGCTAAACCTGCACCACCAGTTAAAGCTGCAATTACTCCTACTCCCAATGCAGCAGCAGCAGAAAGACCACCAGTCTTTTTTATAAATCTTTGTCCTAACGTCATAGAATGTTCTTCAAGTCTACCACGCTCACCCATTATTTTACGTATATCACCAACACCACCAATATTTTCTGAAGGTGATGATATTCTTTCTTCAAGTACTTTTTTTTGAGCTAATTTTTCTAAAGTTTTCCGATTTTGACCAATACCTTCTTCACCTACAAAAGCTAATAACCGTTGTTCATAATCATCATCTCCACGTCTACCACCAACACGAGCTCTTGCTTCTAGTTTAATACCAGCAGTTTTACCCAACATAGTTGCAGCGTGTTGTTTTTCAAATTCTAAATCTTCTGAAGATGATCTTTTCCATGCTTGTATTGGGTGTCTCATAGCTTTCATAGCTAATCTTGCCCGACCAAATGCACTCTGTGCAAAAACATCTCGATACATTGTAAGTCTTGATTCACGAAGACCTGATAATGGTGTCATAGCACCAGTTGTTGGATCATGATAAAACTGACCTCGATCATCAAGTTTTTTAAGTTCTTGTCTACCAACAGATTTCCCAGCAATAAGTTCTAAAACATCTAATTGTTTTATCCCTACTATATGCATTTTTTCTAATGTAAAAGACACACTAGAAAGAGTACCAGCTAAACCACCATCTCGAATATAGTCATAAGTTTTTCTTTTAGAAAGTCTTATCAAAGCATCTTCTGTCTGAGCGTTAAAAAGACCACCAGATAAAAATCCTTTAAATTTATTGATAAGCGTATCAGCAAAACTACCAATAGCATTCATTGCTTTAAGAGGAGATTTTATAATACCTGCTGTTAATCCACCAATATTCTTAATAGCATTTAAACCAGGAAGATTAGTTACTGCTTTAGCTCCTTTACCAGTTCCTCTAGCAATCTTCCCTAACCAAGATTGATCTTTAGCAAGTGTTTCAGAATATCCAGGTAAACGATTAACACCCATTGCTTTACGCATAGCCATTGATTCCATAAGTCCAGCAATTATAGCATCATGAGTAGCTGTGCCTATCCTAACTAATGCCTCTAATGGAGAATCAACATTTGCTAGAACTGTGCGGATATATCCTGGTTGAACACGTCTCGATGTTGTATTATTAGTACCATAAGTTCTAGATGTTACTGATATTGCATCTTTCTTTTCTTTCTTTTCTTTATTAGTGTCTGTACTTAACCCATGTATTTTTTTAAAGCTATTAGGCACTATTCCTGTCATCATAAAACCAAGTGCCTGACCTAATGGATTTAGTCCATAAGAAAGTTGATGCCATAACTTTTTAAAATTACCTGGTGAATTAATATCTGATTTTGACTTACCTGGATCTTTAATAGATGGGCCTCTTGATAATAAAAACAATACTGCTTTTTGATATGAATTTTGTCCATAATTTTCTAAATATCTATCAATAGGTGCCACTTGTGATTTTAATCTACCAGATATTGATGCTTTCTGTGTGTTTAAAAAGTTACTTGTTTCTATAATTCCTTGATTTTTACTTTTAGTATCCTTTAATAGTTTCCATAATCCAACAGCAGTTAAACCAGCAATCCCTGTTCCTACCACTGCCGGACTAGCTAGTGAATTTGCTACTCCAGATCCAGTGGTAGCCATTGTTTTTAAAAGGTCTTTATTTAAAAATTCCATATATTATCCACTTTATATTTTCTAAAACGACGCGCGAGATCTAGATAAAATATTTACATTTACCCTGATTACTCCATCAAAGCCTCCAAAGAGATATTCGGGTTACTCACGTCAAACTGAGTAAAATCCCAAATCACTTCACCAGGTTTATCAGAGGTTATAATTGCCGCTTTTTGTGTGTAATAATAGGCCAGGCACGATTTAATCCATGCAAACATTGTATCAATCAACGTTTTGATGGCTTCCGTGGTATCCGGATTCGTGTAGACGGCTTGGATACTGTTCTGCGTGCCGATGTCATAATGACTGCAAATGTAATCGCTAACAGCCTGATTCAGTTTCACCAGAAGATGCTGAATAACAGGCGATGCTTTTTTGATTATTTCGTTTTCACTTGCTGATAATTCTGCAAGAACCAAAGTCTCATTGATGATATCAGACTGAACAGGCAGTTCAATATCATCCGGAATCATCGCATATGTCCAATCGTCAATTGTTATTAGTTCTGTGATATCCTCACCTACCAATGAATGAGTGGTAAAATCATCAGTGATTTTTCTGTATTTATAAATCATCTTACTTTCCCTCTCTAAATAAATAAACGTCAACAATAATTCTACACAAGGTAACAGGCAGACCGCAAGCCCACGCTGTGGTGCGAGCTCGCGCGATGGCCGTACAAATCAGAATACCAAACGCCCGCACCAGACGTAACGTCCCAAGGCCCACACGATAGAACACATAACTGATCACGTAAATATCTGTACAAACCATCCTTTCCGAATTGATTTGTTCCCGCAGCGCTTAATCCATCAACACTTTCGGGAAATCCTAATCCTGCTAATATCCAACCATTCCCACTCATATTTTCAGACAAAACTTGATTTGAGCTGTTTCCATAATAAATCCATCCGTCATTTCCAGTAACGTAAGGCAAAGTCAAGGCGTCCATCATCGCCGCCACACCCGTTGCACCCCAATGATCTATTGCTGAAGAAACGCCAGAAGTGAAATCTTTCATCGCAGTTGCTTCTTTCGCCACATAAAAAGCACCAGGACTACTCATATAAGTCATTCCTATATCGATTTCATACATTAACCCGTTAAGGTCAGCTACACCACAGTTCTGGCCGTTATGTGTACTTTTCGCAAAAGGAACGCCAGAACCAGTTTTTCCACAATTAGAATAACCGTCTGTCACTTAGAGTAAGTCATCTCCTGAACCAGCACCATTAGAGACTTCATCATAGTCTTTCAACGCATTGTTGTTACAACCTTTTGGGTAATTGTAAGTTGTGTCATACCAAGCACAATAAGTTGTGGACGATGATGCTTGTGCGTGAGCCAAAGATAATAATGCTAAAAGCCCTCTTTGAAATCTTGACGTGCAATGCCAAATGGAGGAAGCGTTTACCGCTCCGTTTATACCATCCCTAGCATGAGCTGCGTTGATTACTTCATAATAATAATTTCCGGCACAAGCCGTTAAATCAGCGATAGGATTGTGATCAGCATGTGTCGAAATTGGGAGTCCGTTTTTAATTGAGCTTGCGATCTGTCCGGTTCCCCAAGCGTTTTTTGATGACTGATACTTATCAATGAAGAATCCTGGCTGTTCTTCACCACCGTCAATAAATGCTCTATGCATTGCATAACCGGCAGCATTTGCCAAAGTTTCATTCGCATAAGTATCAACACCTTTGATGTCAACATTATTGGTTCCGGGCGTGATTTTGTAATAACATTTTGGAATCCAACAACATATCGAACCATCTTGATAACGATAGTTTCCATAATTATCGTGCATCGGGTTATCGTATCCAACCATTCCAACCATTTCAAAAGGAAGTATTGCAGCCGGACAAACACCTACACCAAAACCAGGTTGACCCGGAATTCCGATTACGTTTACATCAACAATATCCAAAGAAGCCCATTTCAACCCAGTGACTTCTGTAGAGTCAGCGATTAAGACATCACCGTTAGTTCCTACAGCAAGTTTTGCTGCTGTATCGGCTCCTGTACCACCAACTATATCACCTTTAGCATCCCATATTGTATCGGTGGAGACATCACCGCCACCACTACCACCTGGGAATATTGTGCTTAATGCTGTCATTTCTTGTCCTCTTTTCTTGTTTCGTTTAATTATAACGGTTTTAAACATACGCGTGAAAATTGGTGTTTTCACCAGTTAAGTTTACATTTACCCTGATTACTCCATCAAAGCCTCCAAAGAGACATGCGGGTCACTCGCGTCAAACTGAGTAAAATCCCAGGTAACGGAGTCCCAATCCTCACCGTTTCTGATAGCAACCTTTTTTCCGTAATAATAGGTGGTGACTGATTGTATCCACGTCCAGACAGGCAAGAGCGCATCCTTAACCGCCTGTGGCGTGGTGGGGAGAACAAATAATGCCGTGAAAGATGCTTGCGTTCCTTGATCATAATGATCAGCAATATAAGCAGTCTGAGCAGCGTTTAGCTGTTCCAGTTTCCTGGTTCTCAAATCCCCGGTAAAGTTGTGAGAATCCACCCACGGGACCTTGGTGATGGTTTCTTCCGGTATCCATTGGCTTTGAGCCAGAGTGCATTTGTCCTCTGTGTCGAAAACCGTCACCCATGTGCCCTCAGACTCCACACACGTTTCTTGGTTGGATGGTCTCGGGACTAAGGTATGCCAAGTACCCCCTGCCTTCGCGCACTTGTATGGAGCGTCAAATACGGCTACCCATTCCATTCCCGCTGTCTCGCAGGTCTGTTGGGTTGTGTATTCATCGTTGGAGCAATAGGGTGTTCCGTCCTCACAATAAGCCGGGATTGGTTGGGTTGTGCAGTATGGACGGCCTTTCTTGCAATATGGTGGGTTTGTATGTCCTGCATCAATCCAGGCTTGGAAGGACTCCAGAGTTCGTTCTGTGGGTCTGGCGTTTGGGTACATGGATTTCAGGATATTGAGAGCATAAATAGCCTCTCTGCCGTTGGCATAGGTGCTTAATGCCGCACCCGATAGCACCGGGCCACTAGTGTTCCATGGATTCACACTTACATATCTACAAACATCTCCGTCAACCGTAAGGGTCAAATATATCCAGTTTTTTGTATCATCAACGGGTTTCAGATTGTTAACCGTTACCGCTGAGTATGCGAATGTTGCCGTGAACAGAAGTACGAACAATGTTATAAATAGTCTTTTCATGTTTTTCTCCTTATCGAAAGTTTTGGTATGCAAATTCCCCAAACAACTCTTTTGCCTTTATGTCATAAGCCATTGCAGCTTCTTCTTTTGTTCCAAAACTGCCTAATCTATGGCTTTTTCGTTTGTATATGACTTGAGCACTCCACTGATTTCCCCATTTCGATATGCCTTTAAATCCCGTTGAATTGTCGGCCCGTAATCCAACATTCCCATTATTCTCGGTTCGGTTGCATATCCTCAAATTAGACTTTCGGCAATCAAGAGGGTTTCTATTTATGTGATCTGCGACAATCATTAAAGTGGGATTTCGGTGAAGGATAAAGTTGTGGAGCCTATGGCTATTTTTTCTTTCACTGGAAACAACATAACCAGCATCATTCTTTCGCCATTTCAACTTTGAACATCTATCAACATCATCAGCGTCAATAATTGCGGTGCCATTCAATCGTTGATTTCCGTTATAAAGTCTGATGAACGCAATATCACCCTTTACTATTATTTCATTTGGATCGAAACGTGTTCTTGCGTTAAATTCACCGTGCTTTAAAAGCCTGCCGTAATGCTTTCTGCATAGTTTTTTGGTATGTGCTGGGTTGCTGCATCCATCAGCTTTGCATTGTAATCGG